>ERZ1027266.1706-NODE-1706-length-10227-cov-8.955663_pt1 | contig 10227 bp, 7 predicted proteins | sample MGYA00519257_ERZ1027266 | MGnify/ENA primary metagenome ERZ1027266 (study PRJEB26926, sample SAMN06164683) | human gut metagenome | biome: ENVO:00009003; feature: ENVO:2100002; material: ENVO:00002003 | host: Homo sapiens | place: USA | collected 2012 ... | reverse complement strand
AGATTCATGAGCGTCTCGTGGGCTCGGAGATGTGTATAAGAGACAGCCCTTATATTGTATCTTCCCACAGCATACCAGACACCAGCCCCACATACCGCGGGAGCGCATACATCCTCCCCCATTTCAGCCACAGCGTAAGGGGCGTAAGTCGCCGGAGTGACTGCCATACAGCATAGGCGCTCTTTCGTAAGCGCATAGCGTAGCTGCCTAGATACTGTAGAATTATGCACACGATACATAAAAATGAGCTCCCACGGATGGGAGCTCAAGGAGAACCGCGCCATGGACGGCGCGTTTCGACGGTTTTGTCGGGCATAGAAGCCCTATGCTATGCAAACTGGCTATTGTAGAGATTTGCATAAAATCCATTGGCTGCAAGCAGACTCTCATGATTGCCCTGCTCTATAATCTTTCCATCTTTCATAACAAGGATAATATCCGCTTCCCTTATGGTGGACAGACGATGAGCCACTATAAAGCTTGTCCTGCCCTGCATCATGGTAAGGAACGCTTTTTGAATCTTAATCTCTGTTCGTGTATCAATCGATGATGTAGCCTCATCCAATATTAGCATAGGCGGTAAGCAGAGCATGACTCTTGTGATGCATAATAGCTGCTTCTGTCCCTGTGACAGGCTGCCGCCGTCCTCACCGATTTCAGTATCATAGCCCTTCGGCAGACGTCTGATAAAACTGTGGGCATGGGATGCCTTTGCGGCTGCAATTATTTCCTCATCTGTGGCATCAGGTTTTCCCATTATGATATTGTCACGGATTGTGCCCTTCTTGAGCCATGTCTCCTGAAGCACCATACCATAGTTGTCACGAAGACTCTCTCGTGTAATTTTTCTGATATCATGTCCACTCACCTTAATTGTTCCACTGTTTACATCATAAAATCTCATAAGCAGATTGATAATAGTCGTCTTTCCACAGCCTGTCGGACCTACGATAGCCACGCGCTGTCCAGGCTTTACATGGAGATTGAAATCCTCGATAAGCTTTTTATCCGGCACATATGAGAAATAAACATCCTCTATGTCCACACGGCCGTCTGCCTCATCGAGTGTTACCGCATCCGAAGCATCCGGTATCTCCTTTTTCTCCTCAATCAGCTCGAAGATACGAGCAGCACAGGCAAGTGCGTTCTGAAGCTCTGTGATGACACCCGATATCTCGTTGAACGGCTTGGTGTACTGGTTGGCGTATGATAAGAAGCATGAAAGCTGTCCTACTGTGATTCCGCCGGTGAGTGCACTCATGGCACCAAAAATTCCGACTCCGGCATACACAAGACTGTTGACAAAACGTGTACACGGATTTGTAAGACTTGAAAAAAATGTTGCCCTCAGTGAGCATTTCTGTAATCTGTCATTTATCTCGTCAAACTGCTCAAGCGCCTCATCCTCATGGTTGAAGGCCTGTACGACCTTTTCATTTCCTACTATCTCATCGATGAGTGATGTCTGCTCTCCCCTTGTTCTTGTCTGCAGCTGAAACATGGAATATGTCTTTTTAGTGATAAAGCTTGCCACAAAAAGTGACAGAGGTGTGATGAGCACTACAATGCATGATATCTTCACATCTATTGTGAGCATGAAAATAAGCGTGCCTGCTATTGTTGCAATTCCTGTAAAGAGCTGTGTGAAGCCCATCAAAAGTCCCTCTGAAAATGTATCTACATCGGCGATGATACGGCTGACCATATCACCGTGTGAGTGGCTGTCAATATAGGAAAGTGGCATTTTTTCAATGTTTAAAAATGCATCACGTCTTATATCCCTCACTATGTTGTAGGTCATCCTGTTGTTGCAGATGTTTGTAAGCCACTGGGCTGCTGCCGCTATGACGACTATTATTGCTGCTCTCGTGAGGATAGCTGTCATAGCCGTAAAATCAACCTTTCCTTTTCCTACAATCAAATCAATTGCGCGTCCTGTGAGGATTGGAAAATAGAGCGTAAGCGCCACTGTAACAACAGACAGGGCAAGTGAAATTACAAGCAAAGGAATATATCTCTTCATGTAGCTTAATACCTTGCGCATTGTGCCTGCTTTATTCATCTTCGCATTATCCGTAGCCATACTCTACACCTCCTTTTGTCTGGTCATATCCGACTCTTTTTTAAACTGTGAATCATATATCTCTTTGTAGGTCTCGCATGTCTCAAGCAGCTTCTCATGAGGTCCGAAGCCAACCATCTGTCCGTCGTCGAGCACTATGATATTGTCCGCAAACTGGATAGATGAGGTACGCTGTGACACGATAAATATTGTCTTGTCACCATGCATGCCCTTTAATGCCGCGCGAAGACTCGCATCTGTAGCAAAATCAAGTGCCGATGCACTGTCGTCAAGTATCAGTATGTCAGGATCCTTTACAACCGCTCTGGCAATTGTAAGACGCTGCTTCTGACCGCCTGATAAGTTCTTGCCGCCCTGCTCTATCATGTAGTCAAGGTCTCCCTCTTTGCCCTTTACAACCTCTGTCGCCTGTGCTATATCGAGCGCCTTCCACATTTCCTCCTCTGTGGCATCATTTTTGCCCCAGCGCAGGTTGTCGGCTATCGTCCCTGCAAAAAGCACTGCCTTTTGCATTACAACACCGATTTTGTCTCGAAGCTGCACTGCATCATAGTCATTTATATCATTTCCCTGAATCCTTATAGTACCCTTTGTGGCATCATAAAACCTCGGGATAAGGTTTACAAGGCTTGATTTTCCTGAACCTGTACCACCGATGATTCCGATTGTCTGCCCCTTTTGCACTGTAAAGCTTATATCTGTGAGTGTCTCATCGGCCGCTCCCTCATAGGTCATGCAGACATGGTCAAACTCAACCTCAGGTGCGCCGTCCTTTGCACCAATGAGCTTAGGATTTTTCTCAGGAAGCTTTGATGGAATAGAAAGCACATCCGCTATACGATTACCGCACGCCACTGCCTTTGTCACCTGTACGATGAGGTTTGCAAGCTTTATCAGCTCGACAAGTATCTGTGACATGTAGTTTACAAGTGCCACAACCTCACCCTGTGTGAGGATTCCTGCGTATACCTGCTTGCCGCCTGATACGATAACAGCGATTGTTGCGATATTTATAATGATAAAAGTCAGAGGATTGGTGAGTGCTGAGATTCGTCCTACAACCTGCTGCATATTGGTTAAAAACTCGTTGTCCCTGTTGAAGCTGTCAATCTCATCATTTTGCTTATTGAAAGCTCTTATAACCCTGGTTCCCTCTAAATTCTCCCTGGTATGTGAAAGCACTGTGTCAAGAGAGCTCTGCACCTTTTTGTAAAGCGGAAGGCTTGCAGCCATAACTGAGAATACCACTATTGAAAGCAGAGGTATGGTAACTACAAAAACTATTGCCGCTCTTACATTTACTGTAAAAGCCATCGCCATAGCTCCGAATACAATAAATGGCGAGCGAAGGAAGAGTCGAAGCACCAGATTGACTCCTGACTGCACCTGGTTTATATCGCTTGTCATCCTCGTGATAAGCGTCGATGTGCCCACTGTATCCATCTTTGAGAATGACAGTGACTCTATCTTTTCAAACAATATATGGCGAAGCTTTGTGGAAAAACCTACTGCCGCCTTTGCCGCAAAATACTGCGCTGTGACCGAGCTTACCAGACCAACTGCCGCAAGCAGCACCAGCACACCTCCCATCTTCCATATATATGGCTTGTCCGAAGCCGTAATTCCGTTATCAATGATTGCCGCCATGACAAGCGGTACTATAAGCTCAAAGGATGCTTCCAGCAGCTTAAATAACGGAGCACAGATGCATTCCTTTTTGTACTCCTTTAAATATTTTAATATCTGTTTCATCTTTTCCCCTTTCAGATTTTATGTCGCCGATTACAGCTTCACTATTATAGATGATTTTTTTCATATATACAAGAAAAACGATACACTAAAAAACCAGTACCATGCGGTACTGGTTTCATATATCAGCTCTTATGTATATGCTTCTTGATTGCTTCAAAGCTCTCAGGACTGATGACATGCTCTATACGGCATGCGTCCTCTGCTGCAATCTCCTTATCAACACCAAGCTTCTCAAGACACTCTGACAAAAGCTCATGTCTTTCGTATATCATCTCTGCTATCTGTCTTCCTGACTCTGTGAGTGTGATAAATCCTGCATCACTTACTGTGATATTGTTCTTCTCTCTAAGGTTTTTCATGGCTATACTCACGCTGGATTTCTTAAATCCAAGCTCATTTGCTATATCAACTGAGCGTACCACAGGAAGCTTCTTGCTGAGAATAAGTATGGTCTCTAAATAGTTTTCTGATGATTCATTGTTTCGCATTTCGAATACCCCCGTGAGTTTATTTTCGTTCGTTTTAATTCAGTTATATTATTATAACATACATTTTATTGTTTGCAAAACTTTTCTTTTGATTTGTACGTGATTTATAAAAATCCAAAAAAATATCAAAATCCCATATTTGTTATTGACTTCTAATTTATGTTAGTGTATACTAACTATCGAATCAGAAAACAAACGTATGCATGATATATTTCTAAATCTTGTATGCCATAAATGTTTAATTATACCAGATAAGACCGGCCGATCACCGGTCTTATTTATTCTATAAAAAAGGTAACTATTTAGCTTATGCGAGGGCTCTCTTTAGCCTGTCAAGCCCTTCCATAAGCACAGAACCGGGGCATGCGATATTCAATCGCACAAAGTAACGGCCATTGCCTCCAAACTCAGCTCCCTCCGACAGATAAAGGCCTGTCTTTTCGCGAATCATCTGCGTAAATGCCACAGAATCATCTGTGAGTGCACTGCAGTCAAGCCACATGAGGTATGTCGCATCGGCATCCACTACATGTATCTGCGGCAGATTTTCTGCCACGAAGTCACAGACTGTTTTGCGGTTTTCCCAGAGATATTTTCTGAGCTCCTCAAGCCACGGCTCACCCTTTGTGAATGCCGCAACTGCTGCCGTGATGGCAAATGCGTTTGGCTCCGCCACCTCGTCTGTATTTAATGCGCGCCATACTTTGTGGCGCAAAAATTTATTTGGCACCATCACTGCCGCAGTCTGTAAGCCTGCCATATTAAAGCACTTGGTCGGAGCAATACAGGTGATGCTTATATCGGCGCAGTCCTCTGATGCTGCCGCAAACGGCACGTATGATTTTCCCGGTGCTGTGATGTCGCAGTGTATCTCGTCTGATATGACCGTCACATTGTACTTCCTGCAGAGTGCACCTATTTTCGCAAGCTCATCCTTTGTCCAGATGATACCGCACGGATTGTGAGGGTTGCAAAATATCATAAGCGAGGTCTGTGGATTGGAAAGGTCATGCTCCAACCTGTCATAGTCCACAAAATATCTGCCGTTTTCGTATCCAAGCGGGCTTTCCTGCACATTTACGCCGTTATTAAATATGGAATTAAAAAATATATTGTATACCGGTGTCATGATAAGCACATTTTCACCGGGTGTTGTGAGCTTTCGCACTGTAGATGATATGGCCGGTACGACCCCTGTGCAAAAAATCAGGTTGTCTCTTTCGATTTTAAGCCCATGGCGTCTGTCCCACCACGAAATATACGCATCATTCCACTCATCCGGAATGATGGAATAGCCAAACACTCCGTGAGAAACACGCTCTGATATTGCATCTATTATCTGGGGCGCTGTCTTAAAATCCATATCTGCTACCCACATCGGGAGCTCATTTTTTGCCACATCCCACTTTAGTGAGCCTGTATTTCTTCTGTCTACAACGGTGTCAAAATCATACATAGATTATTTTCCCTCACATATTATCTTAGTCTTTGATGGGTCAACTCTGTCCTTTTCGATAGTCAGTGTGCCAATCTCCTTTGCCCTTATCACTCCGCTTGTCGGATTTAAAACACTGTCCACCTTACTGCAAATCTCTGCATCTACCGAAGAATACTCAAATGCCAATGTAGTGTTTATGAGCTTACAGTTTTTCATAACAAGGTTGTCGATGTAGCAAAGCCCCTGCAAGCTCTCGATTGTGCAGTTTATAAGTGTCAGATTCTTTGCGTTCCAGCCAAGGTATTCACCTGTAATAAATGAATCATAGACTGTGACATTTTCCGTATTCCAGAAGGCATCCTTTGAGATAAGCTTTGAATCGTGCACCTCTACATTCCTTGAACCGTCAAACGAATAGTTGCCGACCAGCTGGAAATTCTTCATGATAAGATTATTTGTATTCATGCCAAAATAATCTCCCTTTGCCGAAACATTCTCGATATCGACATGATCACAGCTCCAGAGGGTCTCCTGGGCATTTGGAAATGTCACATTTTTAAGCTTTAGGTTATTGCATCGCCTGAAGTTCTTAGGTGCCTCAACTATTGAATCAGTAACAGAGATATTGTCTGTATACCAGACACCCGCACGCGCCATGTCAAACCATGTACAGTCCTTTACAGCTATGTCACTACAGTACCATAGCGGATATTTCCATCTAAAAAAACAGCCTGTCAGGCTAATGCCATGGCTCTCCTTAAGAGGTGACTCTCCGTCATCAAAAATTGTATCATATATATCCAGGTCGTTGCTTGCAAACAGGGCTCTTTCGCCTGTCAGAAACTCCTGATGGATTTGTTTTCTTTCGCTCATTATATATACTCCTTTTTCCCGGTAATTCTAAATAATTATCTGCCATAAAATCAAATAACCGCCGAGCACATAATATATGCATCCCGACAGTTATCATTATACCCCAAACCCTACTGAATTTATAGTATTTTATATAAGTTTAATATTACAAAATTAATATTAAGAGCCTGATATTTACAGCTCAAGCCCGTCAAGTATGCTCTTAAGTGCATCAGCAGACTCCTTGAGCTTTAAAGCTTCCTCACCGCTTAACTCGATTGGGATATCGCTCTCCACTCCGTCTGCTCCAACGATTGCAGGCATTGAGAGAACCACACCGTCGATGCCGTACTGTCCGTGCATCATGTGTGAAACAGGAAGAATAGACTTCTCATCACGCATAATTACCTCGCAGATACGTCTGACCGACATAGCGATACCATAATATGTCGCATGCTTTCGGTTGATTATCTCGTAAGCACTGTTCTTTACGTTTGCAGCGATTTCCTCTGTATTCTCCTTGTGCTTGTAGTGACCTCTCATCTCGCACATCTTGTGAAGCTCCACTCCGGAAACATTGGCTGATGACCATGCAACCACCTCACTGTCTCCATGCTCACCTACTATAAATGCATGTACGCTTCGGCTGTCCACCTCAAGATGCTCTCCAAGCGCGTACTTAAGTCTTGCACTGTCAAGCACGGTACCTGAACCGATGACACGCTCCTCAGGAAGTCCTGAAAGCTTCTGTGCCACCTGTGTTAAAATATCTACAGGATTTGCAACGATAAGTAAGATTCCACCGAAATTTCTCTTTGCAATCTCCGGAATGATGCTCTTGAAGATTGCAACATTTTTATTTACCAGATCAAGTCTTGTCTCGCCCGGCTTTTGGCCTGCACCTGCAGAAACAACAATGATAGCAGCATCTGCCACATCATCATAACCACCTGCATATATCTTCATAGGTCTGGCAAAAGGAATACCGTGGCTTATATCCATCGCCTCTCCCTCAGCCTTGTCCTTATCAGCGTCAATGAGAACTATCTCAGAAAAAAGACCGCTCTGCATAAGTGCAAAAACTGATGCCGAACCAACGAATCCACATCCGATCATTACAGCCTTTCTTGGGTTTGTCTTAACAACTGCGCTAGTTTTATTGCTCATGTACGTTCCTCTCTTTCTTAAACTATAATTCAAATAGTTGCTTTTTATTATAACTATTCATCCCAAACACAAATTCTCAATATCTGCTTTGTTATCAGTAGTTCTGAATAATTATCTTTTATTTATATTATACCCGCATTGTACATATAATCCGTTGTAAAAACAACAAATTACTTGATAAAATACAATCAATAGCCCATTGTTCCCATTTTTATACAATTTTAATGCAGATTTTTACATAAAAAGTGCAGTAATAAAAAGCAAACCGGACCAATACAGCTGAATGAATTGTCATTTAGCATATTGATCCGGTTATATTAAAATGCTGTATCCGCTTATTTTGTGCTTGAATTTCTGTACTCAAGCGGTGTCATTCCATACAGCTTCTTGAACTGTCTGTTAAAATGCTCCACGTTCTGATATCCTGCCTCGATTGCGATATTCTCAACAGTTGTGATGCTGTTTCTCAGCAGTGTACGTGCCTTCTTCATCTTGGCATTGGTGACCAGCTCTCCGAAAGTCTTGCCTGACTTCTCCTTTATGTACTTGGAGATATACGGCTCTGTCAGGTTGAACTGTGCAGCCATGTCTGCAAGCGATACCGTCTTGTAGTTGGCCTGGATGAAGTTGAGCATGGCAATATAGCGCTCATCCTTCACGTGACTGTCAGCCTTGGTGGCAAGATAATGGTTTACCGCAACAACAAGCGCTCCGATTGATGCCTTGATGATATCCTCATCCACACCAGCGCCCCAGAACATACTGCCGTCAACTGTGATACCCACATATGCCATAGCCTTTGATGAAGATCCGTGTGAAAGCGCATGCTCCTCGTATACAGTGAGCTCAAAGCTGATGTCAAAATACTGCTTAATTATATTGCTGACTGCATCGAGACGGCCGTTTCCATTGGCATCTACCTTTCTGGTGCTGTCATTGTGTAAAATAACCGCCTCTGCGAAAATGCCGTTTACCTGCTTAAAGTGGCACTCCGGTATAGTGAAATATGGATGAAAATCCACATAATTGTCTGTAAAGATACTGTGTACCCACTCAGGTGAAAGCTCCTTGTGCTCCTCGTCCGATACCTGCTTGACCATGTATCCGACCTGCTCTCTCATCTGCTGTGGCACATTGATACCGAAGCTCTGCTTAAGGATATATGCCACTCCGCCCTTTCCTGACTGGCTGTTGATACGGATAACATCAGCCTCGTATGTCCTGCCGACATCCTTTGGATCTATAGGCAGATATGGAACCGTCCACTTATCAAGCTTCTTTTCCTCTCTCCATGCCATGCCCTTTGAGATAGCATCCTGATGTGAGCCTGAAAAAGCAGAAAAAACAAGATCTCCCGCATATGGCTGTCTCTCGCCTACCTTCATTCTGGTAAATGTCTCATACTTCTCCCTGATCTCAGGCAGATTTGAGAAATCAAGCTGTGGATCCACTCCGTGTGAGTAAAGATTCATGGCAAGTGTCACGATATCTACATTTCCTGTTCTCTCACCGTTTCCAAACAGCGTACCCTCTATCTCCTCAGCTCCTGCAAGCACACCAAGCTCTGATGTGGCAACACCGCAGCCTCTGTCATTATGAGGATGTAAGCAAAGCACTACTCCGTCTCTATACTTGAGGTGCTTGTCGATATACTCTATCTGTGTGGCAAAAACATGTGGCATAGCATTCTCTACTGTGGTAGGGATATTGATGATGGCCTTATTATCAGCCTTTGGCTGCCATACATCAAGCACAGCGTTGCACACATCAACCGCATAATCCACCTCAGTGCCCGAAAAGCTCTCCGGTGAATACTGGAAACGGAAATTACCATCAGTCTCTGCTGCAAGGTCTCTCAGTAAAATAGCTCCGTCAACTGCAAGCTGCTTTATCTCTTCCTTTGACTTCTTAAACACCTGCTCACGCTGTGCAACAGATGTGGAATTGTACAGATGTACAACCGCTCTCGGTGCTCCCTCAAGTGCCTTGAAGGTCTTCTTGATGATATGCTCTCTGGCCTGTGTCAGCACATGTATAGTGACATCATCAGGAATCATATCCCTCTCAATAAGAGCTCTCGTGAAATTGAACTCTGTCTCAGAAGCTGCCGGGAAACCTACCTCGATTTCCTTAAAGCCTATATCTACAAGCATCTTAAAGAAGTCAAGCTTCTCCTCAAGACTCATCGGCTCGATTAGAGCCTGGTTGCCATCACGTAAATCAACCGAACACCACAGTGGTGCTTTATCTATATAATCCTTCTTAACCCAGTCATAAGTGCATTCAGGAGGCAGAAAATAACTGCGCTCGTATTTTTCATATCCTTTCATCTTAAAACCTCTTTTCGTTTGAACTGATATAATTGTAACACATAAGCGCAGTTATTGGAATGATTATATTCTGTCTCTTATACACATCTCCGAGCCCACGAGACGCTCATGAATCTC
>ERZ1027266.1699-NODE-1699-length-10255-cov-3.485686_pt1 | contig 10255 bp, 8 predicted proteins | sample MGYA00519257_ERZ1027266 | MGnify/ENA primary metagenome ERZ1027266 (study PRJEB26926, sample SAMN06164683) | human gut metagenome | biome: ENVO:00009003; feature: ENVO:2100002; material: ENVO:00002003 | host: Homo sapiens | place: USA | collected 2012 ... | reverse complement strand
ATCTACACCCTAGAGTTCGTCGGCAGCGTCAGATGTGTATAAGAGACAGTGTATACGGTGTGAGACTCGGATACGTGGAACAAAGAAGAACCCCGGCAACTGCCGCCAGTCCTGAACCGATTGCAAATGTAAGGGCGATCGTTCCGTTTACATTGATTCCCATTAACTGTGCCGCACCTCTGTCCTCTGATACAGCACGCATCGCCTGTCCCGGCTTTGTCTTCTGCACAAATGCCATCAGCACAACCATAATCACCACGCACACGACGATCGTGACGATCGTCTCTCCTGAAATCTTCAGTTCTCCTCCTGCAACAGAAATGCCTTTCCATTTGATCACTGAAGGAAATGTCTTCGCATTCGCTCCAAAGATCAGAAGTGCCACATTCTGTAACAGATAGCTGACACCGATCGCTGTGATCAGTACTGCCAGGGAAGAGGATGCGTTCCTCAATGGTTTATAAGCAATCCGCTCCATCACAACTCCCAGGACTGTACACGCAACAATCGAGATCACTACTGCAGCCGGAACCGGCATCCCTGCCTGATTCATGCTGACGAGAGCAACATATGCACCGATCATGATCACATCACCATGAGCAAAATTCAGCATCTTGGCAATTCCATATACCATCGTATAACCAAGAGCAATGAGTGCATAAACGCTGCCCAGACTAAGTCCGTTTACCAAATACGATATAAAACTCATATTCCTTTTCCTCTCATCCTATTTTATTGTAGTTTGCTTTTTTCATTATATCACATCACAAAATCAGCCGCAAGAAAAATAGAATGCACTCTGTCTTTGCTTTCATTTTTCCTGCGGCCTTCTTTGGCTTTTGACCCCGACATCTATTTATCTTCCTGTATAAAGATGAAATAATTCCGGATCTGTCACTTTTTCAATCTGGTCATACACCGGAGTACTCGCCTCTTTCATCTGCTCTCTTGTCTCTTCATCAGGCGTTATAATCTTGGTTCCGCTCTCCTCGATCTCACGGATCTTCTCACTGATTCTCTCATCTGACTTCTCTCTTGCATATTCCTTGGCAATCTCTTCTGCCTCACGCAGGATCTTCTGATCCTCTTCTGAAAGCTTTTTATAAAAATCTTCACTCACGATCAATGAAATCAGATGCGGTACATGATTCGTTTCAATAATGTAATCCTGCTGCTCATACAACCGGTTTGAAACGATCACTTCGTATGGATTTTCCTGTGCATCAATCGTATGCTGCTGCAATCCGATATACACCTCACTGAAGCTCATGGGAGTCGGATTTGCTTTCAGCTTTTTCCAGAAGCTCAACTGGTACGGATCTTCCATTGTACGGATCTTCTGTCCTTTAAAATCTGAAAAACTGCTGACCTCCTTATTGCTGGACATGACGCGGAATCCCTGATCTGCATATCCCAGCAGTTCATATCCCGCATCCCGGTATGACTCCTGCATCCGGCTTAGAAACTCCGGCTGATCTACCTTATCCCTCAGCTCTTCAATATCATCAAACACACACGGTGCATCAAAGATTGCTGTATCATCAATAAAATTAACCTGTGGTGCTGTATTCTGTACTACAAATGGGATATCTCCGTCATAGCAGCTCTCCAGCAGTTCTCTGTCCCCGCCAAGTACACTGTTCGGATATACTGTGATCTTGATCCTTCCGTCACTGAGTCTGTCCGCTTCTTCTGCGAATTTTTCCGCATAGATCTGCGTCACTGTATCCTCAGGGCTGGCTGTTCCGAGTGGATATGCATACCGCTGTTCTGTACTTTCTTTTCCGGCACACCCCGTAAGCAGCCCCAGGAAGGCAACGCTCACCATCACGCCTGTCAGTCTTCTATATTTCATATCTGTATCTGTCTCCTTCCATGTCATTTCCTGTAACAGCATTTCTACAATAACGCAAGACTTACTGCCGGCACAAAGGTAACGATCAGCAATGCAGCAAAGAAATAGAGGATCATCGGCATCGCTTTCTTTGCGATCTCCATCACCGGTACATCTGTCAGTGAACTTGCCACAAATAAATTCACTCCGATCGGCGGTGTTACAAATCCGATTGCCAGATTGACAACCATGACAATACCAAAGTGGATCGGATGGATCCCCACTGCCTCAACGATCGGAAGCAGGATCGGTGTCAGGATCAGGATTGCCGGAGTTGTATCCATCACCATTCCAACGATCAGTAAAAATACGTTGAGTACAAGAAGTAAGACAATCTTATTCGTAAAATGTGCAAGGATCCATGCACTGATTTCCTGCGGCACCTGCATCAGTGTCAGTACTCTTGAAAATGCAATGGATGCAGCAAGAATAAAAAGGATCGGTGCATACGTCCTGATTGCTTCTACCATAATGGTCCAGATATCTCTGATCTTAATACTTTTATAGACAAATAAACTGATGATCAGTGCGTAAAAAACCGAAATAACTGCTGCCTCTGTCGGAGATGCCACACCGGTATAAATACATCCAAGAATGATCACCGGACTGAGCAGTGCAAAAGCACTGTCCTTTAACACCCTTAAAAGCCCCTTATCATGCAGCTTTCCGACCATTGCCAGCTTCTTTTCCTGATCTTCCCCATGCTTTTTACAATAGTAGATCGCGTACACCATCAGAAGACCGCCGATCATTACCCCCGGAATGATCCCTGCAATGAAGAGGTCACTGACTGATGCACCGGATGCCATTCCATACATGATAAACGGAATACTTGGCGGAATAATAACACCCAGGCCGCCTGCAACCGCCACAAGAGCTGTCGAAAACTTCTTATCATATCCCATCTCCATAAGGATCGGGATCGTCATACTTCCGACCGCGGCAACAGTTGCAGGAGCAGAACCGGAGATCGCACCATAGAAAAGGCAGGTGACGATAACAGCGCACGGCATACCTGCGGTGAATTTTCCGAGAAAATAGGCAAAGACATCAAACAGTTTTTTGGAGATGCCTCCCTTAGCCATGATGATACCGGAGAGGACGAACATCGGAACTGCCAGCAGTGGGAAGGAATCGAGACCTCCGAACATGGCACGGATCAGATATTTGGCTCCTACCGTAAAGGACGGGTCAAACACCGATGGAAGCACAGATGTGATTCCAAGGGTAATCGATACCGGAACAGCGATGACCAGCAATGCGACAAAAATCAAAAATAATACTACGACCGGCATTAGCGTTCCTCCTCGTTTGAATTTTTAATCGTATGAATGCGGTTGTCGATACCCGCGTTCAGGGCATTTTCTGTGGCGTTATCTGCTCCGGCATTTGCCTCGATGAAGGATTCCGGCGTATTTCGCTCCGGATGGGCCGGGTCGAAAACGTTCTCACCGCGTGCCACGCGGAACTCGATCATCCACCGCTGCAAAACACGAAAGGCAACCAGCACAAAGGAGACGAGCGGTGCTGCCTGGATAAAGTACATCGGGATTTTGCAGGCCGGGGAAAGCTGGCCGCTTTTAACCGACGACATCATATAGGAAAAAGCAAACGGAATCATATAGATGAAAAAAATCAGTTCAAATGTATGATTCACAATTTTGAAGATGGCTTTTCCTCTCCGCGGGAAAATCGCAACAAACTGCTCGATCTTGATGGAAAGGCATTTCTTACTGCAGTAGCTGACGCTTAAAAAACCGCACCAGATAAAAATATATCTGGTCAGTTCTTCCGACCACGACAGCGACATGCCAAGAACGTAACGACAGAAAACCTGGACTCCCATGATCAGCGTCATGGCGATCAGACCGATCACAAGAAGAAATTCTTCGAGATTTTCATCCAGCCAGTGAAATATTCTCTTCATAAAAGGCATACCTCCGTTAAATTTATAACAGAACAATAATACAAAAGGGACATCGGCATCAACAGCAAAGCTAAAAATACCGGTGTCCCCTAAAGAAAAAACGGTTACATGGCTTTGTGAAGCAGATCCAGAACGGTGCTCAGATCATTCACACCCATCTGACCCGGTGCGGATGCTTTCTTTGCCGCGCCGAAGGTCATGGAAGAACCGAATACCTCACCGCAGAGACGGCTGATTACACCGGTGCCTGCCATAGACATGGTGATAATCGGTCTGTCCGCATAATTGGTGACCATTTCCTCTGTTGCCGCAAGCAGGGTCAGAACGTCTTTCCTGTTCTGCGGCATAACAGCAATCTTCGGAATATCTGCGTTCATATCCTGCATTTTGCGCAGTCTGTAGATGATGTCTGCTTTTGCAGGAGTTTTGAAGAAATCATGATTGGAAGCGATAACCTTTACGCCTGCTGCGTGTGCACCGTCGATGATCTTCTTTACAATGTCATCTCCGGTAAAGATCTCAACATCCACCAGATCCACATATCCGGTCTGTGCTGCTTTGATGTTCAGCTCCGCATAGGCTGCCGGCTCAATCGCTTTTTCACCGCCCTCTTTGGAGGTACGGAATGTCATCAGAAGCGGAATATTGCCGAGTGCTTCGCGGAGGTCTTTTAACACGTCCTCTACCTGCGCAAAGTCGAATACGCCTTCAAACCAGTCTACACGCCATTCTACAACATCAACCGGAATCGAATGGAAGGTTTTTGCTTCTTCGATGATATCGTTTTTGGTAACGCCTACGATCGGAACGATGATCTTCGGTGCACCGGCACCGATTTCAATATCACGAACTTTTACTGTATTCATGTATTTTTCCTTCTTTCTTCAATTTAACCCTGACTTTTCTTTGCAGGCTTTTCTTTTTCACGTCCGGATTCCTTGGTACTTCGTACTTCCGCAATCCTTAACCTCATTTTAGTTGTCCTGCTGTGCAAGTTCAACCATTTTTTTATAGCGAATGTTTACAAACAGTCCAAGCGCAACACCAACTGCGGTCAGAACGATGTTCATAGTCATAACGCCGGACGGCTGCATTTTAGATGCTGCGGTCAGGATCGTGTAGTTGCAAAGAGAAGATGCAATCATAACCAGTGCGGTTACGGTTCCTTTGATTTTCGGGAACAGCATGTTGCAAACGGAAGTTGCGATCTGAAGCAATCCGCCTGCGCCTGCCCATCCGATAATGAAAGCACCGGCGATCATCAGCGGTTTACTCTGTCCCATCAGGACTGCGATCATGGTTACAAGGCAGATTGCCGGGTAAACAACGATGAAACGAACGTCTTTGATTTTTCTGGTCAGGAATGCTGTTACGATCAGTGCCAGCATGGTTCCTGCAGAATAGTAGGTCTGCATGATGGACGGATCAGCCCAGCCTACATTCTCTTTTGCAAAGTTCTGTGCACAGTTCAGCCACAGCTGGAAAGTACCGGTGCAGGTGAATCCGATCAGGATCATAGCGATGGACTCGAAGGAGAAATGAGTATGTTTCAGACTGTCGATCAGACCCTCTTTTTTGCCGGATGCTTTCTGGTCAGCATCTGGCAACGGGAACAGGAATACCAGTACGAAAAGTACGATATAAGCGATTCCGCATCCGTAGAATAACGGATTGTAGGAGGTAAGGCCTGCTGCTGTAGAAGTAACAGCTACACCAAGAACAAATGGAAGCAGCATCTGAGCGATTGCGATGAAGAATTTGATTCCCATGGTAGCAACGCCAGGAGCTTTGTAAATAATCTCGGATACTGCCGGGTAAATACCGGTATCCAGGAAGGAGTTTGCGATACCGCCGATGATGGCGCATACGTAAGCGATGGTGTAACCGCCGTGTGTTCCTGCATGAAATGCAAGAGCAAGGCCGATCAGGTAAATTGCATAGGAAGCACTTCCGATTGCAGTGGAAATGCGGCGTCCGAGTTTGTCGGACAGAGGACCTGCAAATGGCAGTGCGATCAGACGGCCAAGACCGAGTGCTGCGGAAATTGCGGTAATTGCCATTGCTTCCACTCCCCATGCTGCTGCCAGAGCCTCTTTGATGACTGCCTGGCCCAGAATAGAGCATCCAACACCGTGGATAAAGTAGTTCAAGTACAAAATTAATGCACTTGGCAGGTATTTCTTGTTCATGGTTTCTCTCCTTTTTAAATAGATCATGTGTTGAGGTCAAATTGTCTTTTTCCTCTGTTCGGTTCATCCTTTTGTTTTGTCACAAACAACAGATTACCAGTTTCGTGAATGTTAAAAAAATAACATTTGCCTTTATTTTAACAGTGAAAGTGTGTGCGGTCTAATGCTTTTAAAGGAAAAAATCAATGCATTGAATGCATTGATATGGTATACTTGAGTTATCATAATAAGAGGAAGCAAAGACTTTCTTACGGAACCATTTTTTCAGGAGGAAAAACCACATGACACTGAATCAGATTCTCTATTTCCGAAAGGTCGCCCGGCTGGAAAATTATCACCAGGCGGCAGAGGAGCTTTATATTTCCCAGCCATCCCTGAGCCGTTCGATGGCCGCCCTTGAAAGTGAGCTTGGAATCACGCTGTTTGAAAAGAAAGGGCGCGGTGTTGTCCTTACCAATGCCGGCCGTCTTTTCCTGGAGCATGCAGACCGGATCGCAGGCGACTGTGACATTGCGGCAGGCAAGATGAAAGAGCTCGCCTCCGGTGGCGGAAAAATCAACATCGGTTATATTTTTCCACTTGCCGGACATTATATTCCGCACAATGTCCGCACCTTTCTGGACCAAGAAGAAAACAAAAATGTTGCCTTTAGCTTCTGGCAGAACCATACCCCGGCCATTGCACAGAAGGTGAAATCCGGCGAACTCGATCTTGGGTTTGGCGGCTTTTTAAAGCGCGACGACATGGAGTTTTTTCCGTTGATCCAGCAGCCGCTTGTCATCGTGTCCCCGGAACAGCATCCGATTGCCGATGAACCGGAGGTTCCGCTTGTAAAGCTTACCCGTTATCCGGTGATCGGCTACGACCGCGCATCCTGGATGGGGGCCTACACCGGTCATCTCTACCGCAAATATCAGCTTCATCCGAATATTATCATGGAATGCCCGGATGAATATTCGATTGTGGCACTGGTACGCGAAAACTTCGGCATCGCGCTCATGCCGCGAACCGATATTCTGGAACAGGCAGACGGTATCCGCATCCACACACTGAAAGGTCTCGAGATTTATCATCAGACTTTTATGTTCTGGATGAAGAACCGCTACCGGCTTCCGGCTGTCGAACGGTTTACCGAATACATGAAACAGCACGCTGACATTATCGAAAAGTCCAGAAACGATAGCGAAAACGTATCAAAAGTTTATCTGAAAGATATTGTTAATTTTTAGTCGAAAGAGTTATGATGGATTTGTCACAAACAGAGGATTACCGCTCATGTAATGAATAAGGAGAAATTTTCATGAAGAGTGCTTACCCAAAAATTTTCGAGCCAATTACCATCAAACGAACAACGATTAAAAACCGTATTGCAATGACTCCGATGGGAACCAACTACGGTGAGACAAGCGGTGAAATGAGTAACCGTCATATGAACTACTACTCTCTCCGCGCAAAAGGCGGCGTTGGTCTTATTATTCTGGAGAACGCCAACATCGAGTACCCGGTCGGTTCCAACGGAACCAGCCAGATCCGTATCGACCACGACAGCTTTATGCCGCGCTACTATCAGTTAGTCGAAAATCTTCATAAAAACGGTGCTACCGTAGCAATTCAGATCAACCACGCCGGAGCTTCCGCATCTTCCGCAAGAACCGGTATGGAAACCGTTTCTTCTTCCAACATCCCGACAAAAGCCGGCGGAGAAACCCCTCGCCCGATGACAAAAGAAGAAATCATGACAACCGTGAAAAAATACGGCGAGGCTGCAAAACGTGTGCAGGCCATCGGCTTTGATGCCATTGAAATCCACTGCGGCCATTCCTACCTGATGAGCCAGTTCATCTCCCCGTATTACAATAAAAGAACCGATGAATTCGGTGGTTCTGTAGAAAACCGCCTGCGCTTCCCGCGTATGGTTCTCGAAGAAGTACGTAAAAACGTCGGACCGTGGTTCCCGATCATCGTTCGTATCTCTGCCGAGGAGCGTGTTCCGGGAGGAAATACTCTGGAAGATACCCTCGAGTACCTCGAGTACCTGGATGAGTTCGTAGATATGTATGACGTATCCTGCGGCCTCAACCCATCCCTGCAGTATCAGATCGACTCCAACTTCCTGCCGGATGGATGGCGTTCCTACATGGCAAGAGCCGTAAAAGATAAATTCAAAAAACCTGTGATCAACGCTGGTAACTACCGCGATCCGAAGGTCGTTGAAAAAGTTCTCGAAAGCGGTGATGTAGATATCATCGGCATGGGACGCGGCCTGATCGCTGAGCCGAACTGGGTAAAGAAGGTGGAGAACGGCGAGGAAGATCTTCTTCGAAAATGTATCTCCTGTAACGTTGGATGTGCCGGAAACCGTATCGGCGTCAACCGCCCGATCCGTTGTACCGTAAACCCGGCTGTTCCGGAAGGCGATATTTACAAAGCACTGAAAGTAAATAAAAACTGTAACGTTGTTGTTGTCGGCGCCGGTACTGCCGGTATGGAAGCAGCCTGCACCGCAGCAGAAGTCGGATGCAACGTTTTCGTACTTGAGAAAAACGATCACATCGGCGGTCTTTCCACTTTCATCTCCGATCTTCCAAGCAAGACCCGTATGAAAGATTTCCCGAAATACCTTGAGGCAAGAGCTGCAAGACTGAAAAACCTGTATATATTCCTCAACACGGAAGCTACCGTAGATAAAATCAAACAGTTCAAACCAGACATCGTTGTCAATGCTACTGGTTCTGTTCCGCTTGTTCCGCCGATCAAAGGCCTGAAAGAGAACATCGAAGCCGGAAACGTAGATACCATCTTTGGTATGATCAACAACGTAAACGCTGGAAAATATCCGGAAGAAGCCTGTCAGGGCAAGAAAGTCGTTGTAGTCGGCGGCGGTTCCGTAGGACTTGACGTTATCGAGTACTTTGCACCAAGAGGAGCTGAGTGCACCATCATCGATATGCTGCCGCAGATCGGTATGCTTGCAGACCCGATCACCAAATGCTCCATGCGTGAGACACACGACAAATATGGTGTAAAAGAATATGTCAACACTGCTCTTCAGGAAGTAAAAGAAAACGCATTCACTGTAAAGCTTCCGGACGGAACCATCCAGGATCTCACCTTCGATTACGGATTCAACTGTCTTGGAATGCGCTCCAATAACCCGATTCTGCCGGAGCTTCAGGAAGCATTCGCTGATACCCATACTTATATTTATACCATCGGCGATTCCGTCCGCGCACGCCGCATCATGGAAGGTACCATGGAAGGCCGCGCGATCCTGAATGTACTGGAGTCCCAGGGCTACCTGCATCTGGAGCCGCTTGAGTAATCACTGAATCACTTTCTTACACAATATAAAAAAACAGAAAAGAGGAAAATATCATGCCAAATATTACAGGACATACCGAATTAGTTGGATTAATGGCTTACCCGATCCGTCATACCCAGTCTCCGACAACCCACAACCTTGCATACGACAAAAACGGAGATGATGTCATTCAGCTTGCTTTCGAGGTTGATAACGATTCTTTAAAAGATGCTGTGCAGAGTATCCGCGCGCTGAAAATGCTCGGTTCCAATATTTCCATGCCAAACAAAACTGTTGTCCACAAATATCTGGACGAAGTAGATGAAGCAGCTAAGTTATGCGGCGCTATCAATACCGTAGTCAACCTCCGCGACGAAAACGGTCAGGTAACCGGAAAACTGAAAGGCTACAACACCGATGGTATGGGATACTGGCAGGCACTGACCGAAGAGGGCATCGATTTCAAGGGAATGAAGATGGTCCTGATCGGAACCGGCGGTGCTGCTACTGCAATTGCAGTGCGCGGTGCTCTGGATGGAGTTGCAGAAATTGAAATCTTCAACATCAAAGACAAATTCTACAGCCGTGGAGAGGAAATTGTTGATCTGATCAATAAGAACACCAACTGCAAGGCTACCATGAACGATCTGGCAGACAAAGACCTCCTGAAAGAAAAAATGCACGCAGCTGACCTGTTCTGCGATGCTACCGGCGTAGGAATGCATCCACTCGAAGACCTTTCCAACATTCCTGATCCTTCCTTCTTTAAAAAAGATCTCATCGTAACGGATACCGTTTACGCTCCGCGCGAAACCGTTATGATGAAACAGGCAAAAGAAGCAGGATGTGAGAAAGTATTCAACGGCATGGGCATGATGCTGTTCCAGGCACTCATCGCAATCAAGCTGTACACCGGCTGTCTCTTATACACATCTGACGCTGCC
>ERZ1027266.1698-NODE-1698-length-10268-cov-6.872418_pt1 | contig 10268 bp, 7 predicted proteins | sample MGYA00519257_ERZ1027266 | MGnify/ENA primary metagenome ERZ1027266 (study PRJEB26926, sample SAMN06164683) | human gut metagenome | biome: ENVO:00009003; feature: ENVO:2100002; material: ENVO:00002003 | host: Homo sapiens | place: USA | collected 2012 ... | reverse complement strand
GAGCACCTCCTTGCCAAGGAGGGGGTCGCGAGTTCGAATCTCGTTTTCCGCTCCACCTTTTAAGGCGACATAGCCAAGCGGTAAGGCAGAGGTCTGCAAAACCTTTATCCCCAGTTCGATTCTGGGTGTCGCCTCCATTTTTATTTCTTAAAAGGTGTTAACTAGTTATGTCTGCCGCGGTGGCGGAACTGGCAGACGCAAGGGACTTAAAATCCCTCGGGTAGTGATACCCGTACCGGTTCGATTCCGGTCCGCGGCACCATTCAAATATATACAAATTTGAGTGGAATTGAATATAGAGAAGAATGCTGATTGTACTTGAAGAAGTCAATCAGTTTTTTTGTGCGTAAAAAAGCAGAAACTGCTATACTGTGGAAAGTATGGCAGTTCCTGCTTTGTTTTAGAAAATTATTTTTGAATTATACTACTGATAGCATCAGTGGAAAGATGAATATCAAGCTTTTGGTCGATAATGATTACTTTATCCAAAAATAAGTCTATGAGTAATTTTTTTGCTTCAACATCATTCATGCTCTTGACTTTATCATTAAACAACTGAAAGGCTTTTTGAATTTCAGCATCGCTTAAAATTTTACTTTTCTTGGATTTTTTGAGGGTTTGAATTACAGCTTGTAAAGTATCGATAGTTTCCTTGGCGGCTTTAATTTTGCTAAAAGTAAAATCATCGTCGATGCCTTTTTCTACTAATTTATAAAGATTGGCACGCGTTTTCTGGGCTTTTGTAAGTTGATTTTGTTTATCAGCAATTTTTTTATCAATGCTATTCTTTGTATTTGCAAATTTTTTGCGCATTTTATCAGCTATAACAGAAAAGGCTTCAGAATTAAGAATTTCGTTTTTTATTTTGGTAATAACTGCTTCCTCAGCATCTTCTTTGCGAATTTGCTTTTGTAAACATTTTTTAGTCGGAATCCTCTCTTTGTCAAGACAAGAGTAATAGCTGTAAGATTTATCACGGGGGGTGCAAGTATGACCTCCCATAGCACTACCACAGTGACCACAGATGATTTTTCCACGAAGCAGGTAATTGACCTTGGCCTTATACTCCGCTGGTCTTTCTTTATTGATTCTGCGGCGAGCTTGAGCTTGTTGAAAAACATCTTTACTGACTATGGCCGGGATGGCGTCCTCGAGGCGTATAAAATCATCGGGACGGTTTTTAGAATGAGAGTTGCGTTTGCCTTTACCCTTAGGAATTTTGTTAAATGTGTAGGTGCCGCAATAGCGCTCGTTTCCGATAATATCGTAAAGACTATTTTTGCTAAAAGGTTGCCCGTTACGCGTAGTATAACCTTTAGCGGCGAGTATACAGCATATATCTTTGTAGCTATGTCTAGCAATAAATAAATCAAAAATAAGGCGGATGGCTTCTGCCTCATCATTATCAATAACGTAATGCTTATCAACAATTTTATAACCTAAAGGAGGCGTGCCACCGTTAAATTGAACTTTATAAGCGTTTTCGTTTAGTCCTTTTTTTGTCTCTTTGGCAAGATTACGGCTGTAGTATGCTGCTATAGCTACCAGCATGCCCTCCATCATCTGGCCTTCTGGAGAGCTGTCTATAGATTGTACGGCGTACTCATAACGGATACCAAGGTTTAAGAATTTTGCTTTTGTAATGTAATAATCTACTTCATTTCTCGAATTTCTATCAATTTTATGAAAAATTACAATGTCAAATTTTTTGTGAGACGCATCATCAAGCATCTTTTTATACGCATCACGCTTAGTAACCTCGCGACCGCTTTTTGCTTCATCAATATAAGTATCAACAATTTCATAACCTTTGCTTTTGGCGTAGGCGGTGCAAGCGCGAACCTGTGCGTCAATAGACTCTTCGCGCTGCATGTCCGAGGAAAAGCGCGCGTAGATAACTGCGCGCGGCATTAGGCTGCCTCCTCCTCATTATCGATGGTATCGCTGTCGCTGCTAGTAAGCAGGAGGGACAGGATGTAATCAGCAAGTTTGTCAAGTTTTTGGTCCATATTAATAACCTCTTTCTTTTATATGTGATTTTACCTTTTACTTTCCTTCATTCTAACAAAATAAAAGTTAACAAAACGTTAAGTAAATAGGGAAAATCCAAAAAATTATGCAAAACAACACTGCTTGTCTTGGAGGACGAGCAGTGCTGTTTTGCATGAGAGTGTTTAGCGTGGGTGATAATTTGGTGTGAAGGTTTATTGCACGCTTGGTAGCAGGAAGCGTTAGCCGAAGGTAAGGGTGTCCATCGTGATGTGGAATCTGAAGGAAGCCGGATGCTGTTGCGGAAAATCAATAGTGGGCAAAGTTCTGAGCCGACGAACAGAAACCTTCAAAATGAAAACTGAATCTTGAAGGTGTTACTTGAAAAGAGATGACGTGAAACGCAAAATCAGAAATGGGAGAATAGTTGCGAAGAAGAGTTCTAGAATACATACAGAAAACATTAGATAGTTTGCAGTAACTTTTTTTGCAAAAGTTACTGCAAACTATTGACAAAGGAGTAGAGTATGCTTATAATGTATATAAAAGTTGCGGCCAACTTTCTTGAAAACGCTATGGAGGTGTTTTAATTGTTAAATAACGAATTTAGTAAACAAACAGAAAATCTGTCTAAGAAAATCGAGGAAGGCTTAAGAATTTTGCTGCCTAGCTATACTAGCTTGGATAAGGCTGCCATTACTTTGGTATTGTTTGCAGCAAGCAATCTGCAAGCAGGTATTGCCACCTATAAAGAAGCTATTGAATCTTTACCTAAAAATATAAAAGCTGATATTTATAATTATACGAAGGTAGACGTGGTTTGGGACAATGTAAAACAGCTTTTGGAAATTTATGAAACGGAAGCATTTTTACAAGTTTTGCTAAGTGTTTCCGACAATGACGCAAGAACAAATTCGCATAACTTACCTGGAAGTTTAAATCAACTTGCTGAAAGGTTTTTGAATATTAAATCCGGACTAGGTAAAGGATTGCAGCTGTATTCCGGGAGTGGTAATACTTTAACTAGCCTTGTTTGCCAGCATAACAAACTTGCTGTTACAGGCTTGGAATTAAGTCGTGATGGAGTACTTATTTCCCAATTTAAAGCATTTGCACTTGGTGCACATATGGAAGTAATAAGACATAGTCCTATAGATTACTGCCTGGAAGGGCGTGGAAAAGCTGATTATGATTTCGTTATAAGTACTCATCCTTTTGGCTTAAGGGTTAGAACGCTTAGCGATAAATATCCTGAACTCAGTGATATTTATCCGTTCTTGCGAAGCGGTACAGCAGCGGATTGGGTTTGTGGCTTGCTGGCTCTGGACAATATTGCACCGGACGGTAAAGTTGTGGCGTTTTTTTCTGAGGGCTGCATGTTTACCAATCAGGATCGTGAGGTTAGAAAGTATTTAGTACATAATGGTTTGGTAGAGGCTGTAATAGCTCTTCCGGCTAAAATGTATTCTTATATGAGCATAAAACCTGTAATGGTAGTGCTGAGCAGGGGCAATAAAGAAGTAAAGATGGTCGATGCTTCTGATATGTTTACCTCCGGAAGACGTCAAAATGAGTTTTCTGAAGAAAACATAGAGGCGATTATTGACGCTTATAATCATCCCGGTGAAAAAAGCGTATGCGTTACCGTAGATGATCTCAGCAAAAGCGACTATACTTTGCTGCCTACACGTTTTCTGGCTGTACCGGAAGCTGCAATTAAAAACGGTAAACCTTTGGAAGAACTTGTACAATTCGGAAGAAGTGTTGCAATCACCGCTTCTGGATTAGATAAGTTATCTGTAGATGAAAACGATGCTTCAACGAATTACTATTTGCGCCTTTCTGAAGTGCATGATGGCATGGTAGACAATCGTTTACCTAAAATCAGTTGCATTGATAAAAAATACGAGAAATATCTGTTGGAGGAAAACGATATTATTTTGTCGCGTAATGGTTCGCCGTTTAAAGTGGCATTGTTTAACGAACAAGCCGGGACTAAGGTTTTACCTGTCGGTAACTTGCTTATTCTTCGTGCTGATACGAGTAAAATTAACCCGATTTATCTTAAAGCGTACCTTGAAAGTGAACAAGGCATAGCCGGTTTGAGCGCATTGCTTACCGGAGTTGCAATGCAAGTTATCAGCTTGGAACGTCTGAAAAAGATGCTTGTACCTGTTCCTGATATGGAAGAACAAAATGAAATAGCAGAAAAATATCTTAGCATTGTTGATGAATTGAAAATTTTGAATTTAAAAATCATGAATGCTAAGGACAGACTGCGTCATGTAATTGATAACGGAAAGGCTGGTGAGTGAACGTGTTAAATGACATGCAGATGTACGAATTTTTTTGAAGCCTTGATGAAGGAGTTTTCCGAGTGTGCCTTAGAAAAAGCTATCGCTTCTATTAATCTATGGTAAAATATTAGTGTGGTAGATTGTATAATGAAGTTGCACACCTAAGAAAATAAAAAAATCCATAGCTGGACTTTATCAGATACGTTGAAAAGCGTTTTCTGAAAGACCATATTTCCATTGATGCTACTGTTGGCGAAGCATTTCTGAAAGGTTATTTCCCACGTTCAAAATTAGTTCGGCATCGGTGGCAAAGCTCACTAAAGGCGATAACATTACAACAGATGTTTTGCTGAGAATATGTGAAGGCCTTGATTGTGATTTTGCAGATATTATGCAGGTAATACCTGATGAAGAACCGGAAGAAAAAGAAGTTTAATTCTCCGGTGGAGGATGAATATGTCAGATACATCAAAAGCGGCTCTACAGGCAGCGAGTCCATATAATGCTGCAATAACAAGAGAACAATTTTTATTTTATGAGGTACGAACTACTGCCAAGTTACTTCACGAAGGATGTAACCCTGAAGAAGTAGTAGAACGTATCGTTTCAGATAATTTATTTCAATATCCTACAGAAAAGTCGGTGAGAAGGATGGCACTTGCCTGCCTGAGAAGACTAGATGCCCTTGAGGATAATTCTCTTGTGGAGGCAATCTTAACACAACCGTCCGATGTGGCAAAGCAGATATGTCTGTATGCAATGATGAAACAATACCGCTTGATTTGGGACTTTATGATTACCGTCATCGGTGAGAAGTACAGATTATCGGACGCTACTTTCGGTAAGATAGATTTGAATAGCTATTTTCTGCGTTTGCAGGAACAGGATGATTGGGTGGCAACATGGAGCGAGTCCACAGTTACGAAGTTGAAACAGGTCATTGCAAAGATGCTGGTGGAGAATGAGTATATCGATAGCATTAAAGCGACAAAGCTCAATCCAGTATGGCTCCATCCAGTGCTTGAGAATGCAATTCGTGAAAACGGAGATGAGATTGCACTTCCTGCATTCAATTGTTTTTCGTAAGGAGGTAGGCCTAAATGAGTGAATTAAAAGAAAGATTAGACAACCTCAGAGCCTTGATACAGGAGCCGGAGTTTCTCGAAGGCAAAGGATTGAGCAACGAGGTAAATATAAGAATCTTCTGCTATGCCCCATCCGATGAGATGATGGTTAGACACTTTATTGAGCAGATTATGACAGACCAGTCCATGAACTGTCATTTAATAGAACATAACTTATATGAAGTATTTCTTTCCATCTGTGAAGATAAGCGAATCGCAAAAACAATACCTACGATGGAAGAGAAAAAAGGTAAAGAATTTATTCGAGAGCAAATGAGCCGTATGGCCAATAATACGGTGTTTGTAAATAAGATGAAATATGAACCACATGAGGCTGGCGACGTACTTGTCATCACGGGCGTAGGTGATGCATTTCCGTTTATCAGAGTCCATGACCTCTTAAATGCGATGCAGCCAGAATTTCCAGATGTTCCTATTCTGGTGTTCTATCCAGGCAACTATGATGGGCGTGATGTGCAGCTCTTCAATCGCCTGAAGAAAAATTCTTACTACCGAGCTTTCAATGTGATTTAAGGAGGAACAGCAATGGTTATTGGACAATTATTCCAAGATGATATTAATCGTAAAATCAATGGCGTCGTCAAAGTAGACCAAGATGCCACAGATGTTCTTGTTCAGGAATTGGACGAGTATGTTATTACCAAAGATTTGAAGAAGCATTTTATCACCTTCTTTAATAATTATGGTGAGTCCTTCCATGAAGGCACTGATGATATGGGTGTTTGGATTTCCGGTTTCTTTGGAAGTGGTAAATCTCACTTCCTAAAGATGCTTTCCTACCTGCTTGCCAATCAGGAGGTTCAGGGCGTTCGTACCGTAGAAAGATTCCGTAAAAAGTTTGAGGATGACCCAGCAACATTCATGCTGATTGATTCTGTTACCAAGGGCCATACAGACACCATTCTTTTCAATATCGATATCGAAGGTTCCATCAACAAGGACAAGACTGCTGTTCTTCGTGTTTTCGCAAAGATGTTCTATAACTACCTTGGTTTCTATGGAGAGAACCTTAAGGTAGCCAAGCTGGAGCAGTTTATTGAGAAACGTGGCAAGACAGCAGAGTTCCGTCGTGTATTTGAAGAAAAAAATGGTGGCCCTTGGCTTGAGTCCAGAGATGCCTTTGCATTCTTCGAGGATGATGTTGTTGAGACACTGAAAGAAGTTCTAGGCATGAGCGAAGATGCTGCACGTAATTGGTTCAATGGAACCGAGACCGTGGAAACCAGCATTGCACAGCTCGTATCTGAGATGAAAGAATATGTGGATAATAAGCCGGATGACTTCCGTTTGCTATTTATGGTCGATGAGGTTGGCCAGTATGTAGGCGGCGACACAGATCTTCTTATCAACCTGCAGTCCCTTGTTGAGAAAATCGGCAGTGAGTGTGGCGGTAAGATTTGGGTTGTTTGTACCGGTCAGGAAGCTATCGATGAAATCATCAAGGCTCGTGAAAATGAATTCTCTCGTATTCAGGCCCGTTTCAAGACCAGACTTTCTCTGACTTCTTCTTCCGCAGACGAAGTTATCCAGAAACGTATTTTGAAGAAAAAGCCTGAAGTGAAACCGGCATTGGAGCAGGTATATAACCAGAACGATTCTGTTCTCCGTAACCTGTTCAGCTTTACCGACGCCATACTGGACATTAAGGGATACACCGGTCCGCAGGACTTTACCAGGAACTTCCCGTTCGTACCTTACCAGTTCATTATCATGCAGAAGGTATTTGCTGAAATTCGTAAGCACGGTAATTCCGGTAAGCACCTTTCTGGTGGCGAGCGTTCGATGCTTTCCGGATTCCAAGAGGCAGCACAGAAGATTCAGGATAAGGACGAGTATGCACTGGCACCGTTCTATCTGTTCTACGATACCGTACATACATTCCTTGATAGCTCTATTCGTCGTGTTATTGAGCGTTGCCAGAAGGCAGCAGATAACGGTGATGGTATTGAGCAGCAGGATGTGGACGTATTAAAGCTCCTGTATCTTATCCGTTATGTCGATGATATTCCGGCAAACCTTGATAACATTGTTATTCTTATGGCGGATGATATCCGACTGGATAAGATTACAATGCGCGAAAAGGTACGAGGCAGTCTGGATCGTTTGCTTAGCCAGAACTATATCGGAAGAAGCGGTGATACTTATAACTTCCTGACCGATGAGGAGCAGGATATTCAAAGAGATATTTACAAAAATACTCAGGTTGATACCTCTGCAATCGTGGAACGTATCGGTCAGATGATTTTTGCTGATATTTATACAACAAAGAAATACCGTCACGGTAAGTACGATTTCCCTTTTGACCAGATGGTGGACACCACTAGCATTGGTGCCGTGACCGGTGGTATGAGACTTCGCATCATGACGGTAGCAACAGACACTGTTGAGAAGAGTGAACTTCGCCTTATGACAGAGTCTAAGAATCAGGCAATCGTTGTGCTTTCTGAAACTCCTTACTATGAATCTTTGGAAAAAGCGATGAAGGTGCGCAAGTATGTGAAGCAGCGCAATGTGGCACAGCTTCCGAAATCCGTACAGGATATCATCCGCAATCATCAGGATGAGGCTACCAAGTATGAGTCCTCTGCAGAGGAGGATCTGAAAAAGGCTATCATCGGTGCTGAGTTCTATGTGGACGGAGAGCATATTGAAATCAAGGGCGGCGATGCCAAGAGTAAGCTGAACCAAGCACTGGAGTATCTGGTTACCCATGTCTATAGCGCGCTTGGTCTCATTACTAAGAATGCCGATACAGATGCAGATGTCCTTGCAGTATTGAATGGTGAGCACTTAAGCGGTGTGATGCCTGGCCTTGAAGAAAACCATGATGCAGCTGTGAAGATGGAAGAATATCTTGAGATGCAGGATGCAAAGAAACTTCCTACATCTATGGCAGATGTTCAGAGCAGATATCAGGCAATTCCTTATGGCTGGAAAGAAATCGATATTGCAGTTGTAGCTGCAATGTTGATTTATGACCAGAAGGTTACCATCAAATACGGTGGCGAAACTATTCAGCCAGGCAATCCGAAACTTCCGGACATGCTCCGTAAAAAGAGTGAGATTGGCAAGACCAGCATCTCTAAGCGTCAGGTCATTACAGCAACTAAGATGCGTGCGGTTAAAGAACTGCTTCGTGAATACTTCGAAGTAATGGATGTTCCGGATGATGAAGATGGACTTGTTAGATATATCGTTGAGAAATTCGAAGTACAGAAGGCACATTATGAGGAGCTGAGCAAGCGCTATATTGGTTACAAATATCCTGACCATCATCTTGTGACTAATGCTCTCAGTTTGATGGAAAGTGTGCTTTCTCAGCGCAAGGATAATACAGCTCTGATTGACAGACTTCTGAAAGAGGAAGATAAGCTCCTTGACAATAAGGATGATATGCAGAGCGTGGAAGGCTTCTTTAAGAATCAGGTGCAGGTATTCGATGCTGCAGTTCGTATGGAAACAGACCTTAGAAACGACCTCCCTTATCTTCAGAAGGAAGAGGAGGCAAATCAGGCGCTGAATCAGATTCGTAAGATTACCGTAGTAGAAGCTGGACAAAGCAGTGTTTATAAGAGAATTCCTGAACTGAACGGATTGATGGATACAGTTCGTGCAGGTCATGGAAGACTTCTCAAAGCAAAGCGTGCTGAGATTCTTGAAATCATTCGTCAGTGTTTAGCTGAGATTCATACTCTTGCTGGTTATGTCCATGAAGCCAGAAGACTTTCTGAGCATGCCGATAAGTTCTTCGACCAGCAAAAAGCAAGAGTAGCAGAGCTCGAAAGCCTGCAGCTTCTTGATGGTCTGGTACCTCGGATGTGTGAATATAAGGATGACACGGTCAATGAAATCGATATCATCATTCATCCGAAGACTATAGTTCCACCTCCTGATAAGCCAAAAGAAGGTGGAGCTGTAACTCCTCCGGCTCCGAAGAAAGTCATCAAGACTGTATACCGTCAGGTGGTATTCCCTTCTAAGACGTTGGAGAGTCAGAAAGATATCGATGCTTACGTTGAAAGAATGAGAGCATACCTCACAGCGATGATGAAGGATTGCGACGGAATTAAATTAAGCTAAGGAGACCGTTATGAACAAGAATGCGATAAAAAAATTCGCCACGGACGCTCGCAGGGAGTTAATCTCCCGTGTGGGGCAGAGGGCGTTGAAATACGGTATTTCCGATAAAGAGGTTGGAAATCCAAATGACGATAGCGTGGGTGGTCATCTGCTTTCTTCTACTGAGAAGAAGCAGAGAGCTGCTCTGATTGAGCAGATTAAAGAAAAAGGATACGATCAGGTTATGGAGGAGGTTGCCTACACATGGTTTAACCGTTTCTCAGCACTGCGTTTCATGGAGGTTAATGGCTACATCCCTACCAGAGTGCGTGTTTTCACTGATGAGAACAATGCCTTCAAGCCTCAGATTTTAACAGAGGCAATCCACATGGAGCTGGACGGCCTCGACATGGAGAAGGTCTATGCTTACAAGGATGCCAACGATAATGATGAACTGTATAAGTATCTTCTGATTACTCAGTGTAACGCACTGAATAGCGTGCTTCCTGGCATGTTCCAGAAGATTGCCGATTACACCGAGCTTCTCTTCCCGGACAACCTTCTTCGTGAAGGAAGTGTTGTTCAGCAGATGATTGAGCTGATTCCGGAGGACGATTGGACACAACAGGTTCAGATTATAGGTTGGTTATACCAATTTTATAATGCTGAGAAGAAATCTGCCGTTATTAATATGGCAGAAAAAACAGCTGTTAAAAAAGAGGATATTGTAGTGACCCCAAAAAGTTAGACTTTTATTACGCAACAGAATTTAAAATTT
>ERZ1027266.1691-NODE-1691-length-10323-cov-35.775224_pt1 | contig 10323 bp, 9 predicted proteins | sample MGYA00519257_ERZ1027266 | MGnify/ENA primary metagenome ERZ1027266 (study PRJEB26926, sample SAMN06164683) | human gut metagenome | biome: ENVO:00009003; feature: ENVO:2100002; material: ENVO:00002003 | host: Homo sapiens | place: USA | collected 2012 ... | reverse complement strand
GGAAATGAACCATATTAGTACTGATATATATAAATAATTTCGATCACTTACTTATGAAGAGACTTTTTTTATTTATCGGAGTAGCTATATCCTGCTTGCAAGGATGGGCGAATTGGAACACAGACTTATCGGAGAACACACAAATCACGCCTACAGGTCTTTCGTATTATGACAAAGCGCTAAAGACAAACAAGAACGGCTATACCTATGCAGCTTTCGTCTGCCCTGCTGAAAACAGTATGGCTACGAGACTGCAGATTATAGACAAAGACGGAAACAGGACTTTAGGCAGAGGCGGAAAAATTGTAGCCAGCGAGAAGAACAGACCATGGCTCACATGGAACCAGTATCTGCAACTCGACAACGAAGGAAATGCTTTCCTGAGCGTTCAGGACCTGAGAACATCTGACGATAATCTTACATATACAATATATAAATTCTCTGAAAGCGGAGAACAGCTATGGAACGGGACATTACTCAATGACGGTAACGGCTATGCTATGTCGGCAGGTCTTTCCATGCTGAACACACATGACGATGGACTGCTCTGCACTTTCTTCTATACTGACCCGGAAATCAATAAAGATGTTGTACTGGTTGAAAAACTGGACAAGACAGGAAAAAGCGAATGGAAGAAAAGTGTCTGCCAAATGACCATAAACTCTCTCCCTTACCCTTTCCTTGCTGATGCAGGAGAAGACCGTGCAATGATAATGTGGGTTGACAATGGAAACATTGAAGCAAACATCATCAATACAAAGACGGGTGAAATGGAAAAGGACAAGCCTGTAACAGTATACAGTGGCGGCTTTGCGTCACCGAAAGTAATGGAAGTATTGAATATTGCACCTACTCATGACAATGGTGTGCTCATCTCAACCTTAAACGCAAACGTGCAGGGAAGTATGGTCTATGTGAAAAACGACCTGTCGATAGGTCTTGACGGCAACACTAACGGTATTCTGTTTGACAAGACTGAAGACTATGAGTATGGTACAACAAAGCCGGAAGTGGTATACAACGATGGCGACAATACATTCTCTTGCGTTTATAAAAGATTCTACAAAAAGAACACCCGAATAGAGACTGTGTATTACCAGAAAGTATCTATGGACGGAAAGCTGAAATGGGATGGCGGAAAAGAAATTGTAGCCCAACAGGATGAATATCAACAGGCTTTCTTTAACCTAAGAAGCTTAGGCAATGACAAATGCGCATTGTTCTATCTCAAACATGACAACATGGCAAATACCGTATGTGGACTGGTAAAAACGTTCGACAAAGACGGAAACGCAAGTGAAGAGGAAACCGAATTTACAACTTCAGATGACAACAAGGTTGAACTTTGGGTTTCAGAACAAATGCCCGATAAGCGTTTCTTCACGGCATGGGACCAGAAGATTGACTCCAAATATTATCTGTTCATGCAAGACATAAAAATAGACACACCTACAGGCATCAGCTTGCAAACCACGAGCAACAGCCCGGAGCACAACAGATATTTCTCCATCAACGGAACACAAAGGAACGGGATGGGAAGAGGCATCAACATAGTGAAATACGGCAACGGAAACACAGTGAAAATAGCAAGATAAAGACAACAATTAACATTTTTCATTAAATACAATTACTTATGACAAAATTATTTTTTACTACGGCATTAGCAATGTCCGCCCTGTGTTTGCAAGCTCAGACTGTAGTAAGCCTTGACAAGGCGGGGACATTATCGGAGAAAATCTCATCTGTAGAAAAATACGAGATAACAAACCTGAAGATATCCGGACCGCTGAACGGTACTGACTTCATACTACTAAGAGATATGGCAGGCATGGATCAGGAGAACAACAAGTCAAATGGCACGCTTGAGACGCTTGACCTGACAGATGCGTCAATAGTAAAAGGCGGTGAGCCATATTACGTATCATACGGTGGTAACGCTGATACAGAATACTACACCTCAGACAATGAGATGGGACATGCCATGTTCATCAAATGCGCCACTCTAAAAGACGTGAAGCTACCAACTACTGTAACGGCAATAGGCGACAGCTGCTTCAAAACATGTATTTATAACCATAGAACAACCAAAACTAATCAGAAATATCCGAGTGTAAATCTTTAATTACCAGCATATTCTAAAATTTAACACTTTTCGGTTGCCATTTGTCGCTTCCCAAATTTCCACATATTTTTGAGACGTATTTCTGACGTGGAGAATTTGCGGGGCTTGTTTTTTGTCACACCGTGCAGACAGTTGACAAGGGTTTACAACCGTTTACGACAAGCGACAATAACCGCCCCGATATGCGGAAACAGTCACACTGTGTAGAAAAGCGACAATGGTTGACTTCCGTTCACATCCGTTTACCATTTCAGAGATATAGGATTGAAGAAATGAACCATTAAACGATAAAACGGTATGAAAGCAACCAGAAAATGCAGTTTTTGCGGCAAGTCCTTTGTAACCCGAAGCGGTATGCAAAGATATTGCAGTGAGGCTTGTCAGGCAGAAGCCAAACGAGCCAGAGTGATGCAGAAGAACAACCTCTTCAAAGTCGCCCAACCCTTGATGGAGATACAGCATCAGGAGTATCTCACCTTTTCCAAAGCAGCCATCCTCATGGGCTGTTCCCGACAGTACATTTACAAACTTGTAGCCATCGGCAAGCTGAAAGCCTCACGCATCAGCAACCGCATGGCATTCATCCGCAGAGCCGACATCGAGCAGATGTTGGAGGGCAATCCCTATCACCGCATCCTGCCCGGCAACACCTCCACACCAAGGAAATCATCTTCATCTTCCTTACCTGCCAAAAGAGAAAAAAGGGAAAAGGAAAGCGAAGAAGTGTTGGACTTCTATTCGGGCGAGGAGGTGATGTCCCTTTTTAAGGTAAAGCAGTCATGGCTTTACACTTCCGCCAAGCGTAACCATATCCCCATCTGCCGTATCGCAGGAAAGAACTATTACAGCAAGAAGCATATTGACGAGTTTTTCGGTGTGGCAGTTGATATTAGCGAAATTACCGACTGGCTACTGACCGAGGAGGTGGAGGAACTGTTCGGCATGAAGCCGACCGCACTCCGTGCCTACACCTATCGCCATAAGATACCCACTAAAAGAGAGTACGGGCGTACCTATTACTCCAAATCACATTTGAACGAACTCCGCAGAACTGACCTTGTGAACGATGAACGCTACTATACCGTTGAGCAGGTGCAGCAAATCTATGGTCTTTCGTCAGCCAACATCTGCCATATCGTCAAGGTGAAGCACATCGAAAAGATAAAGGTGGGTGTGAAAAACCTGCTTTTGCGCTCAGATGTGGAGCGTGTCATGGCTGAAAGGAACAAATAACCGTGAAAAATCGGGATTATCGAAAATTATTTCAAAATGATGTATCGTGGAGGTATTCACGGATATTTCACGTTGTTCCTTTGCCATCGGAAACATGGATACAACTCCAAAATGTATACAACCAATTAAAACATAATTATTATGAGTAAATGCAAAACAGTTACCTTGCGTAAGCGCAAGATTAAGAACGGGACACAGTATTCACTATGCCTTGACTACTATCCCGGCTACCGTGACAATGTCACCATGAGAGTGATTACACGTGAAGCCTTAGGAATTTACATCTTCGCCAAACCTGCAAACCAGCAGGAACGGGACTTCAACGCACGCATGATGAAGAAAGCGGTCATCCTGCGCAACCAGCGCTACGAAGCCATTTTCAATGAAAACAACGGCTTTTTTGACAAGACCAAGATGAAGGGCGATTTCCTTGCCTATTTCAAAGGACTGGCTGACCGCAAGAATATCAAGTGGCAGCACGTATACAAGCATTTCCAGCGGTTCGTGAACGGCAAATGCACCTTTGAGGAGGTGGATGTGGATTTGTGCCGCAAGTTCATGGAATACCTGCTTGATGCACCCCAATCCATCCACACCAACCAAAAGCTGCACATCAACTCCGCAGCAGGCTATTGGTCAACTTTCCGTGCCGTGCTGCACACCGCCTACCGTGACAGGAAGATAAAGGAGAACCCAAACGGCTTCTTAGACCGCATCGAGTGCATTCCCACCATCAGGGAGCATTTGAGCCAAGAGGAACTGATACGGCTTGCCGAAACACCCTGTGAGGAGGAGGTCTTGAAAAAAGCTTTTCTTTTCGCCTGTCTTACGGGACTGAGAAAGAGCGACATCAGACAGCTCACGTGGCAGCAGATACAACCATACACCAACGGCAGGATGTTCGTTACCACCCGTATGCAGAAAACCAAAGAAATAGTGCATAACCCCATCAGTGATGAAGCCTATGGACTGCTGGGAGAACGGGGCGAGGGACTTATCTTTGAGGATTTCAAGGACAAGATGCTGCAAGGACCACTCCAACGGTGGCTCACGGCAGCAGGGATAACCAAGAAAATCACCTTTCACTGTACCCGCCACAGCTTCGGAAGCCTGCACGTGGAAATGGGAACGGACATGGCTGTCATCCAAGCCTATCTCGGACATAAGAACATTACCACCACACAAATCTATTCCAAGATAGCAGCGCAGCAGATGTGTCAGGTGGTGGACAAGATAACCTTGAAGCGCAAGGAGGCATAAATGTCTCACATTGACAGGTATTCAGAGGGGCGGTTATGGCTACAAGGCTATAATCGCCCCTCTATGTTTTTGGCTTGATGCCACCATTTATAAGCCCCTCAGAGTATGAAACAGAGTATGATATGATGACATTTCGTGAAATACATTGAAAAAGACCGTTCTAACCGCAAATAACGGGCAGTAATTGGGAAAAATAGCATTAACTTTGCACAAAATAATACAGGAACATTCAATCTCTCAACGAAATATGGAATCATCAATCAAGGACAAATACATCATCTTGGGCTTTGTCGGCTTCGCCATCGTCCTAATATCTTCCATTGCCACGCTGGTAATAGCGGACAGCTTCAACCAAGACAACTTTGTCAGGTGGATAGTATTCGTATGCTGTAACCTGTTGGGATGGTTGCTCTATCTCTCCTTTCAGACACTTATCTTTGATACATACGAAATCTACAAAATCAAGTTCGGCAAGAAAGAAACGATTGCCGAAGCCATAGAGGTGCAGGAAGAACTGTCACAAAATACACTTGAAGAAGCCACATCTGTGCCTGGACCTACATCAGTCCCTGAGCCTGTACCCGAATCATCCCCGACAAAAGAAGAGACACTTATCCAAACACAACCGATAGAGCTTACTATCGCCCCGGATCTTCACGAAAAGAACCGTGCCAATTACGCAAGCAGAGAGCAACGGGAAAAGGAAGAGCGCATCCGCATGGTCATGGAGTATTGCCATTATTACCTGCCTCGCATTGCCGACCAAGAAACCGTGAACCACATCTGTACTGAGGTGGACAAATGGATGAATCTTAACACTTATACCCCGAAGCCCATACAAAGACCGTTTACCAAAGACATCAACAACATTCCACTCCGTCACTTCGTATGGAATATCTCTGAGCGTTTCCTGTACAAGAGATACTACAATGGGGATAACCGTGCCAAGTTCATCAAAGCCCTTTTCCCGAAATCGTTTGCTGATACAGACTTATCAACCATCAAGAATTTCAAGGTAGAGCCGTTAAAGACGGAAATTCCCATTGATGAACCCGAAAACGGCAAACTTGATTTCCACTATCCCGAGGATTATGTGCGGAATTAGGATAATCACGACACCAACGACAACCATCCGGTAACTCATAACCGCCTGTTTTACATCGTTTCCCGAGTAATTTTACCCGTCATTTATGGCTGGGCTTAATTATTCGGGAATTATTTTGCAATGACGTGTCGTGGAGATATTCACGGATATATCATTTCAGTCCTTTGCGCCAAGTCTTACAAAAGAGACGAGTACGCGAATGGAAAAATCAATTCTTACCTTCAACGACCTCCCCGAGGTTGTCGCTCAGCTTCGAGACGAAGTGATGAGCCTGAAAAGCCTGCTCGCCGAGCAGCGCAGTGTGAACAATGCCAAAACGGTGGACACCCACGTGCCCATGTCTGTGGACGAGGCAGCAGAGTATTTAGGTATCCCTAAGGGTACGCTCTACATGAAACTGTCAGAAGGGACAATCCCTGCCACCAAGCCCGGCAAACGCTATTGCCTTTACCGTGACGAACTGGACAAGTGGCTGGAAACCGCCCGAAAGAATCCCATACCGTTGTCAGACGAGGAACTGAACAAGTCCTTATCCTCTTCCCACCGTCGCAAGCCCAACCCACGTAACTGGTGAATGATATGGAAGAGGATAAGAACTATATCAACCTGATACGTGGCGACCTCACAAAAGCATCCCAAGCGCATAACGGTATGCCCGACAGTGTAGGCATGATGAATATCAAGACGGCAAACCAAACCATTCTTGAAGCATCGTTATTGCCTACGCCCCGTGCGCTGTGGGACAGCTTTTGGTACGAGGGGGAACTCTCCTGCTTGTTTGCCGATTCCAACGTGGGCAAGTCCATCCTTGCCGTGCAGATAGCCGACCGCATCGCCCGAACCGACAATGTGCTGTATCTGGACTTTGAACTGTCCGAAAAGCAGTTCCAGCTCCGCTATACCAACGAGCATGGAGAGCTCTACACCTTTCCCGACAAAATCTATCGGGTGTCTATTGACTGCAACCAGCTTTTGGATGCCAACTTTGAGGAAGCTATCATAGGCGGCATTGAACAGATGGCTGTGCAGACCGACTGCAAGATTTTCATCATTGACAATCTTACCTACCTGTGTTGCGCCATGGAGAAAGGCGATGCCGCAGGACGGCTGATGATTCAGCTGAACAATCTCAAAAAGAGATATGCGCTCTCTATCCTTGTCCTGGCACATACGCCCAAACGCTCTTTGGATTGTCCCATCACATCCAACGACCTTGCCGGAAGCAAACGGCTCTACAATTTCTTTGACAGCGTGTTCACCATTGGAAAAAGTGCCCAAGACGGAGGGCTTCGCTATGTGAAGCAGCTTAAAGTGCGCTATGGCACGTTCTCTCATGATGCGGATAATGTAATCGTTTACGAGATTGACAAGGTGGATGCTTTCTTGCAGTTCGTGTTCAGGGGCTATTCCACGGAAAAGGAACACTTGAAAAAATTGGGCGACAATGAATCAAGCCAAAGGGATTGCCAAATTCTGCAACTCTCCCAATCGGGCAAGTCCGTCAGGGAGATAGCCTCACAGGTGAATTGTGGCAAGTCCACCGTAAACCGTATCATCCAGCGCAGCAAAGAGAGTAAAAACGCAGGTGTCCCAAGTGTCCCACTGTCCCAACCCTTAGAGTGTGGGACAATGGGACAGGATGGGACAGCCGACAATCAACCATCAAAAACGGACTAAGCTATGGGCAATTATTCATTACAGAAGTATAAAGGAACGGCAACACGGCATACCTGCCCCAAATGCGGAGACAGGCATTCTTTCGTCTATTACGTGGACGAAAATAATGTGCCGTTGCATCCATCGGTCGGCAGATGTAACCACGAAAGCGGTTGTGGGTATCACTACACTCCGAAAGAGTATTTTCAAGAGCATCCTGAACACAGAACTACCAATGATTTCTCTTTTGACAGGCAAAGAGCAGAGCAGAAGAAAGTGAAGCAGCAAAGTAAGCCGACAGCCATCGGCTATATTCCCCCTCACTATGTGGAGAAGTCGCAAAGCGAGCGTAGCAATTTCTTCCGTTTCCTCTTCACACTCCTTACTTCCTACTATGGCGACAAGGCGAAAGAGGTGTTGAAGCGGTTGTTGGAGGAATACCGTTTGGGGGCTACCCGTGACGGCTCTGTTATCTTTTGGCAGATAGACAGGACGGGCAAGGTACGCACGGGAAAGGTGATGCAGTACAATCCCGAAGACGGACACCGTATCAAGGGAGGACAGACATCGGCAGTGAACTGGATACACAGCATATTGAAAAAGCAGCGTGTGTTGGCAGAGGATTGGCAACTATCCCAATGCCTTTTCGGGGAACACTTGTTGAAAACGCATCCCGACAAGGTGGTGGTCTTGGTGGAATCCGAGAAGAGTGCCGTTATCGGTTCTGCTATCTTCCCCGATTATGTATGGCTGGCTACGGGTGGTAAGAGTCAGATGAGAGAAGAGAAACTCCGTGTACTGTCAGGGCGAACCGTGCTTCTCTTTCCCGATGCCGATGCTTATGCCGAGTGGAAACAGCGAGCCGAGAGCATGTACTTTTGTAAGGTGGTGGTTTCGGACATCATCGAAAGGAATGCCACCCCGAAACAAAAAGAAGCCCATATCGACATAGCCGATTGGATTATCTTTCAGATACGGGAGGGCAAGGTGATGAGTACAGCCAACCACTTGGTCGAGGCTGAGAGAATCCTCCAGCGGATGATAGAGAAGAATCCCGTCCTGCAAAAACTGATAGACGATTTAGACCTTGTGCTGGTCGGTGCATCTCCAATCGGCAACGATGATGAAAAACCTCCCTGACGGAGGAGAGCGGAAGCCGTAGGCTGGAGTTTGCAGACAATGGCTTGCCATTGATATAGCCCACTATAACTACACGCTCCGCTTACGTAGTTGTGGGCTCTCCCGAGGGGATTAGGGTTTTACCCTAATGACCCACTCAGGGCGTTTCTCCCCTGAGAACCCAGAGCAAAGAGTGACCCTCTCTTTGCAATCTCCGCTTATGGGTTGCACCCCTAAGAACCCCATGCGTTTACGGACAGCGGAAAAGCAAACAATAAAGTACAAACCCAAAAAACAAGTATCTATGGCAACAAAATCAAGCATACATATCAAGCCCTGCAATATCGCATCGAGTGAGGCTCACAACAGGAGGACTGCCGAATACATGCGCCACATCGGAGAGTCCAGAACCTATGTGGTTCCAGAACTCTCCACCGATAATGAGCAGTGGATAAATCCCGACTTCGGCAGTCCGGATTTGCGGATGCATTATGACAATATCAGACAGATGGTAAAGGAAAAGACCGGACGTGCCATGCAGGAAAAGGAGCGTGAACGCAAAGGCAAGAACGGTAAAATAGTCAAGATTGCGGGATGCTCCCCCATACGTGAAGGAGTGCTGCTTGTCAGGTCGGACACCACACTGGCAGACGTGCGTAAATTCGGTGAGGAGTGTCAAAGACGCTGGGGAATCACACCGCTGCAAATCTTCCTGCACAAGGATGAAGGGCATTGGCTGAACGGTCAGCCGGAAGCGGAAGACAGGGAAAGCTTCAAAGTCGGGGACAGATGGTTCAAGCCGAACTATCATGCCCATATCGTTTTCGACTGGATGAACCACGAAACAGGAAAGAGCCGAAAGCTCAATGACGATGACATGATGCAGATGCAGACCCTTGCATCCGACATCCTGCTGATGGAACGCGGGCAGTCAAAGGCTGTCACTGGTAAGGAGCATCTGGAACGGAACGACTTTATCATTGAGAAGCAGAAAGCTGAACTGCAACGCATGGATGCAGCCAAACGGCACAAAGAAGAACAGATAAATCTTGCCGAGCAGGAACTGAAACAGGTGAAATCAGAAATACGCACTGACAAGTTAAAGAAGACAGCCACCACGGCAGCGACAGCCATAACTAGTGGAGTTGCTTCTCTTTTCGGGAGTGGAAAACTGAAAGAACTGGAACGTGCCAACGAAAAACTGCAAGACGAGGTTTCAAAACGGAACACCAATATTGAAAAATTGCAGAGCCAAGTACAGCAGATGCAGAAACAGCATGATACGCAAATCCACAATCTCAGAGAAATGCACAGGCAGGAACTTGACATGAAAGAAAAAGAACTGTCACGGCTCGCCAGAATCATAGACAAGGCTTTCAGGTGGTTTCCGATGTTCAGGGAAATGCTGCGCATGGAAAAGTTTTGTGCCATGCTGGGATTCTCTAAAGAAATGACTGAAAGTCTTATAGTCAAAAAAGAAGCCCTGAAATGTAGCGGTAAAATCTATTCCGAGCAACACAGGCGGAACTTTGATATAAAGGATGATATTTTAAGGGTGGAAAATGACCCTGACGATGAAAGCAGGCTGAACCTGACAATAAACAGGAAGCCGATTGCCGACTGGTTCAGGGAGCAATGGCACAGGCTTAGATATGGAGCAAGAGTGCCGCAACAGGAAGAAAGAAAAAGTAGAGGATTCAAATTATAATAGAAGCAATTTGATTAGTAATCTAAAAGCACTCCGATAACGATTAGAGTGCTTTTAGATTGTTTATCATTAATTATCAAAGCAAGTGCAGTTTAAGATTTTACTGAAGTTTGCATTAAT
>ERZ1027266.1682-NODE-1682-length-10381-cov-7.025470_pt1 | contig 10381 bp, 10 predicted proteins | sample MGYA00519257_ERZ1027266 | MGnify/ENA primary metagenome ERZ1027266 (study PRJEB26926, sample SAMN06164683) | human gut metagenome | biome: ENVO:00009003; feature: ENVO:2100002; material: ENVO:00002003 | host: Homo sapiens | place: USA | collected 2012 ... | reverse complement strand
AGATTCATGAGCGTCTCGTGGGCTCGGAGATGTGTATAAGAGACAGGCATTAGTAAATGCTGTGAACAACGGTGATTATAAATAAGCTAATCTTTATTGACAAGAACTTACTTTTTTGTAAGTATGTCAATATTATTCTTAGTGCCATACATTCTGGAAAATGAATGGGCAATATTAACTATTTCACATATACCTGAATATTCAGGATTTATCTCATAAACAACAACTTTAGGTGGTGTACTTACTAATACATGTTTTAATATCAGACCACTTTCTTCCATTTCATTAAGCTGTGACATTAAAACCTTTGGCGTTATACTGTCAATAGTTTTTTCGAGCATAGAAAATCTGTTATCTCCATTCATAATATGCCATAAAATTCTTAATTTCCATTTTCCACCAATAAGATCATTCATCATAACAAGATTGCAGTCGTACTGTTTTTTCAGTTTCATTGTTACCTCCTTTTCCTACTGCAATGGTGTTTTTGCATAAAAAAATACAGTGAGTCCCATTACAGTCGGATTTATGCTGTAATGCTACTCACTGTTTGTCAGTATATTATTAAATTATTTTTGTATTGTCAAGAAGTAAATTTTGGTTTTATTCTATGGTTTTACTCTACATTTTTCAATGCATCCGTCTTAGGAATCTTAGAAATCTTCACAAGCTGAAGCACAGCAACAACCGCATAGCATACAATTCCAAGAATAACCATCTCAACAAAACAGCTTCTTCTAACCATGTATGGAATATATCCTGTCATCATAGTGTAAAGATATGATGAGAATGCCCATTTAAGCATAGCATTTACTATAGGTACAGAAACAACCAGTGATATAACTACCATAATTGAAGTTGCAGCTATATACAGTCCTCCAATCTCTCCATTCTTGAAGCCAAGAATCTTAGTCATTGAAATTGACTGTGCATTCTTTTCAATAATCTGTTTAGATAACAGATACATAAGAAGCACGAACATTATAATTCCAAAATACTTCAGTATATACATCATCTCGCCCATTGAAACCTTCATCTGGTTAGACACTTTGATAAGGTCTTCATATGTAACTATTGAAGCAACATATTTATCATCAATATCTGTGAGCTTCTTGTCTGTGAAGTATCCAGTGAAGTAATCATCAGCCTTGTCAAATGTATCAATAAAGTTTTTTCTTGTCATGAATACTGCAAGTGCAGCATCATATTTATAACTTCCTGCTATTGTGAATTCGTACTCTTCATCAGAATAAGGATCCTTCAATTTAAATGTATCACCTTTTTTAAGTCCGTATTTGACCATTACACCATTAGATACAATTATCTCATCATCCTTGATATCCACATCAACATACCTGCTGTTATCCTGAATACCATATATCATAATATCATCTGTCATATATTTTTCATCAGTTGTATCAAGCGATGTCACACAGTACTTTTCTGCACCAGAAGCATCAGTTTCTGCCTGACTTTTTAACACATACTGATAATCACATATCTGTGACTTCTTAACAACATCAGCATAATCATCAATAAGCGGCTCGAACATGATACTGAATACAACAAGTGCACCTGCAATCAGAATTCCTAAAAACAATGTCAGATAATTAGGTATATTCTGGAACATTATCCTTAATCTGAATCTTGTCATGAAAGGAAGCTTGTGGCTTAACTTTATAAGCTTCTTTCTCTTTCTGTTAGTAAGCTCATGTCTTAAGAACTTAAGCGGAGAAAGCCGGAGCTTCTTTTCAAGCACAATAAGATTAACAACAAACATAATAATAATCGGAACAACTGTTGTATCAACAAATGCTTCTGCATTAAGCAGTGTCGTGTAAGTACACAGGCTGTAGCTGTTATAATACACATTTACAAAAAACTTTTCCAGAAGAGTGTAGCCAAGTATGTTACCAACAACAGCAGCGACCATTGTTACAGCAACAGGAAGGACCATGTAATGTCTTACAATCTCACTCCTCTTATAGCCTGATGCACGGAGAGTTCCGATAACCCCTGCCTCCTGACTGATTGTGTTAGATGTTGTAACAGCGAAGACAAATGCAATTACAACAACTACAATATAGTCAAAAAGCATAATTGTTGCCTTATCTGAACCCATATCATCTCCTGTGAAATTAACAGCCTTGTTAGTGTATCTTGGAAGATAATCAGATATGTTCATAATCTCATTATTGCCACTCATTATAAGCTTTGTATCATATTCTTTGATAACATCGCCAAGATTTTTAAGAAAATCTTCAGAAGCCTCTTTTTCAGCCTTATCTCCTATAACCTCTTTGTTATATTTCCATGCATAATTATATTTGACATGATTACTTGAAACATTTTCAAAGCCCTTATCAGTCATAACAGCAATAGAAAAATTAGTTGCGTCAAACATCATGTCTGAATTATTCTCAAAAAGGCAGCTGTAATCAGGAACTGCAACAAAACCGGTAACCTTTAATTCCTTTCCTGCGAGCTTAATTGTGTCGCCTATCTTAATCTTCGCATTCTGTGCATACATACGGTCAAGTGCTATTTCATTATCGGCAGCAGGCATTTCGCCTTTCATAACGCACTCAAGATTAACCTCTGTCCTGTCTTTATACACTCTGATTGTATCACCGCTGTCAGCCTCATCTTCCTCAAAATATCTTAAGTCGTAAAGCTTGCTGTCAGTCTTATTCTCAATATCATTAATAAGTGAGCTGTCAGGCTCTTTATCTAATGCAAAATGTCCATCTTCAAGATTATATTTTTCAAAGCCCTCATCATATGAGTGCTTAACGCTGTTGTCTGCAACAAGGAATCCGCTGACTAACGAAATCATCATAACCATAAACAAGAATATCACAAGATATTTACCAAAATCATGCTTTAATTCTCTTGGCAGACGCTTATTTAAAGGATTTCTCATAATCATTTCCTCCTACCATTCAAGGTCTGCTGCCGTTATCTTGTTATCATTAACATAGTTCTTACGGATTCTGCCATCTCTTAATGTAATAACTCTGTCTGCCATATTCTTGATAGCGTCATTATGTGTAACTATTATTATAGTATTACCGTACTTCTTATTAACATCTTCAATAAGCTTTAATATATCCTTAGATGTGTTGTAATCAAGCGCTCCTGTAGGTTCATCACACAACAGGATATCAGGATTCTTGATAAGTGCTCTTCCTATTGAAGTTCTCTGCTGCTGACCACCCGATAACTGGTTAGGCTTCTTGTCAGCATGGTCTGAAAGTCCTAATGTGTTAAGAATCTCATCTGTATTAAGTGCCTTATCACTTAAGTAAGCACCAACCTCAATATTTTCCCTTACAGTAAGGTTAGGTATAAGATTATACATCTGAAAAACATATCCAAGATGCTTTCTTCTGTACTGTGTAAGACGCTTTTCATTCATATCCGCTGTCTTCTCACCATCTATAGATATGTAACCCTCGTCTGCATCATCAATACCACCGATAATATTAAGCAGTGTTGATTTACCAGAACCTGATGGACCAAGCAATACAACGATTTCCCCTTTATTAACCTCTATGTCTATTCCATTCAGTACTTCCACCCGGCTTTCGCCTTCTCCATAATGCTTTTTGATTCCCTTAATCTCTAAAAACATATTTACCTCCTTCGGGCACGCCCTCTCATATCATTATATGAACAATCGTTCATATATTCATTATATTAGCACTTATTAATTTTGTGTCAATAGGTGAAAATTTATCATCAACAGGCACAAAAAAAGTAAGCGTAGGTTAGAATGCCCTAACCCCGCTTACTTTATCACATTTCACTATATAATTCACTATATCTTATTGATAAATATTATCAATAAACAAACTGCATTTTTACTTGTCTTTACCTGTCAACTCATCAATAAGCCTTATTGATTCCATAATCATACTGTCACAATGAGCCTTCTTCTCACCACCCTTTAAAGCATTGTCTCTTAAAAGGTCAGCACAGTTAGTCATTCCATTGTGATTGTCCCTTATTGTTCTCTGAAATGCTCCGACAGCACCCGGACTGCTTACACCAAGTGCGCCGAGTACCATAAGTCCCCCGGTGATTGCACCGCATGTTCCTCCACATTTCATACCGCCGCCAAAATTACAGCCAAGACATTCTGCCTGTGACTCAGTTAAACCTAAATCATCAGCATATGCCATCATAATAGTTTCGGCACAATTATAGCATTTCTGCGGTGAACGCAGTTCCTTAGCTTTCTCTATATGTCTGTTCATACTCATTCCTCATCCTTCATTATTTATCGTATTACTCATTACTGTTCCATAAAGCCAAACTTTTTCTTCTTGACTCTCACAAAGAAGAACACACTTAATGCAACTGAAGCAAGCTCCGCAATCGGCCATGCCCACCATACAAGATTAACATTCCCTGTTCTGGAAAAAATATAAGCACATGGCACAAGGAATATGATCTGTCTTACAAATGATACAAGCATGCTGTATATACTACTTCCAAGTGCCTGAAAGAATGAACTGCATATAATACATATTCCTGCAAATATAAAACTTATTGATATAGTCCTTAAAGCAGGAACACCCATTCGTATCATATCTGACGATGCGCTGAATATTGACAGCATTGGAACCGGGAATATCTGAACTGCAATCATAAAAAGTATCATTATTATCTCTGCATACATTACTGCAAGCTTAAGTGTCTGTATAACTCTGTCTTCTCTCTTGGCCCCATAATTAAAAGCTATTATAGGAACCATTCCACTGTTCATACCAAATATTGGCATAAATGCAAAGCTCTGCAGCTTAAAATACACACCAAATACAGCAACCGCTGTTGATGTAAATACAACCAGAATCTTATTCATGCAGAATGTCATAACAGAACCAATTGCCATCATAATAACTGATGGAATTCCTATGAATAAGATATTGCCAATTCTTTTTCCTGATGGTCTGAATCCCTTAAAAGTAATATGTATCTCTTTATTAACCTTAATATTAAATATCACTGCCATAACGGCTGCAACAATCTGGCCCACAACCGTAGCTACTGCTGCACCTACAATACCAAGCTTTGGTGCACCAAACAGACCAAATATAAGTATCGGGTCAAGAATAATATTAATTATTGCACCTGTACCCTGTGTAATCATGCTGTAAAATGTTCTTCCTGTAGCCTGTAATAACCTCTCAAATATCATCTGGAACAGACAGCCAAAGCTGACTATAAGAATAACTGAAAGATAATCATAACCATAGTCAGCTATCACTTCATTAGCACCCTGAATAACAAAAAACTCTCTGGCAAAGAAAAGTCCTATAGCAAGAAATATTATATAGCTGCAGGCTGTTATGAATATACCCTGTACAGCCATCTTATCAGCTTCTTCCTGCCTTCCTTCTCCTAATGCCCTTGAAAGCAGCGCATTAGTACCTACACCCACGCCACCTGCAACACCAATCATAAGATTCTGCATTGGAAATGCCATTGAAACCGCTGTAAGCGCTTCCTCACTTATTCTTGCAACAAATATACTGTCAACAATATTATACAGTGCCTGTACAAGCATTGATATCATCATTGGCAGAGCCATATTAATAAGCAGCTTATTAACAGGCATTGTACCCATTTTATTTTCTTTCATTGTATTACTCATAAAATTCTTCTCCCTTATTCTCCTCGTCAAAATATTCGTATTCTTTCATATTATCTTTGGTTTTATTCTGCTCATCAATAGCATTGCCAAGCCCCTTTAATGCTGAGAAAGGAAGGAATATCTTAGCTCTGCTTTCCATATCCATTCTTGGTCTTTTACTCGGTACCGGCCATTTCATATTAATTATATCATCATATTTTCCCATAAGCTATGCCCTGTGACCTCCAATCTGACCGTTTCTTTCAATTGCAGTCGCCTTGTTCTGCAGGTTATTAGCTTTCATCACCGCATTCTTACCATATTTTTTCTTAATATCAAGCATTGCATGCTGCATCTTCTTTTCGCGTTCAAGCTGTGTCTGGTCTGTAAACATATCAAACTGCTGAAACACCTCATTAGTAAGATTGGCAACTGTAAGATTTAACTTCCTGATATACAGCTTTCTGTCAGTGTATTTATCATATATATCAAGAAAAGCTTCTCTTAACTGTTTTGATGAAGATGTACATGTCGTAAGTGAAACAGATTTATTAAGTCCTTGTGGAACTTCCCTTCCATATCTGTCCACATGGATTTCACCCTTGTAAGTTCCTTTATCAACATTTACCCTGTCATAAGTTACATTTAACGCAATCGAATCAGTCACAAAACCTTTATCAACTAAATCCAATGCAAGCTCATCTGCCATCTCTCCAACTACTATTCTTGCGTCTTCAAATGTATATGGCTCTTTTAACACCTGTCCTGAACACAGGCTGCTCGCCTTGGGCTTATATTTCTTAATATCTGCAATTGTACACGGTTCATATCCCCATGCGTGGTCTATTAGAATCTCTGCATCTACACCAAACTGCTTATACAGCCAGTCCTCATCTTCAAGAGACATTCTCGCAATATCCCCCATAGTCTTTATCCCATGTTTTTCAAGCTGTCTTGATATTCCTGGTCCAACCCTCCAGAAGTCAGTAAGAGGTGTATGACCCCATAACATTTTTCTGTAATCATTAACACTTAATTCTGCGATACGTACACCCTTGCTGTCTGCCTGTATATGCTTTGCAACTATATCCATTGCTATCTTGCACAGATACAGATTAGGTGCAATTCCTGCAGTAGCCGTTATTCCTGTCGTATCATACACATCCTCAATAACTTTTGCGGTAAGCTGTCTTGCCGTCATATTATACAGCTTCATATAATCCGTTGCATCAATAAACACTTCATCAATACTGTATACAGTTATGTCATCCTTACTGAAATATTTAAGGTATATAGAATATATCTTTGACGAATATTCTATATAAAGTCCCATTCTTGGAACTGCTACAGTATATTCAAGCTTCTTTCCTGTGCGTTCTTCAATTTCTTTTGCCTTCTGTTCTACCTCAAAAAGCCTGCTTCGTCCGGAAAGTCCATATTTCTTAAGAGAAGGAGTAACTGCAAGACATATTGTTTTGGCTGTTCTAGATTCATCAGCTACAACGAGATTAGTGGTAAGCGGGTCTGACTCTCGTTCAACACACTCAACACTTGCATAGAATGATTTTAGATCAATTGCAATATATACTCTTTCCATCACATCCTCCTTCCCGAATTTCAGAAAGACACACCAGTTATTACGATACCAGTGTGTCTTTAAAATATACATTTTATTACATTGTTATAAGCTGCTTCATTATATCAACCGGAACGTAATAACTTACTCCTAAAGGATTAATAACTATCCCTGAAGCACCCAATTCCTTTACTGTCTTAAGAAGTTCCATATATGTGTAAAGCATATCCTCATGTTTACCTGCATAACATTTTTCCATCTCTAAACCATCTGTAAATACTGGAAGTGCAAGAACTTTCTCACCTTCTTTGTGGCTTACTTTATCAGTAATATCAACATATGGATGTGAAATTGATACCTCTTCATCTGTCTCTTCCTTAGTACAAGGAACCATGTAATCCGCATTACGTATAGCTTTCTTAAGTTCTGCTTCTTTATCTCTTAAAATTGCCGCCTTAGCTGTTGAATCTCCTGGCTTTCTGTACTCCTGGAAGAACTTGATAAGTGCATTCTGAAGTCCTGGATTAGTCACGAAATCTTCTCTTATATACTGGTCATATGTTCCAATCTCTTCTCTTGAAACAATAAGCTCGTTATCCTTGCCATCTGTGAATCTGATATTCCTGCATCCGTTACGATATAAATGAGCTATCTCATACTGCATTGAATCCTTATCCTCAATACCATATGAAATGTCATATCCATATTTTCCAAGCTGTTCTTCTACTCTGGCATGATTAGTATAATCATATAATACAAATATATCATCATCAACCATATATGGATAACCTGTGCTGTCACAATATATTGTCCATAAGTGGTCAGCATTAAGAAGCTTATCTACAACAATCTTTCTATACACATTACCTATTTCATTAAAATATCCTTCATCATTGACATTATTCTTTTCCTGTGCCTTCTTGATAAGCTCTGGAAGAACTTTAGTAAGAACTTCTACTCCGTCTGTAATTGAAAGTCCGGTTACATACTCAACACCCTTGTCTTCATCCTTAAAAATGTGTCTTATAATGTCCTGTGCTTTAATTGAATCCATTAAACTCTCCTCCTGGTAAAAGCATTTTTAAATGTGTCTGAATCACTATTATTATCTAACAATAATGCCAGCATAATTCTTGCTTTCGTAGGCGATATGTCTGTATAGAAGATACTATCTCCACAGTCTGCAAAATCACCTTTCATATATGCATCTTCACTACATGATACTACTACAATACCAGCATTCTTTCCTGATACAGCTTCTGAAAGTTCTTCTGAAAGTTCTCCATCAGCAGTTGAAGAAACTATAACTATAGCATCATTAAGATACATTTTCTTATATAATGCATCTGCATCAATTCCAACATAATCATATACAATATCTATGTTGTCTAATCTCTTAGTGTCAGCGATATCAAATATCATATAATCATTAACATTAACCAAAAATCCTTCTGGTAACTGATTATCGGCATTATCTGTCTTATCAAGTTCTTTATCAATATACTTCTTTGCCTGCGCTACCTTATAATCCGGACTGCCGTTGTTATAATCATATGGTATTATCACAAGAGGTTTATCATCCTTAACTGTAAGCGACAGAAAATATCTGACATCTTCTGAGTATTTCTTATTGAGAACAAGAACAACTCCTTTAACATCTTTATTATTCATATCTGAATTAATGTCTTTAGCTATTGCCAGCATTCCATCGATGGAATAATCTGTATTATCTTCTGTTCCATATACACGTATATCAGGCTCACTGTTACTGTCATCTTTGTTATCGTCTACAGTTTCTGATGTTGTCTCATTATCTTTATCTGCATTATCCTGTCTGGTTTCGTCCTGCGAAAGAATATATTTCATCGGATTCTTTAACATTGTGCTGCATCCTGTCAGTGTCAGAATTGACATAAGTGAAACCATTGCGATTATACAACATTTTTTATTAATCATACATAAAACCTCTTGTTAACCTCTGCCGTAACATCTTACTTCTCAGATTATAGTAAGAATTCCAAGCGATTTAAGAAGGAGAAGGAATAAAAGAATTGGAGCAATCCACTTTACCATAACAGTATAAAGCCACTTTCTTCCCATCTTAATCCCTGTTTTCTCTACTTCATCTATAACAGTCTTTGGCTTAAGTATCCATCCTATAAGGATACATGTTCCTATAGAAACTATTGGCATAAGTACATTATTGCTGACATAATCCATAATATCAAGCACCTGTGCATGTACTCCGTTAGGGAGCTTAATATCAAATAACAGTTTATTATATCCTAAGCATACGATAACTGCAACAGCTATACCAATTACAGTTTCTATTGCTGTAGCCTTGTTTCTGTTTAACTTAAATTCATCCATAAAGCTTGAAACAATAGCTTCCATAATTGAAACTGCACTTGTAAGGGCTGCAAAGAATACCATTGCAAAGAATATTGCACCAATTACATTTCCTGCAAATCCCATAGAATCAAATACTTTAGGAAGCGAAACAAACATAAGACTTGGACCTGATGCTGTCATTCCATCTCTTCCCATGAATACAAATACAGCAGGAATAATCATTACACCTGCAAGAAATGCAACTATTGTATCAAATAGCTCAATCTGGTTAATTGACTTTCCAAGGTTAGCATCATCACTTACATATGAACCATATGCAATCATAATACCCATGGCAACACTTAAACTGTAGAAAAGCTGTCCCATTGCGTCCATAAGAACTGTACAGAACTGCTTAACAGTAATTCCTTTCATGTTAGGAATTACATAAGCACCTAATCCCTGTAAACCTGTTCTTGTTGTGCCATCAATGTCTGTATATGAAATTGTAAGTGAATATACAGATACACCAAGAACAAGCACAATAAGTAATGGCATGATAATCTTTGATGATGATTCAATACCACTGTTAACACCACGGAATATAATAAATGCAACAATTATTGTAAACACAAGCATCATTATGATTGGTTCTGCTGTCTGACCGATAAATCCTGAGAAATATCCGTCCTGTGCTGCTGCATGTCCATTACCCGTAATATAAACAAGAAGATACTTAAGTACCCATCCACCGATTGTTACATAGTATGGAAATATCATTATAGGTACAATACCTGTCTCTTATACACATCTCCGAGCCCACGAGACGCTCATGA
>ERZ1027266.1658-NODE-1658-length-10557-cov-7.066273_pt1 | contig 10557 bp, 10 predicted proteins | sample MGYA00519257_ERZ1027266 | MGnify/ENA primary metagenome ERZ1027266 (study PRJEB26926, sample SAMN06164683) | human gut metagenome | biome: ENVO:00009003; feature: ENVO:2100002; material: ENVO:00002003 | host: Homo sapiens | place: USA | collected 2012 ... | reverse complement strand
ATTCATGAGCGTCTCGTGGGCTCGGAGATGTGTATAAGAGACAGTTATTATATATAGAGATATTTACCAAGGAGTTACAATGAAAAAGCACAGTTCAAAAAAAACTTTTTTAAAGATTCTGCTTATACTTTCTCTTATCGCTGCATCTGTTACAATATTATCATTCCTTATTGATATGAAAAATTCTTCTCCTGATAATGTAAGTATTAACATAACACAAGTTGGGACTATTTCATCGGATGATTTATCGCGTGGGGAAGTTAATAATTCTGACAATTCACAGGAAGATAATAAAAATAATAATTCAGAGGATTCTTATAAAGATTTTCACAATACAATTCACTCTGAAAATGAACTAAAAGAACTACTGGCATCCGGAAGAAAAGCATATATAGATAATTTCCCGTGTCTGAATCAGTTACCGGAGCTTCCTACCGGCTGTGAAGTCACTTCACTTACTATGGTTCTTAACTATCTTGGATATGATGCTGATAAGACTGATATTGCAGCTAATTATCTAGAAAAAGGAGACTATCCTGATGCTAATCCCAACACTACATTTGTAGGAACACCTTTTGATAAAGCTTCTTATGGATGCTTTGCTCCTGTAATCACTGATTGTGCCAATCTGTATGGTGCCCATGCCGTTAATATATCAGGTGCCTCAATCGATCAGTTCTGCCAATATGTTGAGAATGGGCAGCCTGTTATTGTCTGGGCAACTATGAATATGGAGTCCACTGATTATGGTTCTTCTGTATGGATTGCTAAGGATGGTCAGCTTGTTATCTGGCCCGGTATGGAACACTGCCTTGTTATGATTGGATTTGATTCTGCCAAAAATGAAGTATATATGGCGGATCCTCTTAACGAAAATATAACAACCTATAATTTTTCTGTATTTTATCAAAGATGGCTTGAACTTGGCTGTCAGGGAGTAATTGTTGACAGATAAACAAAAAATCTCCGGACCTTTATTACACAGTCCGGAGATTTTTATATTTTCATTAGATTCCAAGAATCTTCTTAACTTCATCACACATCTTATCAGAATCGCATACAGTATCATGAAGAACTGGTGCTGTTCTGATTTCTTCAATTGCGTTAGGAACTTTGACATTGCTTATCTTGCTAAGCTCATCTACAAGTTCGAAGTCTCCCATTGAATCATATTTGGAATCAATAGCATTCATAACGCTTCTTGTAAACTTATATGGGCTTGCTGTTGAAGCAATAACTGTCTTAGTTGTATCGCCTGTTTCTTTTCTGTACTTATCATATACAGTTGCAGCAACTGATGTATGTGTATCAATTACATATCCGCAATCTTCATATATCTTCTTGATTGTAGCTGCGTCCTCTGCCTCTGTAGCATAATTGCCATAGAAGTCAGCTAACTGTGCTTTCATATCATCTGTAATCTTGTACTTTCCTTCTGACTTTAATGATGCCATAAGTTCTGCATTCTTAGCTGCATTATTACCGGCAATTCTGTATATAAGTCTCTCAAGATTACTAGAGATAAGGATATCCATAGATGGTGAAGTTGTAAGAACGAATTCTCTGTTTCTGTCATACTCACCTGTTGCAAAGAAATCATATAATACCTTATTCTCATTAGATGCACATATAAACTTATTAATAGGAAGTCCCATATTCTTAGCGTAAAATGCAGCTAAAATATTACCAAAGTTACCTGTAGGAACAACTACATTTATCTTCTCGCCATCCTTAATCTCTCCATTAGCTAATAACTTGGCATACGCATATACATAATAAACAATCTGAGGAACAAGTCTTCCGATATTGATTGAATTAGCTGATGAGAACTGGAATCCGGCATCATTCATAACCTTCTCTAATTCCTTATCAGAGAAAATGTTCTTAACACCTGTCTGTGCATCATCAAAGTTACCCTTTATACCAATAACATATGTATTATCACCCTTCTGGGTAACCATCTGCTTCTCCTGAATTGGGCTTACACCATTCTTAGGATAAAAGACGATAATCTTAGTCCCAGGAACATTAGCAAATCCAGCTAAAGCTGCCTTTCCTGTATCTCCTGATGTAGCTGTAAGAATGACAATTTCATTCTTAACATTGTTCTTCTTTGCAGAAGTTGTAAGAAGATGTGGAAGTATAGAAAGTGCCATATCCTTGAAAGCTATTGTAGCTCCATGGAAAAGTTCAAGGAAATATTCATTCTCAACTTTAACAAGTGGAGTCATCTCCTCTGTATCAAACTTAGAATCATAAGCTCTGTCTATACAGCTCTTAAGTTCTTCCTCTGTAAAATCATCAAGCATAAGCTTCATAACTTCATAAGCAACTTCCTTATAATTCATCTTAGACAACTCTTCTAAGCTTTTATCTAATGATGGAATACTCTCTGGTACAAAAAGTCCTCCGTCTGCTGCCAGCCCCTTTAATATAGCCTGCGATGCAGTAACCTTAACATTGTCGTCTCTAGTACTTCTGTAGAACATGCTCATCTTTAATACACCTCATAATTAATATAGTGTGCCTGCGTTAACGTCGCAGGCTTTTGATATTATACAACAGACTTCTGTACAAAAACAATACCCTTATGTACGAAATACATTTTAAAATAATATTACTTTGCAGTTACAGGTACACACATCAGCACATATAACATCTCTTCTTCATCTTCATATGCCTTGCTTATAACAATTCCTGTCACGTCTCCTGCTACTTTAAAATTATGTTCTTTCATATATGTAATATGCTTTCCTATCATAATCTGACGAACCTCATCATCAGACTTTTCACTCATCAGGCTTAATTTTGCAGGAACTCTTGAGATTCCCATAACAGATGGCTTGGCTGTATAATGCCCGGCATAGTCATTGGTCTTAAGACTGTATTTCTCAACATGTTCCTCTTTTACAGCGATTCCACAGCATATAGTAAATCTGCCCTTTTCAATCTCTTCCTTTGGAATCATATATATGTGTTGTAATTCAGGAGAATTATACAGAAATTCTTTCACCTGCAATAACCGTTCCGGCTCCTGAAGCAGTTTTTCACCATATTTGTACAAAACATATCTAAGGTCAAGGCTGTTCTTCTCATATATGTCCGAATTGACTGCAGCCTTATTCATCAGCACATAATCATCTTTGAGCCGGTGCCTTAAATATGTCATATACGCAATCTGCCTATCCATCTCATCCATGCGTTCTTTGTATGCCTCAATAGACTGTTCTAATGAAAAATGCTGCATCTTTGCTATCTGTTCATGTGAAAATCCATACTTCACATGCATTTTAGCATTAAGTACGCCGAATATCCCATCATCATCATAATACCTGTATCCACTGTTTTCATCGCGCACAGCCGATATATACCCCATATCATCATATCGTCTGACCGTATTAGTAGATACATCTAATAATTTTGCCAGATCACTAATCTTATATCTCATATTTTTTGCCTCTTAATATAATATTTTAGTAAGCCGGAACAAATGGCAGTTCTATCGGATCTGTCTTTGTGTTTTCCGTTTTATCGTTTTCTGAACTGGTACTGTCTGTTCCGGAAGTATTGTCAGTTCCTGAAGTATCCTTATCAGCCGCATCGCTACTGGCGGCAGCAGTACTTTCGGATACGATACTTACTGGCGGCAGCTCAGAATTAATGTTATTATACTGCGCATCAGAAGCATTTTCCTGTACATTCTTCTTTTCGCCGGTCTTCTGTGATTCACCATTTGTCTGTAACTCACCATTTGTCTGTGATTCACCAGCCGGAATCATATGTGCATCTCTGCCATCATCATATTCCTGACCGCTTTCACTTTGCAGCTTCTGGCTGTTATCAGTTGAAATGTTATTCTTATTCTTTCCACATGCTGATAACGGCAATGTCATAAGTGTAATTATCATAATTATAAATGTTATATTTCTTTTACTCATTCTTTTACCTTTCAATATGTTCTGCCAATGTGTTATCATTTATTATATATAATTATATCTGTATACACAATTAATATATGTTATAATCTTTATATCAATGGTAGTGTCAAATGACACATTAAATCAGAGTATAAGTTAGGGGAAGCCTACTAATATTGCAAAATATGATGAAATAGTGGGTTTAAAGGACAAATTTATAGAACGATTGGGGGATTCTCATGACAGGAGTTTACGAGGCAAGAAAGAAAAGTGGTGAAATATATTACCGTGCGTCATTTACATATAAGAATAAACACATCAGCCTCGGAAGTTCCTCTGACGAGGCTTCCTGTCATGCCATGTACAACGAAGCCTGTGAGATAATAAACAATTCTTCTGACCACTGGATTGATACTGACCACAGAACAACTTCATATAATGAAGCAATGACACTTTCTCTTGGTAAATACATCTCACTTATCAATTTCAGGGATAACAACATTTATATAAAGACACCTATATATATGTGCCATAAATATTTCCTGTATTTTCTCAAAGAACATGAGGTTTTACAGTTTTCTACTGATGACCTTTTTTACTATTCCAACCACACAATTATGAGCCGCGGAGGATATTATTTTGTAAATGATTATGGAATGCAGACAAGCATTCTCTCAAGATTCGGAGTAAGAAGCCACTCTGTAAAAGGCAGGGATTATGTATTTAAAAATGGGGATACGCATGATTACAGATACGAAAACATTCTTGTTGTCAATAAATACAATGGTGTTTCCCAGTTTACTAAGAATGGACGAATTATGTACAGAACCAGGATTCATATTAACGGCGACTATATACTCGGTGAATTCTCATCCGAAGCGGAAGCTGCAATTGCATATAACAAGGCCGTTGACATGCTTTCAGGCCTTGTAAATATAACTTATACCCCTAATTACATAGAAGGCATATCCTCCGTAGAATATGCCTCCCTTTATCACAATATTATATTGTCTAAGAATTTCAGAAATTATGTAAAGTCTGTCTGTTTTTAAGCCTCCACAATCTTTCCAGCAATAGCACTTGCTGCTGCTGTAGCTGGAGACGCAAGGAATATCTTAACCTTGCTTGTTCCCATTCTTCCAAGGAAGTTTCTGTTGTTAGTTGCAACAACTACCTCTCCGTCAGTAAGAATCCCGCCTGTTCGTCCACAGCATAATCCGCATCCTGGATGTGTAACAATTGCTCCGGCTTCAACAAGTGTCTCAAGTGTTCCGTCTGCAAGAGCTTCTTTATATATCTTGCGGCTTGCAGGAGTAACTATTAACTTGACAAATGGTGCAACCTTCTTACCTTTAAGAATAGCTGCTGCACACTGAAGATCCTCTAATCTTCCATTAGTACATGAACCGATGAATACCTGATCTACTGCTGTTCCGGCAAGCTCTGTAACAGGCTTGATGTTATCTACCTGTGAAGGACATGCAAGAACTGGAACTAAATCCTCTGCATTATATGTAATCTCTCTTGCATATACTGCATCCGCATCTCCCTTTAAATCCTTTAATTCATCTGTAAGTTCTACATTACAGTACTCTGCTGTCTTTTCATCTGGAGTAAAAAGAGCACATTTGGCACCGGCTTCAATAGCCATGTTAGACATAGTCATACGGCTTGCAACGCTCATCTCGTCAATTGTTGAACCTGTGAATTCAAGTGCCTGATAAGTTGCGCCATCTGCTCCAAGGTCACCGATAAGTCTTAATATGATATCCTTTGAACGCACATTTTCAGGAAGCTTTCCATTAACTGTTACCTTGATAGTCTGTGGAACTTTAACCCACATTTTGCCTGTTCCTAATACACTTGCCATCTCTGTATATCCGATACCTGATGAAAATGCACCAACACAGCCGTATGTTGTTGTGTGGCTGTCTGTACCAAATGCGATATCTCCCGGCTTTACATAACCTGCCTCTGTCATTAACTGATGGCAGATTCCGTCTGAACGGTGGATATTCTTCATTCCGTATTTTTCCACAAATTCATTACCAATACGGAAATGTCTTGTATCATCAACCTGACTTGCTGGAACAAGATGGTCATATATAAGAACAGCCTTATCAGGGTCCCATATCTTAGTGAATCCCATTTCCTCGAATTTTTCTTTAACAAATGGAATGAAAATATCATGAATCATTACTCTGTCAACATTAACAGTTACGATATCTCCCGGCTTTACTTCCCTGCCAATATTCTTTCCAATAATCTTCTCAATAATTGTATGTCCCATTATTCTTACCTCTCCCTGTCTTAGTCAAGACCGTTAAGTTTTCTCATTGCCTTAACAAGTCCGCCTGCATTAAGTATATCCACAAGATTATCAGGAAGTGAAGCAATAGGATATGCTTTTCCATTGTGTGTAATCTTTGCATTTACTTCAACATCAATAGTATCGCCTTCTTTAACTGCGTCATGAAGGTCTGCATTCTCTATAAGGAGAAGTCCGTTATTAATAGAATTTCTGAAGAATATTCTTGCATATGATTTGGCAATAACACATTTAATACCTAATGCCTTAATAACCTCAGGTGCCTGCTCTCTTGATGAACCACAACCAAAGTTCTTTCCTGCAACAATGATGTCGCCTGGCTTAATCTGACCTGCAAGTTCTGGTCTTAATGGCGAAAATGCATATGGCTTCATATCTTCTACTGTCTTTAATGCGAGGTACTCTGTAGGAATAATGATATCCGTATCAATGTCATCACCAAGCACCCATACTTTACCGCTAAATTTCTCGTTCATAATTACTCCTTTGAAGTTAAATCCTTATCTTATACCATGTCTGCTGTTGCTATCTCGCCCTTGATTGCTGATGCTGTAACAGTTGCCGCTGAAGCAAGATATACGAAAGAATCTTTATGTCCTGCACGTCCCTTGAAGTTTCTTGTACCTGTGCTGATAAGAGTCTCGCCCTCACCGATAACACCCTGACAGCTTCCCCAGCATACAGAGCAGTTAGGATTCATAACGATTGCACCTGCATCCATGAATATATCAAGGAGTCCCTCTTTCATAGCCTGAAGATATACTGAACGGCTTGCAGGAACTACAAGGAATCTTACCTTAGGAGCAACCTTTTTCCCTTTGATGATCGCTGCGCCAACTCTTAAATCCTCGATTCGTCCATTGTTACATGAACCAAGAAATGCTTCATCAATCTTAACGCCAAGTGATTCCTTAGCCGGAACTACATTGTCAACAAAATGTGGCTTTGCAACGATTGGCTGTATTGTTGAAAGGTCAATATCATAAACCTGCTCAAATACTGCATCATCATCTGATGTAAAGCATGCCTTTGGCTCTCTGCCATGCTCCTTAAGATAATCCATTGCAACATCATCAACTTCCATGAGTGCAGTCTTAGCACCTGCCTCTACGCAAAGGTTACAGATTGATATTCTGTCTGCCATTGAAAGGCTGTGTAAGCCTTCTCCTGCAAATTCCATTGCTTTATAGTTAGCACCATTAGCGCCAATCTTTCCAATAATAGAGAGTATTAAATCTCTTGCATATACTCCATCGTTAAGCTTTCCCTTAAGGTTGAATCTTAATGTTCCCGGAACCATTACCCATGATGTTCCTGTAACCATTGCATACAAATAATCTGTACAACCAACACCTGTACCAAATGCACCTAACGCACCATATGCACAAGTATGGCTGTCTGCTCCAAATATAAGCTCACCAGGCACCACATGATTTTCCATCATAACCTGATGACACACACCCTCGCCCTCGTAGAACTTAATATCATTAGCCTTAGCAAAGTCTCTCATCTTCTTCTGTGAGGCTGCTGTCTTAGGACTGTCTGATGGAATATTGTGGTCTACAATCCATACAAGCTTATCCTTGTCAGCAATATGAGGATTCTTTAACTTCTCATACATACCAATAGTAAGATGTGTTGTTCCATCATTACTCATAAGTCTGTCAAGAGTAACAGTTGCAATATCACCAGCCTTAACCTGTGAAAGACCTGCTGCCCTTGCAATAATCTTCTCTGCAATAGTCATGCCATGCTTTGCCTCGCCCGCTGTTACAGCTGCACTCTCAGACTCTTCTGCCTCATCATTAAGTGATGCAATAAGTCCGCCCTGATTAAGAATAGCCTGCATCTTGGCTGGAAGCTTTGTACATGTATAAGTCTTTCCATTAACAGTTATAATTCCATCTTCTAATGAAAGCTCACATTCATCCCCCGCATTAACTTCGTCATGGAGTTCTTTACATACAATAACAGGAAGTCCTATATTAATAGCATTACGATAGAATATTCTTGCAAATGATTTGGCAATCACTGCCTTGACACCTAACGCCTTAAGTACGCTTGGTGCCTGCTCTCTTGATGAACCACATCCAAAGTTGTCATCTGCAACAACGAAATCTCCCGGCTTTACAGCAGAAGCAAAATCAGAGTCTAATGATTCAAATGTATGACTCTTCATCTCATCAATTGTCGGAAACAAAAGATACTGCGATGCAATAATCTGATCTGTATCGACATCTTTATCAAACTTAAATATCCTACCCATTGTTTTCTCCTTATCTTATCCCTGATATAACAGGTATTATTAATAGTCATTTTAACATTTTACCCTATTAAAGTGTGTTTTTCAATCGTTAATATTAACAGAAACGGTAATTAAGTGAAAGGTCGTTATCCTTAACCTTAACCTGTGTATATGCCCCACTTACTATCGGCATTGAAGGTGAAAGATGCCCGAAATCACAGTCCATTATAACCGGCACATTATACTTTGCCGCAATACCTGTAACCGCTCTGTACTGGTCAAGCCCCATCATTTCCTGTCCGTAGCACAGCGGTCTTCCTATGAGAAATCCCTTCACATTCTTAAACCATCCGGCATTATCCATCTGCCACATAGCCCTTCTGATTGCAAATACATTCAGATCACAGCTCTCTAAGAACCATATAATTCCGTCATCTGCGTATCTTTCGTTAAACTCTTTAACCTTGTCAAAACTTGTACCTGTAAGATTAACAAGACAATCCATGCATCCGCCGACAAGCCTTCCTTCAAATGCAATCTCCGTATCACATTCATCCCCACCAACATATTTTCTTAAAATCTTCTTCTCAGTAAGATTGTATTGTGGTGCAGGGTTCTCCTCATTCTTTAGAGACTCTCTCTCCCATGTGTCATATCCATGGACCTGTTTTTCCACAACTCCGTTATTGTTCTTGCAACCTTTTCCACGAAGCACATCAAAAGTATCCACAAGCGCCTGATGCCAGTCCTTCATTGCAAATGCGCCTGCACACGGTCCGTATACACTTGCCGTATCAGCAATCGTGTTCTGTAAAAATGTGAAGTTGGTATTATCAGAATATCCAAGATACCACTTAGGCTTTGCCGCCTTAATCCTGTCAAAATCAACATATGGCAGAATCTCACACATCAGTTCACCACCGCCACATGATATAAGCACATCATTGACATTACTCTCATACATCTGTGTAAGCTCCTTACCGCATTCCTGCGGTGTGTTGCTTATCCCAATTCCCTTGTCCTCATAACAATTAGGACCAAGCTCTACTGTATAACCTTCTTTTTCAAATCTTTTAATTGTCATTCCGAATGCTGTTTTATAAGGCTCCGTCGCACAACCAAAAGATGGTGCAACGAAGCCTATAATTCCGCCTTCGGATAAGAATTCAGGATATCTCATATACTGCCTCCTTACCTCATCATTCAGATTCTGCCTGAATAATTAATCTACATATATTTCTTTACTACATTAATAGCATTGCTGCCTATTACTACACTATAATGCTCCCTTATAAACGCAACACGTTCTTCTTTTGAAGAATCAAACACACTGTACTCCATCAAAAGATTCAGAAGACTTCTGTATTTTTCCTCTGAGCATCTTCCTTTCTCAAGTACAAGATAATATGTATCATCTTCTTTATTCTTATACAGTGCATTAGTTATTCCCCATGTTCTTGAACTTACAGTACACATTTCCTCAAAATCATTAAGGCTTTCCAACCTGAATACGCCGCATCCGGCTTTAATAACATTACTTGCTTTCTTCTTCTGTCCTGTCTTCTTAAGTTCATCTGTCTGTGCATCTGGTAATTCGAACTTATCTAGACTGTCTCCAAATGTTTCAAAAGGTGCATCTTTAAATGTACCTTCACCATTCTTAATCACATTACTCTTCTCTGGTTTTGAAAATGCCTTAGATATACTTTCCCCTGCTTTTCTTAACATATTACCCAGATCTTCTTTACCAGATGAAACTGTAAGAAGTATTGAATGGTCTGGCTGTGGTGCAAGCTGTAGTGACATAACCTCCCCGCTTAAAGTAACACCTATATTTTTTTCAGCCTCCTCCATAATAACTTCAAGAAGGCTGTGTATCTTGTCTGTATCATTCTTAAAGAAATCATCTAAGGAAATATTATTATCTTCCAGGTCTTCCTCATCGAGTCTGCACTGGAATCTTCTATCATTGATTTTCTTAAATTCCATATATCCTCTTTCCAAACTTTAATAATATATATCAATATATTATCTGTCTCTTATACACATCTGACGCTGCCGACGAA
>ERZ1027266.1643-NODE-1643-length-10619-cov-3.776789_pt1 | contig 10619 bp, 10 predicted proteins | sample MGYA00519257_ERZ1027266 | MGnify/ENA primary metagenome ERZ1027266 (study PRJEB26926, sample SAMN06164683) | human gut metagenome | biome: ENVO:00009003; feature: ENVO:2100002; material: ENVO:00002003 | host: Homo sapiens | place: USA | collected 2012 ... | reverse complement strand
CGTCGGCAGCGTCAGATGTGTATAAGAGACAGAAGCTGCATGGTACTTTTAGAAGCCAGCTGAAAACGGTTCAAAACAAACAGAACCGGATGCCTGTCAGCAATGGCACACAGCATGCGCTCAAGTGCCGCCAACATGCGTTCCTGCTCATATGCCACCTCATCAAGCAAAATGATCTCCTCCCGCCCTGTATTATCCTGATTAAAATAACCAAGCAAAACCGGCCGGTGCAGATAATACACATCGCACGTTTCCATAAATTCTTCAAACGTTCCCGTCATATACCGCCTGAACCCATCACAGATCATGGTAAGATACGGCTCATACGCACAGGTAATCTCCCCCGTTTCAAATTCATGTACCTGTACGAAAATGTCTTCATTTTTCTCAAGCTGCTTTGTATCATTTAAGTTTTCTACGGAAAATTGTCCACTGTATCTGACTAAAAGATGGTTCTTTTCCACAGTTCCCAAACCGGCTGCTACCTGTTCTATCGCACCATCATAATATTTTTCTATCATCTTCTCCTGCCCCCTGGAAAAATAATATTTTGTGTTACATGTACTTTTTCTGTCCTGTAATTCATCGTAGAAACGCTACCGGAATCGTTTTCATATTATGTAAAAAGGAAACAGAACCTTGTGATCCGTGAAACCTGGCTGTGTTCCCCGGATCATTTTCCAGTTCTGTTTTCATTCAAAGTAATCCATCTGTTTTCAAACAGACTATTAATTATCTTAGTATGCTTTACCCCAATATACTAATTTGTGTGCCGGCTTTCCACAGCATACACAGACATCTGAAATGTGCTCCTGATCGTTAAACGGCATACAGCGTGAGGTCACTGCAAGGTCTTCTTTGATCTTGTCCTCGCAAGCCTGATCCCCACACCACATTGCACGGATAAAGCCCGGTTTCTCATTTGCAATCGTGGTAAATTCTTCGTAATTATGTGCATCCCAGATATGTGCATCTCTGTGTGCTTTTGCACGCGCAAACATATCTTTCTGAATCTGCTCTAACAACTCTGGCAGTTTTGCTTCAAGTTCGTCTAATGCGATCTCAATCTTCTCTCTGGTATCACGGCGTACTGCCACACATTTGCCTGCTGCGATATCCTTTGGTCCAAGTTCGATACGAACCGGGATACCTCTCATTTCCTGCTCAGAGAACTTCCATCCCGGGCTCTTGTCGGAATCATCAAGTTTTGCACGGCAGACTTTTCCGATGCGTTCACAGACTTCTTTTGCAGTGTCAAGCACACCGTCTTTCTGCTGCTGGATCGGGATGACCATAGCCTGTACCGGTGCAATACGCGGCGGCAGCACCAGACCCGAATCATCTCCGTGTACCATGATGATCGCGCCGATCAGACGTGTCGTCATACCCCAGGATGTCTGATATACATACTGAAGTTTGTTATCTTTATCCGTATACTGGATGCCAAATGCTTTCGCAAATCCATTGCCAAAGTTGTGGCTGGTTCCTGACTGTAATGCCTTTCCATCATGCATCAGTGCTTCGATCGTGTAAGTTGCCTCCGCACCTGCAAATTTTTCTTTTTCCGTCTTCTGTCCGCGTACAACCGGCATTGCTAATACTTCCTCACAGAAATCCGCATAGACATTTAACATCTGTACGGTTCTCTGCTCTGCTTCCTCTGCGGTCGCATGTGCGGTGTGTCCCTCCTGCCATAAGAACTCTCTGGAACGTAAGAAAGGACGTGTCTCCTTCTCCCATCTTACAACAGAACACCACTGGTTATATACCTTTGGCAGATCACGGTAAGACTGGATGATGTTTTTATAGAAATCACAGAACAATGTCTCAGAAGTCGGTCTGACACACAGACGTTCCGGAAGCTGATTCAAACCACCATAAGTTACCCATGCAACCTCCGGTGCAAATCCCTCCACATGATCTTTTTCTTTCTCTAACAGACTCTCCGGGATAAACAGCGGTAAATATACGTTCTCAACACCGGTCTCTTTGAAACGGCGGTCTAACTCATGCTGAATATTTTCCCAGATCGCATAGCCTGCCGGACGAAGGATCATACATCCCTTTACGGATGAATAATCGATCAGTTCCGCTTTCCTGACCACATCTGTATACCACTGGGCAAAATCTTCCTCCATGGAAGTGATTGCCTCTACTAACTTCTTGTCCTTTGCCATGATAAATCTCCTTACTCTTCTATCTAAACCTTTGGATTTATTTTATGATAAACCAAAAGGCTTGTCAATTTCAAACTCCAGTTTTCTATGCGTTTTCGGATGCCGGAACGCGATCTTAAAAGAGCACAGTGCAAGCTGTCCGCCCGACGGTGCAATGTTTTCTTTGAAGTTGTACTTTTTATCCCCAACGATCGGCATCCCTGCATGTGCAAGCTGCACCCGGATCTGATGGTGGCGTCCGGTATCAAGTTTGATACGCAAAACGGCATGTTTTCCATCCTGCTCGACCACCTCATAGGAAAGGCTGGCATGTTTTGCCTGCGGTGTTCCTCTTTCCACCACCTCGGAGGTATTTGTCTTTCCATTCTGTAAAAGTTCATCCTCTAAGGTTCCTTTTTTCTTTTCCGGCACGCCGTCCGTCATCGCATAATAATATTTGTCCGCCAGTTTTGTTTTGATCTGGCGGCTTAGATCTGCCGCTGCTTCTTTATTTTTTGCAAACACCATAACGCCTTCCACCGGCTGGTCTAACCGATGTACCACACCAATATAAGGAAGCTCCCCTTTGGATGCACGGTAATTTTTTAGCAGGCTCTCCATGTCCGCCTGCCCGATGCGTCTGGTCTGTGTCGCCACGCCTGCCGGTTTTTTACAGACGATAATGTCTTCATCTTCATAAATGATCGCTGGCTGCATACTGTTCCTCATTTCTACTGCTTGATCGGCATATTGTCCACGCAGCTTTTAAAATCATCTCTCCTTGCAGATTCTTCTCCCGGCAAAGGAGTAGCTCTCTTTCCACCGCTCTTAGAACATTCCTGGCACGCATCTGCCCCTGCAGATGCCTCTGTTCTTCCAAATCTGCACTGTTCCAGGTGATCTCCGCTTGCAAGATACACGCCCTCTGTGCTTTCTTCTGCCATTACAACAACTGGTTTTTCGTAGTTACTCATTTGTGTTTCCTCGCTTATCCTATATTGATCGGGATATGAAAAATGTGCCCTGTTTTTCTGTCCTGTTATCTGAACCCGAACATTTTTATTATATCCCCTTTTTATACTCTATCTCAAGCTCTTCTGCAAGATATCCATCACTCATGCAATGCATGTCGGAAATGCAGCTTTTTCAAAGCATCTTCTGTCCGAAAGCAAATCTGCATATTCGGCTTTTCATAGCGAAGACGGTTAATCGCTTCTTTCTTATCAATCAAATGATCAAAATCTTCCGTTTCTGATCTGTACTTTCATCAAATTCATATTACTTCTTTGAAAACGATGTACTGGCAATAAGGCGCGGAAGCCATTTTCTGACTTCCGCGCCATTTTTCTTTTCTCTGATACATGCAAAATAAAAAACCTTTACAGTTTAAATGTATATCCTACACCCCAAATAGTCGGAGAATATTTGGGATAAAAACTAAAGTTTAAAGCGGTATCCTACACCCCAGATAGTCTCTATATACTGAGGTTTATTGGTATTCATCTCGATCTTCTCACGGATCTTTTTGATATGCACGGTCACAGTTGCGATATCTCCGATCGACTCCATATCCCAGATCTCACGGAAGAGTTCTTCCTTCGTGAACACATGGTTCGGGTGCTCTGCTAAGAATGTTAAAAGGTCAAATTCCTTGGTCGTAAACTGTTTTTCTTCCCCGTTGACCCAGACACGTCTTGCTGTCTTGTCGATACGGATGCCGCGGATCTCAATCACGTCGTTCTCTACTGTGTTGCTTCCGATCAGGCGCTCATAGCGGGCAAGGTGTGCCTTTACCCTCGCGACAAGCTCACTCGGTGAGAACGGCTTTGTGATGTAATCGTCTGCGCCAAGTCCCAGTCCCCTGATCACATCAACGCCTTCTGTCCGTGCCGTCACCATAAGGATCGGAATGTCTATCTCATCCCTGATCTTCCTGCAGATATCATATCCGCTGCATCCCGGAAGCATCAGATCCAGAAGTATCAGGTCATAATGATTCGTTTTCAATTCGGAAAGTGCCTTTTTCCCGTCTTCAATGATTTTTGTCTCATATCCGTTACTCTCCAGATAATCACTTTCTAACTGTGCAATCTTCCTGTCATCTTCTACGATCAGTATTCTGGACATCCTACATTCACTCCTCACATATTTTTATCAGCTCTTGGAAAGCGCAGTATCAATTTCAGCCCGCCGTCATTCACAGCTTCCACACTTCCTCCATGCTCTTCCATAATGTATTTTACCACATAAAGTCCGACACCGCTTCCCTTCTTTGTTCTGGCCTCATCGCATCTGTAAAACCTGTCAAATATCCTGCCGATCTTTTCTTCCGGCACGCCGTCTCCGTTATCTTTCCATTCCAGGATTACATGACTTTCATCCTTTCTGACACGCAGCCAGATCTCCACCGGTTTTCTTTCTACATATTTCCTGCTGTTCTCCAGAAGGTTCTCCAGTATACGTTGGATCTGCTCTATATCCACATTGACATCCGGAAGGATCTCTTCTTCCTGTTCCATTACAAGCTGGACTTCGGACGGATCCAGGGTCTTTTCTTTTTGTGCTGTGAATCCCTGTACATATTCTGCAAGATCGATCTGTATCATATGAACTGGCATCTGCCCGCTTTCCATTCTGGAGAAATCGAACAATTTCTGTAGCAAGATATTCATATCTTCCGTAGATTCATAGGCCGTCTCCAGATACATTGTCCGTTTGTCTTCCGTATTTGCCACACCATCCAGAACCCCTTTGATATAGCCCCGGATTGACGTAAGCGGAGTTCTTAGATCGTGAGAGATTCCTGTTACCATATCTGTCCTTGCCTTTTCATTCCGTTCCCGTATCTTCTGATCTTCCAGAATTGTCCTCTGCATCTCATTGAACGCACGGCAGACCCGTTCGAACTCTTCCTGTCCTTCATATACGATCTCTTCTTCCAGATTGCCGTCCTGGATCCTTTTTGCACCTTCAACCAGGCAGTCTAACGGCTCCATGACAAGACGGTTCATTCTTTTTGTAAATATGGATGCCAGGAGAAGCAATGCCAGAATCGCTATAATGCCTACAACCAGCACGATCAGTACCAGAAATGAAAAAGACTCCCGGATGGCTTCTTTCCCGATATCCTTCGAGATATCCCATACATCCCTGTCCATCTTTTCATATCCGATCTCTTCAAATGTTCTTTCAAATCTGTCTTCACATGCTCCTATCACAGCTGTTCCGATTAGAAGCAGCGTAACCATCGACAGGAATAAAAACAGCATATTGGAACGAAATAATTTCTTTTTTAACGGCATAGCTTCTCACCTTCTTGTTGTTCTTATCTCTTTTCTTCATCATAGCATATTCTTATCTTCTATGCATTGCCGGTCTGCAGATTTTACTTTACGCTTCTCTTTTTATTTTTTTCTTACGCATATGTGCTTTGTATTCTTCCTGCTGTCCTCTTAAATTTAATATGATCAGCAGTCCGGCAACCGATGTAAGACTTCCGATCAGGAAATGTCCCCACATTGCAACCGACATCGCACTGATCTCAAATAATCCCGGCAGGATCACAAGTGCTCCAAATGTTCCACATATCATTGTAACACAGATAAATCCACGCAATACATTAAACGGAATACAACTGCGGATCACTGCTGTCATGGAAATAATAATCAGTGTCAGGTACATGATTGTCTGTTTCTCGCCGGATGCCATCGGAAGAAAGAGCGTTGTAACACCTATCATCACCGCGGCCACAATTCCGAATGGTGCCGCATTCCAGATCGCAGTGGAAAGGAATCTTCCTTTGATCCGTCTCGTATCTGATTCCAGAATTGTCAGGAAGGACGGATAAGCTTCTATACACGCATCGATCAATGTAATCTGTATCGGAATGAATGGAAATGGCGTATTCGTAAGGACACAGAAGATGGATACCAGTACCGAATAAATCGTTTTTATAAAGAATACTCCTGCTGTTCTTGTTACATTATGGATGACCTTTCTTCCTTCCATTACTACCTGCGGAAGGTGTGTAAAGTCAGAATCCATAAGGACAACCTGCGCGATCTGTCTGCTTGCATCACTTCCGTCTGCAATTGCGATCGAACAATCTGCTTCTCTGAGTGCGAGAAGATCATTCACTCCGTCTCCGGTCATTGCCACCTTGTGCCCCTGTCTCTGGAATGCCTTTACCAGTTCCTGCTTCTGCTTAGGTGTCACTCTTGCAAATACGGTATACTCCCGGCAGATTGCATCATAATCCGGCTCCTCACCGACGGATGACATATCAATTGCATCTGCCCATCCTCTCAGCCCTGCACGTTTTGCTATCATAGCAACTGTCTTGACATGATCGCCGGAAATGACTTTGACATCTACTCCCTGTCTGTGGAAAAATTCCAGTGTCTCTTTTGCATTGCGACGGATCTGATCCTCAAGCACGACACCGTATAATGGCTGGATCTGTGCCGGTAAATGTTCCTCATCTTTCCATTCTCCGTCATAATATCCGATCGCTACCAGTCTTCTTCCATGCTCCAGTTCATTTTCCAGACTTTCCGGAAGTGTTCCAAGAATCCGCTCCGGTGCACCGACAAAAACGGTTCCCTTTCCAATAAAACTGATACTTCCCCATTTTCGTTTTGATGAAAAGGATATTTTATTCTTTATAAAGTACGTTTTATCTGTCCTGTCATTATATTTTTCTTTATATCTGATATTTTTTTCTTCCACATTTTTCTCTTCAGACTTCTTCTCCGCAAATGCTTTTTTCAGTGCCTGGAATGTTGCATTATTATCATCACTTGCATCCAGATAAGCCCGTACCAACTGTTTTTCTTCATCTTCCGTCAGATTAATTTCTTCATCTCGGTCCATCGGGATCACATATTTTACTTTCAGTTTTCCATCTGTAATGGTTCCGGTCTTATCCAGACACAGCACATCTACATGCGCCAGTGTTTCCAGTGAATAGATATTCTGAACCAGGATTTTCATCTTCGCCAGACGGATCACACCGGTTGCCAGTGATACAGAGATCAGTAACACCAGTCCTTTTGGAAGCATTCCGAGAAGTGCCGCCGCTGAAGCGACAACCGATTCATTTACCGGTGCTTTCCGCAATACAAACGCTTCTAAGAATAAGAGGATTCCAAGTGGAATAATCAAGCTACTTGTAAATCTTGTAACCTTTCTCATAGAGCCTAATAGCTCTGACTGTACCTGCTTTTCTTTTTTTACTTCGTTTACAAGACTAGTTGCATAGTTATCATTTCCTACATGGATGACTTCCGCACAGGCCTTACCGGAAATCACGGAACTTCCTGAATATAACGTACTTCCCACTTCCTTTATCACAGGATCACTTTCTCCTGTCAGAAGGGATTCATTGACCTCCAGACTGCCGCTTGTAACAATACTGTCATTGCAGATCTGGCTTCCGCTTTCCAGGATCACGATATCTCCTTTTACGATATCTTTTAATTCAATCTCCTGATCTTCGCCTTCTCTTCTTACTTTTATAGCTGGCCGGTTCAGAATAGATAATTCATCTACCAGTTTCTTGGCTTTGCATTCCTGTGCGATCCCAATCACGATATTCAGTATAATGATCGCGATGAAGATCATGTTGGTATACGCTCCCACTGCGAATAACAATCCTGCAATGATGAAATTCAACAGATTGAATAATGTCAGCACATTTTCCCGGATGATCTGTTTCTTGCTTTTTGTAATGCTTTCCGGTTCTTGCTCTCCTTCGCCTTTTTTCCTTTTTTCTTCTACTTCCTGCATGGACAGACCATATATCTTTTTTTCCATAATACAATCCCCTCCTGTACGACTTGACTTTTTTCAGTCTCTATCCTACAGAAGGGGATTAAATAAACGGATATGAAGTTTTAAATATTTTTTAAACTCTTATTATTTCTTCACATTAAATGCTGCTTTTCCAGGATATACAGCACTTGTTCCAAGTTCTTCTTCAATTCTCAGCAACTGGTTGTATTTTGCAACTCGTTCTGATCTGGAAGGTGCTCCTGTCTTGATCTGGCAGGTATTAAGTGCTACTGCAAGATCTGCAATTGTTGTATCTTCTGTCTCTCCGGAACGGTGAGATGAGATAGCTGTGTAGCCGGCTTTATGAGCCATCTTGATTGCTTCCAGTGTCTCTGATACTGATCCGATCTGGTTTAACTTGATAAGGATTGAGTTACCGCATCCAAGTTCGATACCTTTGGAAAGTCTCTCTGTATTCGTTACGAACAGATCGTCTCCGACTAATTGTACCTTATCTCCAAGTTCAGCTGTCAGTTTCTGCCATCCTTCCCAGTCTTCTTCGTCTAATGCATCTTCGATAGAGATGATCGGATACTTGTCTACCAGTTTCTTCCAGTGCTCGATAAGTTCTTCGGAAGTAAATTTTGTACCTGCTTTTGGAAGTACATATTCGCCCTTCTTCTCACCTTTCCATTCAGAAGATGCTGCATCCATAGCAATCATGAAGTCTTTTCCAGGCTCATATCCAGCATCTTTTACTGCATCTAAGATGTACTGGATTGCTTCTTCATCAGATGCAAGGTCCGGTGCAAATCCACCTTCATCACCTACGGAAGTTGCAAGTCCTTTTGATTTTAATAATGCTGCCAGTGCATGGAATACTTCTGCACACCAGCGGAGTGCTTCTTTGAAGCTTGGTGCTCCTACAGGCATGATCATGAATTCCTGTACGTCAACTGTGTTGGCCGCATGTGCGCCTCCGTTTAATATATTCATCATAGGTACCGGAAGTCTGTTACCATTTACGCCTCCGAGGAAACGGTAAAGCGGGATCTCCAGTGCATTTGCTGCTGCACGTGCACTTGCGATCGATACCGCAAGGATTGCATTTGCTCCTAAGTTCGATTTATCTTTTGTTCCGTCTGCTGCGATCATTGCTGTATCTACTACATAAATGTCTGATGCATCTACACCTTTCAGTGCATCGTTAATCACTGTATTAATATTCTCTACGGCTTTGGTTACACCTTTTCCGCCGAAACGTGATTTGTCTCCGTCACGAAGTTCCAGTGCTTCGAATTCTCCTGTAGATGCGCCGCTTGGTGCTACACCTCTTCCTACAGTTCCATCCAGAAGATATACTTCTGCCTCTACCGTCGGATTACCTCTCGAATCAATAATCTCTCTTCCAATAACCTTCTCAATTGCTAAAAAATTCTCCATGTCAAGATCCTTTCCCATGGAACTACTTCTGCCTCTCTTGCTCAGGGATGAGACAGAAGGAGTATGCCATGATTTATTCACACGATAGTTAGATTATTCTAACTATCGTCAGCATATCATATCTTTTTAGGTGAATCAAAACGCGGCTAGCAAAGTGCCTTTCCAAGTGCCTGGCAAGCTGCAACTGCATCATCATCCGGTGCTTCATTTGCAAGTACACTATCACATGCAAGAACAGCTCCATCAGCCTTGCATGTCTCTTCCCATGTTCTCATCCATTCTCCGTCTCCCCATCCATAAGATCCGAAGAGTGCGATCTTCTTGCCTCCAAGTTTTCCTTCACAGTCAGAGAACATTGGCTCGAATTCGCTGTCTTCCAGTTCTTCTGCTCCCATAGCCGGGCAGCCGAATGCCACTGCATCGTAAGCGTCCATCTTGTCTGCGCCAAATTCTGAAGCCGTTAATACATCAACTTCTGCTCCTGCCGCCTTTGCTCCTTCTGCTACTTCGTTGGCCATTGCCTCTGTGTTACCTGTTCCGCTCCAATATACTACTGCAATTTTACTCATTGTTTCTACCTCTTTCATTGATAAATTTATATGTCAGGCAGCTACCGTAAGCTGCAAAACACTTCTTCCCTGCTGCCAGAGACGTACATAGACATCTCTGCATTTTTTATATTTTGCAAATGTTTTCCGGCATGCACACTCATCACAATATACCTTCCAGCATCCTGCGCATTTGAAATTGCGTCCCTGATTCACAATGAATCCGATCACGTCACCAAGCGGATAATCCAGAAAAATTCCGATTTCATGTGGAAATTCATTATTTTCCCCTATTCTTGACTTTAACCGGCTCAATGCATATTTGATCTCTGTGCTTTCATAGCCGTATTTCTTCAGGAACTTTGCTACTCCCGGCCGGTTCAGACTGACCTCGAGCTGTTTCTTCCGATAGACATAGACCAGTACACGTTTATCCTGTCTCTGTAATATATAGAGACGGATTCCTTTTTCTTTCATGCACTGATTCCAGAACTCAATCTGATCTTCCACGTCTGTATCATCTGCAAATGTCATATTAAATAAATTTGCTGATTTCATAGATGCCAGTGTTGCCGAACAATGTTCCACCAGACATTTTTCAATCAGATATCTGTCCATCACCTTAGTACCTCCTAACAAGCGTTAGTTATATCTCCGTCTCTTATACACATCTCCGAGCCCACGAGACGCTCATGAATCT
>ERZ1027266.1639-NODE-1639-length-10663-cov-8.559295_pt1 | contig 10663 bp, 8 predicted proteins | sample MGYA00519257_ERZ1027266 | MGnify/ENA primary metagenome ERZ1027266 (study PRJEB26926, sample SAMN06164683) | human gut metagenome | biome: ENVO:00009003; feature: ENVO:2100002; material: ENVO:00002003 | host: Homo sapiens | place: USA | collected 2012 ... | reverse complement strand
GCGAGGTGGAAAATATCTTTGAAAACTCTGATTTTGTCCTCATGCTCAATCAGGCGCAGGGCGACCGTGCTATCCTTGCAAAGCAGCTAAATATCAGCCCACAGCAGATGAAATATGTAACCCACACCGAAGCAGGCGAAGGACTTATCTTTTACGGAAATGTGGTGCTGCCCTTTGTAGACCATTTCCCGAAAGACACCGAGCTTTACCGCATTATGACGACGAAGCCGGAGGAAGTGAGCAGCCTATGAAACAGTTAAAACCACGCGATAAAATCACACAGAAAATGACCCGCGACGGTGCGGTGGAAGTCAACGAAACACAGCAGACCGCCGAGCGTATCAGCAGCCGGGAAGCAGACAGCAACTTTTCACAGCCGGACACCGCTACCGCAGAGCGCGTCATGGAACACCTTGACGCAGCCCATACTCGAAAGGCAAGCAAAAAGGCAGTCAAGAAAGCGCAGGAAGCTACCGTTTTGCGTACTTCCACTTCCCGCTTGCAGTTTACCGACGAGGAACGGGCAACGCCGGAACTGGAAACTTACATCAAAAAATCAGAAAAAGCAGCCGACAAACTGGACGAAGCAAAGGCAGCTCTCCCCAAACAAAAGAAACTTGTAAAAGAGCGCACCTTTGAGGAAGCCACCGGAAAGGCAAAGACGCGCCTGCACTTTGAAGAACAGGAAAAGTCCATACCCGGCGGCAAACCCCATAATAACCCGTTATCCCGCCCCGCGCAGGAAGCGGGTATTTTTGTTCACAACAAAATCCACAGCGTCGAGAAAGACAATTCCGGCGTGGAGGGCGCGCACAAATCGGAGGAACTTGCCGAGCGTGGCGCAAGGTACGGGACGCGGAAACTAAAACAGGGCTACCGTAGCCATAAGCTGAAACCCTACCGGGAAGTCGCAAAGGCAGAAAAGGCAGCGTTCAAGGCGAATGTGAACTTCCAGTATCACAAAGCCTTGCAGGAAAACCCGCAGCTTACAAGCAATCCCTTTTCCCGGTTCATGCAGAAACAGAAAATCAAACGCCAGTATGCAAAGACGGTAAAGAAAGGCGGCGCAGCTACCGCCAAAGCAGCCGCCGGAGCGTCCCAGACAGCAGCAAAGGAAGCGGCTGCCTTTGCCGGGCGACACCCGGCAGGCGTGATAATCGCTATCGCTGCGCTGCTTCTGTTCATCATGGTATCGGTAGGGCTTTCCTCCTGCGGTGCAATGTTTTCCGGCAGCATGAACAGCGTGTTAGGGACTTCCTACACGTCTGAGGACAGCGACCTTGTGGCAACGGAACAGAGCTATGCTGCAATGGAAAATGAGCTGCAACAGGAAATTGACAATATCGAAAGCACCCACCCCGGCTATGATGAATACCGTTATGACCTTGACACTATCGGGCATAACCCACATGAGCTTGCGTCTTATCTGACTGCCCTTTTACAGAGCTACACCCCGCAGAGCGCACAGGCAGAGCTAAAGCGGCTGTTCGGATTACAGTACACCTTGACGCTGACGGAAGAAATCGAGATACGCACCACCACCGACGAGGAGGGCAACGAGGAAGAATACGAATACCGTATCTTGAACGTGAAGCTGACAAACAAGCCGATTGCTTCCCTTGCGGAAGAACTGCTGAACCCACAGCAGTTTGAAATGTTCAAGGTGTACTTACAGACACAGGGCAACAAACCGCTGATTTTCGGCGGCGGCTCTCCCGACGGAAGCCCGTCCGAGGATTTAAGCGGCGTGGAGTTTGTAAACGGCACACGTCCCGGAAACCCGGAGCTTATGGAGCTTGCAAAACAGCAGGTCGGAAATGTGGGCGGCTACCCCTATTGGTCTTGGTACGGCTTTAACAGCCGCGTGGAATGGTGCGCCTGCTTTGTGTCATGGTGCTACAATCAAGCCGGAAAAAGCGAACCCCGCTTTGCAGGCTGCGAATGGCAGGGCGTCCCTTGGTTCCAGTCAAGGGGACAATGGGGCGCGCGGGGCTATGAAAATATCGCACCGGGCGACGCTATCTTTTTCGACTGGGATTTAGACGGCGTTGCCGACCATGTGGGGCTTGTGCTTGGCAGGGACGGAAGCCGCGTCTATACCGTTGAGGGCAATTCCGGCGACGCCTGCAAGATAAAGAGCTATGACCTCAACTATCAATGTATCAAAGGCTACGGGCTGATGAACTGGTAACACAGCCCCAAAAAGAAAGGAGAAATGACGTATGGCAAACAATAAAATCGACCGTATCAATAAGGAAATCGCAAAGACCCGCGAGAAAATCACAGAGTATCAGAACAAGTTAAAAGGCTTGGAAGCACAGAAAACCGAAGCGGAAAACCTTGAAATCGTGCAGCTTGTACGCGCTATGCGTATGACCCCGCAGGAACTGAACGCTATGCTGTCCGGCGGCGGTATTCCCGGCATGACTGTCACACCCGCAGAAGAAAATGAACAGGAGGAAAATGCAGATGAAGAATAAACTGAAAAAGACCATGACTGCCCTTTGTGCCGCCCTTATCTTTATGGGCGGTTTTTCTGTCCCTGCCTATGCACAGGGCGCAGCCACAGAGCCACCCGCAGAGGACGCGACCAACGACAGCAACGTAGTTGTGGAGGAAACAGAAGAAACGCCGCCCCTTACCCCAAAGGGCAACGCAACACTGGTTGATGATTTTGGCGGCAATAAGCAGCTTATCACTGTTACCACCAAAGGCGGCAACTACTTCTATATCCTCATTGACCGGGCAGCCGAGGGGGAACAGACCGTACATTTCCTTAATCAAGTAGACGAAGCCGACCTTATGGCACTGACGGAAACCGGGGAAGCCACGAAAAAGCCGGAAGTCTGCAACTGTACAGAAAAATGCGAAGCCGGAAAAGTAAATATGTCCTGCCCAGTATGTGCAACCACTCTGACAGGCTGCACAGGCAAGGAACCTACCCCAACACCAACCGAGCAGCCAGAAGAACCGAAAGAAAAAGGCGGCAATCCCGGTGCGGTGCTTGCCTTAGTCCTCTTTGTGCTGCTTGGTGGTGGCGCAGTGTTCTACTACTTTAAGTTTGTAAAACCGAAGCAGAACGTGAAAGGAAACACCGACCTTGAAGATTTTGACTTTGAGGACTACGACGAGGACGAGCCGGAAGCAGATACCGGGAACACTTCCGAAGATGAAGAAACGGAGGACGAAACCCTATGACCCTGTTTACCGACAATCCCTTTGAAAAGATGATGATACAGAAACCGGACTATGGCAAAGGGGAAAAATCCCCGCCGGAGCTTTCTTCCCCACGTTGCGCGGGCTGCCCTTACAAGGGACAGTCCCCTTGTGTGGGGTACTGTATGAGAAAACTGGAAAATAAACGACAGACCGAACGATAAAAAGATGTACTTGCGATATGGAATATGATATAATTGTTCCAACCATAGGAAATGACAGCGACAAACAAACTTGAATTTAGAAAAATCAAAGGAGGGTTTCAGAATGACTAAAAGAAAAATATGGATTATTTTATTCATTATTGGCATAGTCATGATTTTAGGAGCTTCGGAATTTAGCAGATTTTTAGCGAATGAGATAAACTGGTACACAGCAGGAATAATATTATCTATTGTTTCCGGACTTGGATTATTATTTGAAATGTATTTTAGACGGAATAAGTAAATTTCAGTTTGTCAAATTATTTTTATATTTCATATTGCACAATTTTATACAATCACTTAGGAGCAATCGAAAAATCGGTTGCTCTTTTCTTTTACCCGAAAGGAGGATTTTTATTTGATTTTAGTTATCGCAGAAAAGCCCAGTGTGGCGCAGACAATCGCCGCCGTACTTGAGGCAAAGGAGAAAAAAGACGGATTTCTTACAGGAAACGGCTATCTTGTTTCTTGGTGTGTAGGACATTTGGTAGGGCTTTCCGAAGCTGCCGCCTACGGGGAGCAGTATAAAAAGTGGAGCTATGACAGCTTACCGATTTTGCCGCAGGAATGGAAATACACCGTTGCGGCTGATAAGGAAAAGCAATTCAAGACCTTAAAGGAGCTTATGCACCGGGCAGACGTTTCCGAAGTCGTAAACGCCTGCGACGCAGGACGCGAGGGAGAATTGATTTTTCGCTTTGTCTATGAAGTTGCCGGGTGCAGGAAGCCTATGCGCCGCTTGTGGATTTCTTCAATGGAAGAAGCTGCTATCAAAGAGGGCTTTTCCCGTCTGAAGAACGGCGAAGAATACGACGCGCTCTTTGCTTCCGCACTATGCAGGGCAAAGGCAGACTGGCTTATCGGTATCAACGCCACCCGCCTTTTTTCTGTCCTTTACAATCATACCTTAAATGTAGGGCGCGTACAGACCCCGACCTTAAAAATGCTTGTTGACCGGGACGCAGCGATTACCACCTTTAAGAAAGAGAAATATTATCATGTGCGCCTGTCCTTATCCGGCGCGGAAGCTGCAAGTGAAAAACTGTCTGACCGTTCCGAAGCTGACAGTCTGAAAGCTGCTTGCGAAGCGTCAAAAGCAGTCTGTACTTCCCTTGTGAAAGAGAGAAAGACCGCAGCCCCGCCGAAGCTCTTTGACCTTACTTCTTTACAGAGGGAAGCAAACCGCCTGTTCGGATATACCGCAAAGCAGACCCTTGACTTTGCACAAGCCCTGTATGAAAAGAAGCTCTTGACCTATCCGAGAACCGACAGCAGCTATCTGACCGACGACATGGGCGACACAGTGGCGGGCATTATCACGCTACTTTGCGGGAAGTTTTCTTTTATGGAGGGCGCAGACTTCACGCCGGAGCTTTCAAAGGTGCTGAACAGTAAAAAGGTATCCGACCACCACGCCATTATCCCCACTATGGAGCTTGCAAAAACTGACCTTGCCGCGCTGCCGGAAAGTGAAAAAAATATCCTTACCCTTGCCGGGGCGCGTCTGCTTATGGCGACCACTGCACCGCATACCTTTGAAGCGGTTACAGCAGTTTTTGAATGTGCCGGACAGAGCTTTACCGCAAGGGGCAAAACGGTACTTTTTGACGGGTGGAAAGAGATTGACCGAAGATACCGGGCAGCCTTAAAGAATAAGCCCGAAGCAGACGACGCAGACAGCGACACAGGAAAGACCCTGCCGCCATTTGTCGAGGGACAGACCTTTGAAAATCCGGCGGCAATGGTAACGGAGCATGACACCACACCGCCGAAGCCCCACAACGAAGCGTCGCTGCTCTCTGCTATGGAACGCGCCGGAAGCGAGGACACCAACCCGGACGCAGAGCGCAAAGGGCTTGGAACGCCCGCCACCCGCGCCGCCGTCATTGAAAAACTGGTAAAGGGCGGCTTTGTGGAGCGAAAAGGCAAGCAGCTACTTCCCACAAAGGACGGTATCAACCTTGTGTGCGTCCTGCCGGACACCTTGACAAGCCCGCAGCTTACCGCAGAATGGGAAAACAATCTGACACAGATTGCAAAGGGCAAGGCAGACCCCGCCGCATTTATGGAGGGTATCGAGGATATGGCGCGGGAACTGGTAAAGACCTATCCGTTTCTTTCTGATGATAAGGCGCAGATGTTCAAGCCGGAACGGGAAGCGTTGGGAAGCTGCCCCCGCTGCGGCTCTCCTGTCTATGAGGGGAAGAAAAACTACTATTGCAGTAACAAAGAATGTGCCTTTACCATGTGGAAAAATGACCGTTTCTTTGAGGAACGCAAAGTATCATTCACACCGAAGATTGCTGCTGCACTCTTAAAATCCGGCAAGGTAAATGTGAAGAAGCTCTATTCCCCAAAGACGGGCAAAACCTATGACGGAACTATCGTATTGGCTGATACAGGCGGGAAATACGTCAATTACAGGGTGGCGCTTCCGAAGAAGAAATAACTGAATAGCAAGCATAGGAAAAGAGTACCCTTTTCCGTAAAATCCCTGCTTTCTCTACCGAGAACGGCGGGGATTTTTGCTTGTTGGGAAGTGTCCCAAACCCTCTGTTTTGTAGAGGGTTTTACCCTCTGAAATCTTGAAAAAATATCTAAACTCTTTGGCAAAAACGCGGGCGCGGGGTACTGAATGATGAAACCGGAACATACAGCGTCCGCGCTGCCGTTTGGAAAGGAGGTTACACATGGCAAGTTTACGGGACACCGTAAAGGACTATCAAGAAGAATTACGGGACGGTATCGCTTGGGTGGCGTTTTGGAAAATGGGACGTTCTTGGAACGCTGAATATTTCCACCTTGAAATGGGCGACTACCTCTACCCGGAGGACAGAAGCCGCATGGAAGAAATCAAGCAGGCTGACCCTGCCGCCGTTGTGGTAAACGGGTATTATTCCGGCTATCTTGGCGAGGATAGGAACCTTGACGAACTAACCGCCGGGGTGCGTCGCCACTACGAAAACGGATATAGCAATATCGGGGAATTTATCGAAGCCCACGACGACAGGCTGCCGCCGGAGCTTATCGAGGAAGCAAGAGCCGCCGCCCACGCTGCGGGGCTGCCTTTTTCTGAAAAAGCCTACCGGGACGGCGAAGAACCCGACCCCTATCTATTTGACGGGAGCATGAGCATGGAGGACTACGAGCTTATGCACCGCATGATTGAAAACGAAAGGAGTGAACGCATGGAAGAAACGATTTTAAGCGGGTATCTTTCTAATCTTGGGAAGTACACCGAGGGCAGACCTGCGGGCGAATGGGTATCATTCCCCACGACTGCCGAGCATTTGAAAGAAATCTTTGACCGTATCGGGATAGACGGCAAAAACTACGGGGAGCTACATATCACAGAATACCAGTCCTCTATTGCGGGACTGGCAGGGAAATTGACAGAGCTTGAAAGCCTTGACGAGTTGAACTATTTGGGCGAACTTTTGAAAATGCAGTTTGACGACGACCGGGAAAAATTTGTCGCAGCTATGGCATACGGCGACCATACAAGGAATTTGCAGGACATCATCAACCTTGCACAAAACCTTGATTGTTACTGGCTTTATCCGTCCGTACAGAGTGAGGAAGATTACGGGCATTATCTGATTGAAGAACTGGACGAGTTGGAGCTGCCCGAAGAAGCAAAAAAATATTTCATGTATGAGGAATACGGGCGGGACGCTGCTATGAATGACGGGGGCAGATTTACCGAGCAGGGCTATATCTACAACAACCGCAACACCTTTACACAGTGGTACGACGGGCGGGACGTGCCGGAGGAATACCGGGTAACGCCGCAGCCGCCAGTACAGGAAAAGGAACAGGCAGACCTTGACGCTGCTGCCGCACAGCCTGCATTTGCCACAGAGCAGCCCCCGGTTCTCCCGATTATCCTATCTTCTGAAAAGCCCGCCGATAAAATGAAAGAGATTACCGACCGACTGGAACAGGGCATTTTGGGGATTTATGAAAGCGACCGCTACGCCGATTATCTGCGTACCATGTCAAAGTTTCACAATTACAGCTTTAACAATACAATCCTTATCGCCATGCAAGGCGGCAATCTTGTGAAAGGCTATAAGCAATGGGAAAAGGAATTTGACCGCCATGTAAAGCCCGGAGAAAAAGCTATCAAGATACTTGCGCCGTCCCCGTTTACCGTCAAGAAACAGGTGGAAAAAATCGACCCGGACACCCAAAAGCCTGTTTTCGATAAGGAGGGGAAACCTGTTACCGAGGAAAAGGAAATCAAGATACCCGCCTTTCGTGTAGTATCTGTCTTTGATATTTCACAGACCGAGGGAAAGGAGCTTCCTGCCCTTACCTATGAGCTGACGGGCAACGTGGAACAATACAAGGATTTTTTCGCTGCCCTTGAAAAGACTTCCCCCTTTGCTATGGGATTTGAAGCACTAAGCGGCGGCGCAAAAGGACGCTGCAATTATGAGGAAAAGCGTATCATCATCAATGAGAGTATGGACGAATTGCAGAATATCAAGACCGCAATCCATGAAATCGCCCATGCGACACTCCATGACACAGACAAAGACGCGCCGGAACGCCCCGACCGCCGCACCCGCGAGGTACAGGCAGAAAGTGTCGCCTATGCGGTCTGCCAACATTACGGGCTTGATACGTCGGACTATTCTTTTGGGTATATCGCCGGGTGGAGTAGCGGAAAAGAACTTGCAGAATTGAAAGGCTCTCTTGAAACAATCCGCAGCACCGCCGCAAAGCTGATTGATACCATAGACGGGCATTTTGCAGAAATCCAAAAGGCACAGGATAAGGAACAGACCACCGAACAGGCGCAGCCCGCACAGGAAGCTGCCAAACAGCCCGAAGCAGAAGCAGACGCGCCGGAGCTTCCCGAAGAAACAGCCACAGTACAGGAAAAAGAAGCACAGCCGGAACAGGCTGCACCCGCCCCTTATTACACTATCAATGAAGCTGCCGCCAAACGTGCAAAGGATATGAACAGCTTTTCCGATTATAAGCAAGGCAGCGCGACGGCTGAATACAGGCATTATGTAGATGAAGCCGTACAGCTTGCAGAACGGCAGAAACAGCGGGTAGACCCGATGTACCATGAGAAAATCGACAGCCTGCTTGACACCTACGCCCGGAAACTGGCGGCGAACATGAACAAAGGCTATGAGATTGACGCGCGTGTTCCCTCTATCCTGATTGCGGGCGGCTCTAACTTTCCCACAAGGAAGAAAGAAAAGCAGAACGCAGCCCGCGACAGCAATTATCGGGAATGGCAGGACATACAAGGGCTTCTTGATAAAATCCGCAGCACTGGCATGGGCGGTATCAGCGCAGACGACCCGCAGGCAGTACAGAAATTAGAAAAGAAACTGGAAAGCCTTGAAAAATCACAGGAAACCATGAAAGCCGTAAACGCCTATTACCGCAAGCATAAGACCCTTAACGGCTGCCCGCATTTACCGCCGGAGGAACTGGAAAAACTGAAAGCAGACATGGCGAGCAGTTGGCATTTGGAGGACAAGCCCTTTGCGACTTGGGCGTTATCCAACAACAGCGCAGAAATCCGGCGCGTGAAAGACCGTATCAAATCCCTTTCACAGCAAAAAGAAATCGGTTTTGTGGGTTGGGAATTTGACGGCGGCAAGGTGGAAGCAAACACCGAAGCGAACCGACTGCAAATCTTCTTTGAGGATAAGCCGGACGAAGCCACGCGGGAAGCCTTAAAAAGTAACGGCTTCCGTTGGTCGCCAAAAGCAGGGGCATGGCAGCGGCAGCTTACCAGTAACGCCTATTATGCGGCTGATTATGTGAAAGCCATTGCACCCCTTACCGGGGAAAAGCCGACCGAGATACAGCGGGCGCATATCCGGCAGCAAAAGGTAGCTGCACAGGAACAACCCGCACAGGAGCAGCCGGAACAGAAAGCCCCACAAGATAAAGACACTTTTTCCATTTATCAGATAAGGGGCGGGGACGAAACAAGGGACTTGCGTTTTGAGCCTTACGACCGTCTGATTGCCACAGGACACAGGGTAGACCCAAAAAACTATGCCCTTGTCTATTCCGCAGAGCTTACGCCGGGGACTTCCCTTGAAGATATTTACACCCGGTTCAATATCGACCACCCGAAAGATTTTAAGGGACACAGCCTTTCCGTTTCCGACGTGGTGGTACTTCATCAGAACGGGCAGGACACCGCCCACTATGTAGACAGCTTTGGTTATAAGGACGTGCCGGAATTTTTCAAGGAACAGGAAAAAGCCCTCATTCCCGACGACTTGGAAACAGGCGAAACAATCAAAACACCGAGGGGGACTTTCTATGTAACCGCCATGAGCCGCGAGCAAATGGAAGCTGCCGGATATGGATTGCACCACCAGTCCGACGACGGAAAATATCTGATTATGGGGAACGGTACAAGGGCTTTTGCTGTTCCCGTTCAGCCGGAAAACTATCTGAAAGCTGCCGAGCAGACCACCGAACAAAACTACAATATGATTGACGGACAGATAAACAACACCCCGACCACCGCAGAACTGGAAGCAAAGGTAAAGGCAGGAGAAACCATTTCCCTTGTTGACCTTGCGGAAGCTGTCAAGGCTGACAAGGAACGCGGCAAAGCGGTGAAAATGGAAAAGAAGCCCTCTATCCGGGCGCAGCTTAGAGCAGACAAAGAAAAGACCGCACAGAAAAAAGCGGCAAAATCAAAAAATCACGAATTGGAGGTATGAACATGATTAGACTGACCGTTGAAGAAACAAACCTGTTGAGCATTTACAATGAGGGCGGCAAGCGTGGGCTTACGGAAAACATCAATGCTGCGCTGCCGTTCATGGACGAGGATATGCAGGAACTTGCGAAACGTACCCTTGCGAAAATCGCACCTCTGACAGAAAATGAGTATGTGGAGCTTGCCATTTTCGCCGCTGATGAAGTATGACCGGGGTTAAGCGGCTTACGCCGCCCCAAAGCCGGAAAGTCAACAGCCTTGTAAAAAAGGAGTGCTGCAACTGCGATAACGGACACTGTATTTTACTGGACGACGGGGAGGAATGTGTCTGCCCGCAGCTTATTTCCTATTCGCTTCTTTGCAAATGGTTTCAGACCGCCGTACTTCCCCTTGATAAGCTGCTGTATGCAGAGATTTTCAAGACCGAGGATAAAAAGCGTTGTACCGAGTGCGGAGCTTCTTTTGCGTCCACCTCTAACAGCTGTCTCTTATACACATCTCCGAGCCCACGAGACGCTCATGAATCTCG
>ERZ1027266.1632-NODE-1632-length-10700-cov-7.024425_pt1 | contig 10700 bp, 7 predicted proteins | sample MGYA00519257_ERZ1027266 | MGnify/ENA primary metagenome ERZ1027266 (study PRJEB26926, sample SAMN06164683) | human gut metagenome | biome: ENVO:00009003; feature: ENVO:2100002; material: ENVO:00002003 | host: Homo sapiens | place: USA | collected 2012 ... | reverse complement strand
CGGCAGCGTCAGATGTGTATAAGAGACAGGATATATACAATGTAGGAACGGACATGATAGTGTGGGAACTTCACCTTGGTATCCTTGGCGTAGGCGAGCACTTGCGCCACGTCCTCGGGACGGGGATCGCTGAGCGCCAGCATGCGCTCCGCTTCTTTCGCTTTGAAATACTTGAATTCCGCCAACCGGTCGTCCTTGTAATAGTCCGTGCCGGGGATACCGGTCATCTCGAAATCGGAACGTCCCGCCGAATTGTTCTGCTCGATGGCGAACGTATAGCAGCTGCTCAGGTAACGGGAACAAAGCTCGAAGAAGGAGCAACGGATGAAATTCTCGTTGATCTTGTCGAACACCTGCGCAGGGAACTGACCGAGGTATTGCTCGAAGTAGTTTTGCACCAGCGGCTCAAAACGACGCTCCTCGGTGAAACGCTCGTAAGTGGGGACATAGCGTTGGGCATTTCCCTCGATATGATTCATCTCGTTGTAATAGTCCATGTAGATGCTGCGTATCGTGAGGTTGGGCAGCACCATGCGGTAATTACTCCGCAGCGTGGTCATGCCCAGATAAAAGAGGCTGACCGGATAGATGCTCTTGTCGAAGAATTTCCTCTTGTTGAACTTGCTGGACAGGTCGGAAACGTTATAGGACAACTCATCATCGATCACCAAGGCGTCCTGCATCTCCTTGGCGTTCTCAAGGGAAAGAGTCAGATGACGGATCCAACCGATATCCGTACGCAGGTTCTCATCCACCAGCTCACTAGGGATTCCACCTTTACGAACGGCGAATTTCTTGAAGAAATAGGTCAGGATCGTGGAATTGAACAAGGGTTCGGCCTCCGGCAAGAAGCGATAACCATCGTAATTATTCACGATCAATTGCCAAACATCATCGAACCGATCCTGCCCCTCCGTATAGGTATCCAGCACGTAACGCAAGTAGACCTCCGCTTCCTTATACGTGAAGCCCAGCATACTCAGGAATTCCGGTTCCAAGGTCAGGATCTCCGCTATATTATATCCGCTTGTCAAGTCATCCATCGTAACGGGAAGAACCCCCGTGCAGAAACAGGTACGGATCGCCAATACCCGCCTTGATCACCTTGAAGAAGGTGCGCAGGAAACTGTCCTTCGTGGTTACCTGCTCATAGAGCGGATCCTTGTAGGCCGTCAATAGCTGATTGGTGAAATTATCGTACTCATCGATCAGCACATACACTTTTGGCAATCCATGCTCGCGGGCGTACCCCAAAGCTTCCTCAAGCATCTTGGAAGCATCACCACGGCTAGAGAACCGGAAGTCCTTAAAACAAGTCCCGGTTATGCGTCACCATGATCTCCACCGCAGAACAATTCAGGTCATTGAAATTCCGTTCCAACCCCTCCATGTCATCAGCCATCACCATCTTGGAGAAATCATAGCGCACGACCATATACCGATTATGTTCCTCCGTCGGGTGCTCACCGATCCAAGTCCTGCCGAACAGCTCCTCGAACCGATCGGCCTTGGTGCGGTCATAGTAACACGCCAAGGTAGAGATAAGCAAACTCTTGCCGAAACGCCGGGGACGGAGAAAACAGGAGCGTTATAATCTTCCAAGCTCGGGATGAAATCGGTCTTATCCACATAATAATAACCACGTTCCCGTAAATCTACGAAATCCGCTACCGCATAAGGAATCGTTATCCGTGCCATAAGCTTTCTTTTTTCAGATTAGTCGCACAAAGATAAAAATAAAAAGTGAGATAAAGTTATATCCTTCACGAGGCAGGCTAGGCGAAACTATAATTCTGAATATTCACTTCTAGTTGAATCTAGGACCTAAAATATTCTATTTTTTTCTTGCACGCTTAATTTTTTTTGATAACTTGCGCACATACTAGAACGTAGATAACGTTTATCATTCTGCTTACAGGTCGCTTTTCGTATAGCTATATTGCAATATAGCAAACGAAAATGAAAAAAACCGGTATAATCACTTATCCGGTCCCTCTCAATTAATTCATCAGTTACATGACTATCCAATAAATTTGTTTAACTTAAAATTCAACTATATGCAAAAACTAAAAACAAAAATAACAGGACTTGCATTTTTCTTAGTCATAGTATGTATAAGCTGTGATAAAGATGATAGGCTGGTCGGCTTTGTAAGCATGATTGCGCTCGAAAATAATAATATCTGTCTTGTAGCAATTCATGAAGGTCCGAAGCTTGGTGTAACCGGCTTGAATTTCTCGAATGCCATACAACTGTATATCCCCGATAATCGTACAGTTAAGCTTGCCTATACAATAAAATTCAATTGTAGAGCTTATGATCCAGCCATAGATGGTGTGATATTGGATGCTTTTACCATACCTCACCCTTCGGAATCTTATGACCCACGGGACCCAAACTCTGAATATCTTTCGAACAAAGTCCCTATGTATATTGCTGAAAATGTTGAAATAATTAAATACGAACTGGAATGAAAACAAATAATTTGATATATCTTTTAGTGATTGTGCTTTTGTCTTCAATACATTGCGATGTTAATGCGCAATATTATTGGTCACAAAATAGGAAAATCGCTTTAACCCCAGACTCATCACACCTTGTGTTGAATATAGAAGCCGATTTAATCCGAACTCCAATGCTAAGTTCGGATTATAAGGGATTTAATGAAATATCGCCGAACATCATTGTAAAAGAAAATAAATCCAATATCTTTTCTGAAAATGATTTTAAAGCATACGAGTCGGATCCTTTAGTGAAAAGAGCTTCTCCTGCTTATTTAGTAAATGGAACAGATACATTGTATGTAACTAATCATATACTGCTTAAGCCTAAAAATGGCGTAAGTATTGATTCTATATTAGCAGGTATGAATGAGATAGTAGAAGTTGTTGATCAAACTAAATATGGGGTTTACACATTATCCGTGAATCAAGGGTTTGATGTTTTAACTTATGCCAATATAATATATGAGAATGGTTTGGTCGATTTTTGTCATCCTGACTTTATAATGAGAATAACTCAATTTCTGAATGACCCTCTTTATAGCGAACAATATTATTTAAATAATACGGGACAATTAGGTGGGACGTGGAATATCGATATTAATGCTCCTGAAGCCTGGAGTATGACAAAAGGTAGTTCTTCGATAAAAGTGGCTGTTATCGATCAAGGTGTGGCAGGGCATGAGGATCTGGGTGATAGACTTTTGCCGGGTTTTACGCCGGGTTTAGCCAATGGGAATGGAGCACCAGTCTCAAATAATCCACATGGAGAATGCTGCGCTGGTATTATTGGAGCTTCTCATAACAATTTAGGTATAGCAGGGATTGCCCCTCTAGTGAAAATAGTCCCTGTTAATATATTTTATAGTCAATCTAGTTCTAATATTGCAGCTGCGATAAATTATGCGTGGGATGATGCTGAAGCAGATGTTATTAGTAACTCTTGGGGTGGTTCTGTAGCTGATGCAATTACCTCAGCCATAAATAATGCTAGAACGAATGGACGCGGTGGACTGGGATGTGTAGTTGTTTTTGCAGCAGGAAATTCTGGTTCCTCTGTTTCGTTTCCCGCAACTGTTAATGGGGTTATCGCAGTTGGCGCAGTTGATAAAAATGGTGCTTTGTATTCTTATAGTGCAAGAGGTTCAGAAATTAATCTGGTTGCACCTTCTGGTGCCTTGGATTATACAGGGGATATTCGCACATTGGATTTAATGGGGAGTGCCGGGCTTTACCCCGGAAATTATCTCTCTACTTTTGGAGGAACCTCAGCGAGTTGCCCTCAAGTTTCAGGCGTTGCAGCACTCCTACTATCTATTAATCCAAAATTGACAGAAGCTGAAGTTCGAAATATACTTGGACACTCTGCCAGAAAAATTGGATCTTATTCTTACTCAACAGTTTCAGGACATCCATTTGGAACTTGGAATGCCAATATGGGATATGGTTTGCTTGATGCAGAGGCGGCTGTCCGAGAAGTATATCCCCAAATATCCGGCGATAATTTAGTGCCATGTACCGGAAATAAAACCTACACGTTAAATCGTAATTATAAGGGGAATTGGACATTAGGAACCAGTGGCCTACAAATTGTAAGTGGAGGACAGAATAGTAATTCAATCACGGTTCGGGCTATCTCTAATCCGGGAGGAACAATGAGTGGTACGATTTATGCGAATGTGGTACTTCCTAATGGCTCTTCAGTTTCTGTAGCGAAAACTGTTTCTATCGGTGCCCCATCCATAACTTCCGTGTCCGGTCCGGATCAAGTAGGGGCTGGTGGTAGTGCATCTTTTACGGCTAGCCCTATATTTATGGAAGACGAAGGGAATTATCAATGGATGGTCAGTCCAAACACGGCTAGCATGTCTGCCTATCGGTATTCAAACAGTGTTACCTTCTCCGCACCAGGAACTTATATTGTGGGCTGTCGTTCAACCAGCACTTGTGGAACACCCGGGTCTTATGTGATAAAAACAGTATCTGTTACGGGATATTATTATTCTGTTTCAACTTCCTCATCCACTCATATGGTTAATATTTCAAAAGAAACTCAAATCCAAGATCAATTCAGTGTTATGTTAGAGACTAGGCCAACCTATACTCTATATAACCAATCAACCGGAGCATTAGTAAGGGAGGGGACATTCTTGAGAGAAGGAGATCTCTTAGATTTTAATACATTACCTTCGGGCATCTATGTATTAAGACTCCAAATAGGCAATGATACTTATGAAACACATAAGATTGTTTTTAAATAATGGATGTGTTAAGCTGGATTTAGAGGCTGTTAAACACAGACAATACTATTTCAGCATAGATTTTCGCATTTAAGCTTTGTTCTTTCAGACATAATCCATACCTTTGCCGAAATTTTGAAGAGAGAGCAGATGACAAACAAGACACATAAGGATAATCCGAAGTTCTATTCCGGTTATATGTCGGAGGTTGAGGCTCTTTTCTCTATTTTACGGGATTATAATTTGGTTATATAAGATGCGTTGGTTACTTTTACTAACGCATTTTTTTTGTGTCCAGCGGTCCGGTGATATAATATAAAGGTATAATATTCTAAAATCATTATAATAAACAAAACAACCCAAATTACTATGTCGAAAAGTGATATCAAAAAGGTGATTGTTCTGGGCTCGGGTGCCCTGAAGATCGGACAGGCCGGGGAGTTTGACTACTCTGGCTCGCAAGCGTTAAAGGCTCTGAAAGAAGAAGGGATCAGTACCGTATTGCTAAATCCGAATATCGCGACTATCCAAACATCCGAGGGAGTAGCCGATAAGGTATATTTCTTGCCTATCACTCCTTACTTCGTTGAGGAAGTTATCAAAAAAGAACAACCGGACGGAATCCTATTGGCGTTTGGCGGCCAGACCGCTTTGAACTGCGGTACTCAACTTTACACCAGCGGCACGTTGGCTAAATATGGCGTGAAAGTATTGGGTACATCCGTTGAGGCTATCATGTACACCGAGGACCGTGACCTATTTGTTAAGAAACTGAACGAGATAGAAGTGAAGACCCCGATCAGCCAAGCCGTAGAAAGCATGGACGACGCCGTGGCTGCCGCTTACAAGATCGGTTTCCCCGTAATGATCCGTTCCGCTTACGCATTAGGTGGTATGGGCAGTGGTATCTGCAAGGACGAGGCCGAGCTTCGCACCTTGGCGGAAAGCGCTTTCGCTTACTCATCCCAGATCTTGGTCGAGGAATCTTTGAAGGGTTGGAAAGAGATCGAGTTCGAGGTGATCCGCGACAAGAACGACCATTGCTTCACGGTAGTGAGCATGGAGAACGTTGACCCGCTAGGCGTACACACCGGCGAGAGTATCGTAGTGGCTCCGACTTGCTCCTTGACCGAGAAAGAATTAGACCTGTTGAAGGAACTTTCTACCAAGACGATCCGCCACTTAGGTATCGTGGGTGAATGTAATATCCAATACGCTTTCAACTCCGAGACTTGCGATTACCGCGTGATCGAGGTGAACGCTCGTTTGAGCCGTTCTTCCGCCTTGGCATCCAAGGCCAGCGGTTATCCATTGGCTTTCGTCGCCGCTAAGTTGGCGTTGGGCTACGGATTGGACGAGATCGGCGAGATGGGTACCCCGAACTCCGCGTACAAAGCGCCGGAGGTAGATTATATGATCGTGAAGATCCCGCGTTGGGACTTGACGAAGTTCGTGGGTGTCAGCCGCCAGATCGGTTCCAGCATGAAATCCGTCGGCGAGATCATGTCGATCGGTAAGAGCTTCGAGGAGATCATGCAGAAGGGTCTTCGTATGATCGGACAAGGAATGCATGGTTTCGTAGGTAACAACGATATCCACTTCGATAACTTGGACGAGGAGTTGGCGAACCCTACCGACTTGCGTATCTTCGCCGTGGCGCAAGCCTTGGAACAAGGATATAGCGTAGACAAGATCCATGAGTTGTCAAAGATCACACGCTGGTTCTTGGAAGGCTTGAAGAATATCGTGGATTACGCCAACGTATTGAAAGGCTACAACAAGATCGAGGATCTTCCGGAGGATGTATTGAAAGAGGCTAAACGCCTTGGTTTCTCAGACTTCCAGATCGCTCGTTACGTAGAGAGCCCGGAAGGCAATATGGAGAAAGAGAATATCCGCGTACGCAACTTGCGTAAGAAAATGGGCATTCTCCCTACCGTGAAACGTATCAACACGATCGCTTCCGAACATCCGGAATTGACCAACTATCTATATATGACTTACGACGGTACGCCGCACGACATCACCTACTACCCGAATGAGAAGAGCGTGATTATCTTGGGCTCCGGAGCTTACCGTATCGGCTCGTCCGTTGAGTTCGACTGGTGTTCGGTGAATGCCGCCCAGACCGCTCGTAAGCTAGGTTATAAATCGATCATGATTAACTATAACCCGGAGACCGTATCTACCGACTACGATATGTGCGACCGTCTTTACTTCGACGAGCTTTCATTCGAGCGCGTGCTAGACGTGATCGATCTGGAATTGCCGAAGGGCGTAATCGTCTCCGTAGGTGGACAGATCCCGAACAACTTGGCGATGAAACTCTACCGCCAGAATGTTCCGGTATTGGGTACTTCCCCGCTATCAATCGACCGTGCCGAGAACCGTCATAAATTCTCCGCGATGTTGGATTCGCTAGGTATCGACCAACCTCGTTGGGCAGAGCTTACCAGCATGGAAGAGATCGACGCGTTTATCGAGAAAGTAGGTTTCCCGATCTTGATCCGTCCGTCTTACGTATTGTCCGGTGCGGCGATGAACGTTTGCCATACGAAAGAGCAGATGATTGAGTTCTTGGATTTGGCCGCTAAGGTTTCCAAGGAATATCCGGTGGTCGTATCCGAGTTTATGCAAGGAACGAAAGAGATCGAGTTCGACGCTGTCGCTATGAATGGCGAGGTGGTTGAGTATGCGATCTCCGAGCATATCGAGTTCGCCGGTGTTCACTCCGGTGACGCTACCTTGGTGTTCCCGGCTCAGAAGATTTACTTCGAGACAGCCCGTCGTATCAAGAAAGTAAGCAAGATGATCGCGAAGGAGTTAAACATCAGCGGTCCGTTCAATATCCAGTTCTTGGCGAAGAATAACTTCGTGAAAGTAATCGAATGTAACTTACGTGCCTCACGTAGTTTCCCGTTTGTATCTAAAGTATTGAAACGCAACTTTATCGAGACGGCTACCCGCATCATGCTGGACGCTCCGTATACGAAACCGGATAAGAGCGCATTCGATATCGACTGGATCGGTATCAAGGCTTCCCAGTTCTCATTCGCCCGTTTGCACAAGGCAGACCCCGTATTAGGTGTGGACATGAGCTCCACCGGCGAGGTAGGTTGTATCGGCGACGATTTCAACGAGGCTTTGCTTTCCGCCATGATCGCCGTAGGCAACAGTATTCCTAAGAAGAACATTTTAGTTTCTTCCGGCGCAGCTAAGAGCAAGGTCGATTTATTGGAGCCTTGTCGCATGCTGGATGCCAAGGGTTACACGATCTATGGTACGCACGGAACCGCCAAGTTCCTGAACGACAACGGAATCAAGGCAACCGCAGTTTGCTGGCCGGATGAGGAAGGTGATTTGAACATCATGGATATGTTCAGCAATCACGCTTTCGAATTGGTAGTAAATATCCCGAAAGATCATAGCAAACGTGAGTTGACCAATGGCTATAAGATCCGCCGTGCGGCGATCGATCATAACATTCCATTGATCACGAACGCCCGTCTGGCCAGCGCCTTTATCGACGCTTTCTGCAATATGAACGTAGAAGATATTCAGATTAAGAGCTGGCAGGAGTACAAATAATCAAAATTTGATTATATTTGCATGCGTGTAATAGAAAGAGACAAGGCTTTATGCCTTGTCTCTATAGTTTAAAGACCATGTACAGACGGCTACCTTTTATCATATTATTATCTATACTGGCGGTTTTCGCCTTGCGTGCGTCTGTGGTCGCTCCCTCTATCCTCGTACAAAATTATTCCGTAGACGATTACAAGGCTAGTTGCCAAAATTGGGATTTAGCGGTTTCCTATCATGGCATCTTATATGTAGCTAATAATTCCGGTCTGGTTACTTTTGACGGGAATACATGGAACACATATCCATTACCGGATAAAACCCCTATTTATAAAGTATCTTTCCAGAACGATTCTATCTATACCCAAGGCAAATCATCGTTAGGCTATTGGCTATACGACAAACTCGGGAATCTGGAATACCATCCGATCGATACGCTCCCGTCATATATAAATTTTGATGATCCCGAGACGAATTACACGATCCCGAAAGAAATCGAGGAGAAGCACCCAACTTCCTTCGCTAGCGCCGGAGGTCTCAATTTCACGGGAACATCTACGTCCGGTATTTATATCACCAACGACGAAGGGGAGATCTTTCAACATCTCAACATCAATAATCAGTTACAAGATAATATCGTACGCTCCATCTGCGTACAGGATAATAATTTAATCTGGGTCGCCTTGGATAATGGTATCTCCCAAATAGATATCAATCCTCCCATCGCCATGTTAGGTAAAAGAAGCCAGATCGGAAAGTTGGAAGACGCTGTAAAAGAGGATAACCGCCTCTATATCCGGACCAATGTCGGCTACTTCAGCCGGAGCCTGATGTTTGGTGATAAGTTTACCCCGATATCCGATGAGATCGGACGTTCATATATCCATCCGGATACGACCGATAATCATTTATCGGTAAGCTCTTTATTTAAGAATAAAGACGTATTGAGCGTATTCGCCAACGCAGAAAGTATTTACCCGGTTCCAGACAATTTGTATTGGCTCACGATCCAGAATGAGGCCGGACTCTTCCATCGGGAAAACGGTACAGGAACTTTAAAATGCCGGATCCTATTCGATAATTACGATCTGAATCTGGTAACCAATGGCAAACGGATCATCCCCTTGAATGATTCTCTTGATTTGGTATCTGCCATGCAAGGAACCCTATTAATCAACACTCGTCAATTAATAGAGGGAAGCCTAGGAGGATTGACGATGCCACGGTTTATGCGCATCGAGTATCAAGATCAAGAAGGTACACATTATTTATATCCGGACACGCAAAGAATCGACCTGCCCCATAACTTCCAAGAACTCTCGCTATACATCGGAACAACGGTATTCACCCCTAATCACCAAATCAGTTATAAGCTGGAAGGGGTATCCGCCGATTGGTCTTCTTGGCAGAAAGACGGCAAAATTACCTTCTTACAACTTCCGGAAGGAACTTATGAGCTAAGGGTACGTAAATATGTAACCCGTGGGCCGTTTCCCGAGATCACGATGCAAATCACGGTGCGCCCTCCTTGGTATAATACCGTATGGGCCTATTTGATCTACGTCGCTTTGATATGGTTCGCCATTCAAGAAGGACTTCGGTACCATTTAAGGAATTTGCGGAAAAAAGAACAAGAAAAGCTGGAGGCAGAGCGACAAGCCGAACTGCAAAGGCTTCAACAAATGAAAAGCGAGATGCTGGAAACGGAGTTGCAAAACAAAAACAATGAGCTTACTCTCCAGACAACAGCTTTGGTAAAAAGAAACGAGGCAATCCAAGCTTTGTTGGAAGAACTGGATAAGCAGAAAGAGACATTGGGTGACCGATACCCCAATAAGTTATATACCCGTTTACGTTCCTTGATCGAATCTACCTTGAACGATCAAGCGGATTGGGTGCAGTTCGAGACCTATTTCAATAGCGCCCACCAGAATTTCATGGATCGTTTACGCCAGCAATACGCAGATATAACGGCAGGCGATTTGCGTATTTGTTGCTTACTCCGCATGAACCTTTCCACGAAGGAGATCGCATCGTTAATGAATGTATCCGTACGGGCTATCGAGCTAAGAAGATACCGCTTAAGAAAGCGATTAGCCCTTGATGGGGATACGAATCTTGTCGATTTCCTGATGAACTACTAAAAATATTTTCCGAGAATCTCACCAGAACGCCCGACGGGTTGGTTATACGTCCTCCAATTGCACATGGCTACCGGAGGGGAAGAAAGCTACAAGATCGTATTGAAGTAAAAAATTCTTCCCGAAAATGATCTCTCGACAAACTCAACATCTAACATGAATAATTTATTCCGGGAAATTTTCACATGGAAATCATTACACTATCAATATATCTGTCTCTTATACACATCTGACGC
>ERZ1027266.1624-NODE-1624-length-10756-cov-5.705635_pt1 | contig 10756 bp, 8 predicted proteins | sample MGYA00519257_ERZ1027266 | MGnify/ENA primary metagenome ERZ1027266 (study PRJEB26926, sample SAMN06164683) | human gut metagenome | biome: ENVO:00009003; feature: ENVO:2100002; material: ENVO:00002003 | host: Homo sapiens | place: USA | collected 2012 ... | reverse complement strand
AGATCTACACCCTAGAGTTCGTCGGCAGCGTCAGATGTGTATAAGAGACAGTCGCAGCCTACAACGAAGGCGGCGAATGGCTGGACGAACTGAAAAAATACCTGTGGGAGAACTACGAATACCTGCGCGACTTCTTCACCCGACACCTGCCGGCTCTGCCGGTCACTCCGCTCGAGGCCACCTACCTGGTGTGGGTGGATTGTCGGACGTTGAAACGCCCCACGACGGAAATAGCCCGGCAGTTACTGGAGGAGGAGCACGTATGGATCAACGAAGGCGAAATGTACGCCGGAGAAGGATTCCTGCGCATCAACATCGCCTGCCCCCGCAAGACGCTCGCCGAAAGGTTGGAACGCATCCGGAAAGTACTGGGGTAGCATATACCGATCACCTGTCCGACCATAAACGAACGCAGAAGAGTCCCGTGAGGGACTCTTCTGCAAAAGGAGGCCATGATGCAATAGCAAGCACTGTCCTCGCAAATGAATAAAATACCGAAATACGACACTAAAAACCACAACGCCCCGATACCGCCCCCCGGCAAGGCGATTCCGAGCATACCGGGTTCAAAAAACTTCGTGTCCGCAGAAAGAATCAAAACCGGTAGCCCAGCGTCAGGGCATACGTCGTATTATGGTCGGAACCGGGTTTTGTCAGACGCGTCAGTCCATACTGTACTTCGGGACCGATGACGAAATGTCCGACGATGAAATCCGCACCGAAGCCCACCCCTGCATCCCAGCGACGAACGTCGAACCCGGTACCGTCGGGCAGAGAAGAGTGGAGCAGACAGGCGACATAAAATCCCCCGTGCAACGCCAGTCCCGTACGCGCCGAAAGACGGAATGCAACGAGAGCTTCAACGGGAAGATCGAGGTAGGAGAGCCGTGTGGCCTTATCCGAATCGTAGTTGAAAACATTATTCGAAGTCGTGGCTCCCTTCATCGAGAAAAAAAGCCCCGAGCGAAGCCCCCAATGTTCTGAAAAGAGGTATTCGACACCGGCTCCGGCACGGATGCCCATTTTGAGGTGCCGATCGCCGAAGGAAGAGGCCGTTGCACCGACGCGAAGGTCGGCATGAAGTTGTGCCGAAGCACTGAAGGCGATGAAAAGCAGGATGACCGCAATGATGATCTTTTTCATATTACCGATTGTATTAAAAATATTATTTTTGTATCGCAAAGTAAGATCATACGCCTTTTTCGGGCAATACTGATTTATCAGTAATGGAGGCATTGCAACGCGAATACGAAAAGCTGCTGAACGCCCAGCGGTTCGACCCCCGGGAACTGGATTACTCGGTGTTGGAACGCCACATATCCCAATTGACACTGCTGTCGCAGGTTTCGAACAGCGGCATTACGGTCTTCGACATGTACACCCGTCGCCACGCCTTCGCATCGTACAACTTCGCGGAATTGTTCCAATACGACCTGGAAAGTATCGCCACGGAAGATTCGGACTATTTCACCGGCCGTATCCACCCCGACGACCGGAAGGAATTGCACCGCAACGGCATTGCTTGTCTTCGCTACCTGATGGACCACAAGGAGTTGGCTCCCGACGTAAAGTTGATCGATGAATACCGGGTGGATGTCGGAGGACGTTACGTGCGGGTGATCGAACAATTTCAGGTATTGGAGTTCGACCGGTCGGGAAACATCTGGCTTTCGTTGAGCATATTGGACGTATCTCCCAATCAGGGAACGGAGGGCGGCGTACGCAGCCAACTGCTCAACTATCGGACGGGAGAAGTATTTCCGCTCCCGACACCCGAGGCATCCTCCCTTTCCGGCCGCGAACGGGAAATACTGCGCTTGATCAGCCGGGGAAAATTATCGAAAGAAATTGCGGACCAACTGAATATCAGTGTACACACGGTCAATACGCACCGACAGCATATCCTCGAAAAACTGAATGCGGATAATTCGATGGAAGCGGTTCGCTACGCTTCGGCCCGGGGTTTACTCGCCTGATACGGACAAAACGAAAGCGACGGGCGACCGCTATCGGCCGGGCTGCAGACCGGAAAACATCTCTTTGCGAGCCGCACCCCGGCAGCCTCCTGCCCGGAGAATCGGCTCGGATCGACGAAAAAGAGCCGCTATCTTTCTATTATTGTGCTTACAAAAAAAGCGTAACAACTCGATTTCTCGAACTGTTACGCTTTTTTCTACAAGAAAGTCCATTAAACCTTCCTGCCCCCATATTCGACTGCCGGAATCAGTGCGACCGACACGGACAACGACGGCAGCCAGGGAAATATAAAACCTATTACACCAATTTCAGCTCCTTCTTGATCCATTCGATCTTATCGTTCAGTTCGGCCCGTACCTTTTCGTAATCGGCAACGGACGGCAGGGCAGCCTTCACCCCGAAGTAGAACTTGATCTTGGGCTCCGTACCCGACGGACGGACACAGACACGGGTGCCGTCCTCGGTGTACCATTGAAGTACGTTGCTCTTATCCTGCTCCAGATGCGTCTTCTTTCCGGTACGGACATCAAACGACTCCAAAGTCTGAATGTCGTTGATCTTCACCACGGGCGAGCCGAGAATCTCTTTCGGAGGATTGGCACGGTAATCGACCATCATCCGCTGGATCAATTCGGCACCCTCCTTACCGGTACGTACGACCGACACGAGGCCTTCCTGGTAAAATCCGTACTTGACATAAAGCTGCTTGAGCCACTCGTACAGCGAGATACCCATCGTATCGCGCACCCAGGCTGCGGCCTCGGCCGCCAGCGAGCAGGCCGACACGCCGTCCTTGTCGCGGACGTAGTCCCCGGCCAGGTAGCCGAAGCTCTCCTCGCCGCCGCCGATGTACTGCATATCGGTACCTTCGTGCCCGCGAATGATCTTGGCGATGTATTTGAAACCGGTGAGACATTCGTAGCATTTCACCTTGAAATAGTCGGCTACGGCATCCACCATTTCGGTCGTAACGATCGTTTTGATCACGTACTGGTGCCCGTTCAGGCGTCCCAACTCGGCCCAGCGAGTCAGTTGATAAGTCATCAGCAGCACCAACGTCTGGTTGCCGTTCAACAGCACGTATTCGCCGTTCTCGTCGGGCATCGCTACGCCGATACGGTCCGAATCGGGATCGGTAGCCAGTACCAGATCCGCCTTCACCTTCTTCGCCAGGTCGATAGCCATCGACATCGTTTTACGCTCCTCCGGGTTGGGGGATTCCACCGTCGGGAAATTACCGTCGATCACCGCCTGCTCGGGAACCAGCTGCACGTTGGTGAAGCCGAAACGCTTGAGCGACTCGGGAACCAGACGCACGCCGGCACCGTGCATGGGCGAATAGACGATCTTCATGTCGTGGAAGCGTTTCACGCTCTCGGGCGAAAGCGACAATTCATATATTTTATTAAGGTATAACTCGTCGAAATCCTTGCCCAGAGCACGAATATTCTGCGGGTTCCGGCCGGTAAGCACCTGATCGACCTCGGTGATCTTCTCCACCTCGTCGATGATGTTCTTGTCGTGCGGTGCCGTAACCTGCGATCCGTCGCTCCAGTAGGCCTTGTATCCGTTGTATTCTTTGGGGTTGTGCGAAGCCGTGATGACCACGCCCGACTGACATTTCAGCTCCCGGATCGCAAAGCTCAACTCGGGCGTCGGACGCAGTGCGTCGAACAGGAACACGGTAAATCCGTTCGAGGCGAAGATGTCGGCCACGCGCTCGGCGAACATCCGCGAATTGTTGCGGCTGTCGTGTCCTACGACGACCCGGATTTCCTCGCCCGCGAAGTTGCGCTTCAGGTAGTTCGAAAGACCCTGCGTCGCAGCGCCTACCGTATAGATATTCATACGATTGGTCCCCACGCCCATAACCCCGCGAAGACCGCCCGTACCGAACTCGAGGTCCTTGTAAAAACTCTCTACAAGTTCTTTCATATCGTTATCCATCAGGTATTTAACCTGTTTTTTCGTTTCTGCATCGTAATTGCCGTCGAGCCATTTTTGCGCTTTCGCCAGCACTTGTTGTTCTAATCCGTTTTCCATAACTACATTGGTTTTATTTATAGCTTAAAGCCGTTATCCTTCAAAAATTTTATACGCAAATATACACAAATTATTTCCAATATTCACTATCAGCAAGTTAAAAAACAGGTGTCCGGAACGACCTTTTTTCCATAGTAAAAGTATCGACTTTTGCAAGCATTTTGCCGCTCCATTTTCACAAATTTATTTACAACTTTGTGCTACCAAAAAACGGATATACCCCTCCATCGATGTTAGCTCCCGCACAGACATATTGCGAAAAATGGCAAACCTGCTTGGACCAGATCAAGTCCCGAACGACCGAAGAGGAGTTCGTGAAGTGGTTCAAACCCATCGTGCCGCTCGAATTCGACGGCAAGACGCTGCGTCTGTGCGTACCCAACATGAGCTACGTCTATCAGATCGAGAAACACTACATTCCGTTCCTGCGGCCGATCATCTCCCAACTCTACGGACAGGAGATCCGTCTGCACTACGCCGTTCCCAAAAACGACGCACAGAGCGTGCCAGTGTCGAAAGAAGCCGACACGACGGCGATTTCGCAGTTCAGCACCCAGACCAATACGGCAAATATAAAAAATCCGTTCGTCATTCCGGGCCTCAAGAAGATCGTCATCGACCCGCAGCTCAACCCGAACTACACGTTCGCAACCTTCATCGAAGGGGAGTGCAACCGCCTGGCCCGTTCGGCGGGTATGGCCGTCGCGGTCGATCCGGGCCATACGCCTTTCAACCCGCTGTATATATACGGCAACTCCGGACTGGGCAAGACCCACATCGTGCAGTCGATCGGCCACGAAGTGCGGCAGCGCCATCCCGAACTGCAGGTGCTTTACGTTTCGATGAACAAGTTCCAGGCGCAATTCCAGACCGCCTACAAGAACGGCGAAATTCCGGATTTCATCCATTTCTACCAGATGATCGACGTATTGATTATCGACGACATCCAGGAGCTCACGGGAAAAACCGGCACCCAGAACGCCTTCTTCAACATATTCAACCACTTGCAACTGGCAGGCAAACAGTTGATCCTTACCTCGGATAAACCGCCCGTGGAGCTAAAGGACATCGAACAGCGACTGCTGACCCGCTTCAAGTGGGGACTTTCGACCCAGCTCAACACGCCCGACTACGACACCAAAGTCAAGATCATCAGAATCAAGGCTCAGAAACTCGGCCTCCAGCTTACGGACGAAATCGTCCGCTACCTGGCGGACAATATCTCCGCCAACGTCCGGGAAATCGAGGGCGCTCTGTCGGCCCTGGTAGCCAATACCGTTTATATGGGCAAGAAAGTTTCCCTGTCGCTCGTCAAGGAGATTCTGAAGGTCTATGTCCGGGTATGCCAGAAAGAGATCACGATCGAGCACATCATCGAAGTCGTCTGCGACTTCCTGCATATCGACATCCAGCGCCTCAATTCGCCCGAACGAACCCGCGAAGTGGCTCAGGCGCGTCAGATCGCCATGTACTTGGCCAAGCAGCACACCAAATCCCCGCTGATCGCCATCGGTTCGGCCATCGGAGGACGCAACCATGCCACGGTGTTGCACTCCTGCAAGGCGGTATCGAACCAGATCGAAACAGACAAGGCTTTTCAGCGACAGATGGAAGAGCTCGAAAAACTGGTCCTGGCATAACCCGCCGGGACTTTTTTCACCCCCTCCCGAATCACAAATTTGCGAAAAACTTACCGACGGCTCGATATTTCGGATGACATCCAAGTCCGTAAGCACCGTTGCCTTCCGCTTGTTATCACTCCGGCAAAACCATCCCCGACACCGGCACGCATACACTTCTCCAATCCGGTTGCACCCGGACATTGAACCATACCGGAGGCAGTCGATTCGCCGACCATATCCTCCGCCTCCGAAAACCCCGGATTCTTCAGGCCGTCGGCAACGAACGGCCCTGTTTCCCCAAAATACGACCCACCCCGACACGCAGCCGCAAATTTCCCCTTCACACCACAGAATTACATCCGCAAACAGCCATAAATCCGGCCGGAAATGGCGATAATTGCATTTTATTTCGTAATTTTGAAAAATAAATCCCGTTGTGTAAAACACCCGGAGCGAAACGGCGATTCCGACTTTCAGGAACCGTGTCGGAAGATCCGTCAGTCGCCGGGCAGCGACGACAGAACAACAAAGTTCGGCAGGCGGGAAAATCCAGAGTTTACGTACAGGACACCGGATACGAAATACGAAAAAAATAAAAACAATTCAACCATATGGCAGAGAAAACACAAGCAAATCCCGACAAGTTAAAGGTACTTAACGCGGTGATGGAGAAGATCGAGAAGGATTTCGGCAAAGGCTCGATTATGCGCATGTCGAGCGCAGAGGTCGCCGACGTGCAGGTGATCCCCACGGGTTCGATCACCCTGGACATGGCGCTCGGCGTAGGCGGTTACCCCAAAGGCCGCGTCATCGAGATTTACGGCCCCGAATCCTCGGGCAAGACGACCCTGGCGATCCACGCCATTGCCGAAGCCCAGAAGGCCGGCGGTATCGCCGCTTTCATCGACGCGGAACACGCTTTCGACAGCTCCTACGCCCAGCAACTCGGCGTGGATGTCGATAACCTGCTGATTTCGCAGCCGGACAACGGCGAACAGGCGCTCGAAATCGCCGACTCGCTGATCCGCTCGAGCGCCATCGACATCATCGTCATCGACTCCGTGGCGGCTCTGACGCCCAAGGCGGAAATCGAAGGGGAGATGGGCGATGCCAAGATGGGATTGCAGGCCCGCCTGATGTCGCAGGCGCTGCGCAAGCTCACCTCGAGCATCTCCAAAACCAAAACGGTCTGCATCTTCATCAACCAGTTGCGCGACAAGATCGGCGTAGTGTACGGCAACCCCGAAACCACGACGGGCGGTAATGCACTGAAATTCTATGCCAGCGTCCGCATCGACATCCGCCGGGTGTCGGTCATCAAGGACGGCGAGGAACAGCTCGGCACCCGCACCCGCGTCAAAGTGGTCAAAAACAAGGTGGCGCCCCCGTTCAAGAAGGCCGAATTCGACATCATGTTCGGCGAGGGCATCTCGAAGATCGGCGAAATCATCGACCTGGGTGTGGACTACGGAATCATCAAGAAATCGGGTTCGTGGTTCTCTTACGGCGACCGCAAAATCGGCCAGGGCCGCGACAGCGTGAAAGAGCTTCTCAAGAACGATGAAGCGCTTCGCAACGAAGTCGAAGCCAAAGTCCGCGAAGCGATGATTGCCGCCCGCAAAGCATAAAAAGCGAATGAAGAGCCGACCGGGGCCTGTAACAAAGGCAGGAAACGCCCAAAAGACCGGTCGGAGTCTTCTCTCTTCGGACAAATACAGGCAGCGACGCACGGTATAGCCGGGACAGTTATAAAACGGCACCCCGGAAACGAAGCGAAAAACGATATTTTACGATAGAAAACGAGATCGTCGGTACGAAATCCGTCGAAATTCGTAGTTGGACCCTAAAACAGCATTGGATGGTATGGATTTTACGCCGGAAGACGAACGATTAATCAAGGAGAAGTGGGAGGAACTGCTTCAGTCGTGCACCAAAATCTGTAAAAACGACGAAGACTGGGAGTTCATCAAACGCGCTTTTTTCCTGGCGAAAGAGGCGCATGGCGGAGTGCGTCGCCGCTCGGGCGAGCCGTACCTGCTGCATCCCATCGCCGTAGCCAAGATCGTCGTGGACGAGATCGGGCTCGGCGTCAAATCGGTCGTCGCCGCCCTGCTGCACGACGTTGTGGAGGATACGGAGTACACGGTCGAAGATATGGAGCGCATCTTCGGGCCCAAGATCGCCAAGATGGTCGATGGGCTTACGAAGATGTCGGGCGTATTCAATGCCGATACTTCGGAGCAGGCGGAGTATTTCCGCAAAGTCCTGCTCACGCTTTCGGACGACGTGCGGGTGATCCTGATCAAAATCGCCGACCGCCTGCACAACATGCGTACGCTGGGGTCGATGCCTACCAACAAGCAGATCAAAATCACGGGTGAAACGCTTTACCTGTTCGCACCGCTGGCGTATCGGCTCGGCCTGTACGCCATCAAGAGCGAACTCGAAGACCTCTGCATGAAATATCGCTTCCCGGTACAGTATGCCGAGCTGTCGGAAAAACTCAAAGCGACCGAAGAACAGCGCGAAGCCTTCATCAGCAAATTCAACGCCCCGATCATCGAGGCGCTCAAGCGGGACCATATCAACTTCGAAATTTCGGGACGCGTCAAAAGCCTTTACTCGATCTGGAGCAAGATGCAGCGCAAACAGATCCCCTTCGAGGAGGTTTACGACCTGTTTGCCATCCGGATCGTCTTCCAGCCGCTGCCGTTCCCCTCGGAAAAGACACAGTGCTGGCAGATATTCTCGACTATCACCGACATCTACACGCCGAAACCGGATCGCCTGCGCGACTGGATTTCGATGCCCAAGGCCAACGGTTACGAAGCGTTGCACTCGACAGTTATGGGTCCCGACGGAGTATGGGTAGAGGTGCAGATCCGTACGCAACGCATGGAGGAGATCGCCGAAAGGGGATTCGCCGCTCATTGGAAATACAAAAACGCCTCGCTGTCGAACAACGAGGACGAACTCGACCGCTGGCTCAAAAAGATACGCGATGCACTGAATGGTCCGACGGAAAACGCCGTCGATTTCCTGGATAACTTCAAATTATCGCTATACACATCTGAAATAGCAGTATTTACACCCAAAGGAGAAGCTCGAAAAATGCCGTACGGAGCCACTGCGCTGGACTTCGCGTACGACATACACTCGAAAATCGGCAACAGCGCCATCGGCGCCAAGATCAACCACAAGATCGAACCGATCACCACGCAGATCAACAGCGGCGACCAGATCGAAATCATCACCGCCGACAACGCACGCCCCAAAGCCGAATGGCTCGATATCGTCACCACGACCAAAGCTAAGCAAGCGATCAAGAGTTTTCTCAAACGCGAGCGGCAAAACAACATCGAACGGGGCATGAAGATGCTCGAGGAGCGAATGCAGCAACTCAATACCCCGCTCAGCGGTCGTGTGCTGCGCAAAATCGTCCCGATTTACGAATCCAACAACAAAGAGGAGCTTTACAGCAAAATCGGGGCGGGGATCGTCGATCTGAAAGACCTGGACAAGGTACTGAAAGTCAATGCCACCAGCAAGATACTCAAATTCTGGACGCTTTTTATCAACAAAAAGGAGGACGAGGAGGGCGACGATGCCGAAAATCCGGAACCGAACAAGGCGAAAGCCGAAGAATCGGCAACGGCAAGCGAACCGCAATTCGTCATGGCCGAATGTTGCAAACCAATTCCGGGGGACAGCGTAGTAGGGTATAAAGACCCTGCGTCGAACCGTATCATCGTACATAAATCCGATTGCAAGGAGCTCGACCGACTGGCCGCTCAATTCGGACGCAATATCCTCAAGGACGAGATCAAGTGGTCGCAACACAAGGCCATGTCGTACCTATCGACCATCGAACTGCGCGGCATCGACCGCACCGGCATACTGCTCGACCTGGCAAAAACGGTCAGCGAGGATTTCAGCATCAATATCCGGCAGATCAATATCCAGACGCACGACAACATTTTCGAGGGCACGATCAGCCTTTATGTCAAGGATGCGGAGGGCCTGCATGCAATCATGGACAAAATCCGCAAGATAAAGGGCATAGACACCGTAAAACGCAATCAGGATTAAACCATCGGCACTATGGACAAAGATATCATCCAAATACTGTGGAGCGCACTGTTGATCGTCATAGTCACGATCGTCCCACTGGTCAAGAAGTTCAAGGAGATGCAAAGAAAAGAGTTGCGCTCCGCATCGGCGACACGGTCCGTAAAGTGTCCATCCGCTAACATCCGTTCAGGCTCCCCATAAAGACATCCCCGTCGCGTATGCAATCAGCGCCCATCCCACGAAGGAGGAGGCTTGTCCCGTGCCGTTTGTCCGTACTCCGAGAGTGTCAAGAGGGCTCCTATACATCCCAGCACCACCTCCGAACGGTCCGCCCACAGGGCCATTATCCCGAGGGCGGCCAGATACAATGCCAATGCTGTCCGAAGGCGTATCGTCCGGCACATCGTCCGGCAACTTGCCCGGTATCGGGCGAGGCGGCTTTTCATTCTTCTCATCCGTTTTCTTCTTTTTCAGGTTCAACAAGAAGCCCAACAAGGCTCTGATAAATTCAAGGATTTGTTTTAGTTTGTTCATGATGGGATTTATGAATTATGATTTATGATTTAATTGTCCATTGTTCATTGTCCATTGAAACAGTTCCAGTTGTTTCCCGATCTCTGCTTCGAGCGCGATGATGTTGCGGCGGTAGAGGTCGCGGTTGTCACCGTTTTGTTCGCTGATATAGGGGCTGTAGGCGATCTCCTTGGCGTAGGCTTCGGGCTGGAAGCTGAAATGGTAGGCGCGGGGATAGGCGGAACGGATCAGGCGGGCGAAGTCGAGGAAAGAGAGGTGTGTGGCTTCGTAATGCCTGAAATGGTGCGTGCCGTAGGCCGTCTCGAACGTGGCCCGCTGTCCGTGCCAATACGCGTTGGAAGCGCCATACCCCATCAGTCCGAAGAAATTATGATGTTCCGTCGCAAGCATGGAGGTTCCCCATCCGCTTTCGAGCGCACCCTGTGCGAGGATGATCCTGGCGTTCATGCCGAACAGCTTTTCCGCTTCGGCGGCAGCCTCCCGGCAAGTATGTAAACTGTCTCTTATAC
>ERZ1027266.1602-NODE-1602-length-10919-cov-7.670747_pt1 | contig 10919 bp, 7 predicted proteins | sample MGYA00519257_ERZ1027266 | MGnify/ENA primary metagenome ERZ1027266 (study PRJEB26926, sample SAMN06164683) | human gut metagenome | biome: ENVO:00009003; feature: ENVO:2100002; material: ENVO:00002003 | host: Homo sapiens | place: USA | collected 2012 ... | reverse complement strand
GCCGCCCCATCGACAACGTGAAGATCATGAGCACCGACATCGAGCGCATCAAGGGCGTCATCACCCCGGAGGACACCGTCAGCCGCATCTACATCAACTTCTGCAACCCGTGGAGCAAGAACGCTTCCTCCAACAAGCACCGGCTCACCTATCCCCGCCAGCTCATCCAGTACCGCACGTTCCTCAAGGACGGCGGCGAGATCTACTTCAAGACCGATGACGATGACCTGTTCCGCGACAGCCTGGAGTACTTCCCCGCTTCCGGCTACGAGATCACCTGGAAGACCTTTGACCTGCACGAAAACGAGCCGGAGTGGAACATCCGCACCGAGCACGAGGGGATGTTCACCGAGATGGGCATCAAGATCAAGGCCCTGATCGCCAGAAAGCTGCCCGGCGATGCCGCCGTGACCTGGATCGAGCCCAAGGTCCTGAAAAAGAGGAAGGCTGCGGAGGAAGCCGCTGCCGCCGCAAAGGAGGAGTAAGATGTCCTTTTTTGTCAACACCATGGTCTGCGGCTTTTCGCTGTATCAGATCCTGGCGTTTTTCCTGATCTACTCCTGCCTGGGCTGGTGCCTGGAGGTCATCTATGCCGCCGTTTCCACCGGCCAGCTGGTGAACCGCGGCTTTCTGAACGGCCCGGTCTGCCCCATCTACGGCTTTGGCATGATCATCGTGCTGTTCACCCTTTCGCCGCTGGCAGACAACCTGCTGCTGCTCTATCTCGGCGGCGTGATCCTGCCCAGCGTGCTGGAGCTGGTGGGTGGCTGGGCGCTCTACAAGCTCTACCACACCCGGTGGTGGGATTACAGCGACTTCCCCTTCAACATCGGCGGATATATCTGCCTGGAGTTCTCCCTTTTGTGGGGCGTGGGCACCGTTGTGGTGATGAAGGCCGTTCACCCCGTGATCGCGGGCTTTGTGGAGATGGTCCCCCAGATGGTGGGCTTTGTCCTCATGTGCATCCTGTACGCCTGCTACGCCGCCGACGTGGTCGTGACCGCCTTTGCGGCCTCTGACCTGGCCCGTGAGCTGGATGCCCTGGAAAAGGTGGCCGACAGTATGCACGCTGTGTCCGATGCCATGACCGAGCTGCTGGGCACCACCGCCATGGATGTGGACCAGAAGATGGACGAGAGCCGCCTGCAGCTCAAGCTGGCGGCTGCCGAGGCCCGGGACAATGCCGCCAAACTGAGCCCCCGGGATGCCGCTGCCGCCCTGCGCGCCAAGGCCGACGAGGCCATGGAGGCCGCCCGCAAGTCCTCCCAGGAGGCCCGGCTCAATGCCTCTGAGGCCGCCACTGCCGTCAAGCTGGCTGCCAAGGGCACCGCAGAGCGCACGGCAGAGCTGCTCCGTCTGGAACAGCTGGCCGAGGAGCTGCAGGCCCGCAGCGAGGAGATGCGCGCCCGCACCCGGAGCTCCAAGTACTTTGGCAAGGGCCGTATGCTCCGCGCTTACCCCAAGCTGCGCCACGGCGAAAAGCACCGCTCTCTGGATGAGCTGCGGGAGCGCCTGAAGTACGAGCGCAGGCACTGACCCTGCCCGTTGCAGCAACCCCAAATGCCCCTGACCGGCTTCTTTCGGTCAGGGGCATTTTTCTTGCGCTGCATTCTCCATAAAGTCAGGCAGATCTTTTTCTGCTGCACAATTTTGTTTTCATTCTGTTTTCCACATTGTACGTTCCTTTTTTGTATACTTTTCCAAATCTATTTTCGTCATATTGACAAAAAAAAGAGTATCTTATCCTGTGCAATATGCTATTCCCGCTAAAAACTGAAGAATCGACAAGCTAGTCGAAAGACTGCGACGCAAAGCTACAAGGGCCTGTAATATGGCAGCCAGCCGCACGTTATCCTCTCCGGGTAAGGTAATATGAAACCTTGCACCTCCTTGTGAAGATGCGTCGGCTTCCCTTCAGGAGAGCGAGCGCGCAGCGGGCCTACAAGGATTCAGAGCGTTGTACCAGCCGTTTGGCCGGTGCGGCGCTCTTTTGTTTTGGCTGAAATAGAGAGAGTTTTTGGGAAATCATTGAAAGGAGTAAAAAATTATGAGAACCAAGCGTTTGATCAGCTTATTGGTTGCGGTCTGCATGATGATCACCATGCTGCCCCTGTCGGCAGTCACGGCATTTGCGGCAGACACGTCAACTGTACATGAAGCCAAAGATGGCGAAGGCATTTACAGGTATGCCTATAAGGAAAATGAAGACGGTGAAACTGTAACCATCACAGAATTTCTTGGCCCTGTTGATCCAGCGAAAACCCCTGCCCCCTACGACATCCACATACCCTCAGAGTTGGGCGGCTACCCTGTAACCGGTTTGGGAACATATTCATTTTCCGGCTATTTGGATGCTTCTCCCTACCTCCACAACTCGTACCAAATTGGTCGCAACATTCGCTCCGTCGACATTCCACAAGGCGTTACTTCCATCGGCAATCATGCCTTTGAAGAATGCTTTGCTCTGGAGGAGGTCACCATTCCACAAAGCGTTACTTCCATCGGACTAATAGCCTTTGGTGGTTGCTGTAAGCTTACAACGCTTTCGTTAGGTGAGAATGTTGAGACGATCGGCGGGGGTGCCTTTTTTAGATGCTCCAGCCTGAGCAATATCACCATCCCGAAAAAAGTAAAAGTAATTGAATCCGGGTACAGTGGTACACCTTCCTTTTATAGGACCTTTGCCTATTGCTCCGGTCTGAAATACATTATACTCCCTGCTGAATTGACTACTTTCGAAGCCCGTCTGGATGATTGTCCGGCATGTGTCATCTACTACAACAACGACGAGGACCACGCAAAGGATCTGCTTAAAAATAATTATTACCTGCGGGATGCTGTACAGAACGGACACCAGCTTCTTTGCCTCTGCCATGTGACCTTTGATGCCAAGGGCGGCAACCTGACCTACGATAAGGTGCCGGTTTATGAGACCGAAAAAATCACTGAGACCTTGGCAAACAATCTGGAGAAAACCGATCTGGATGCCATCAATCATCCCACCCGTACGGGTTACAATTTCATCGGCTGGTACACCACCCCAGATGGCAAGCCCGAAGATGGCAAGTTTGATGTGAAAGAAACCGCAATTACGAAGGACATCACCCTCTATGCCCGTTGGAAGTTCGACCCCAATGCTCTGGACTGCCACCAGCTGACCGTGACCGGCGGCACTGTTACTGTGAAATACGACGGCAGCGATGTGACCAGCAAGCTGAACAGCAACATTGACGCAGCCACCGGCAAAAAGACCTACTCTGTACCGGACGGCGCAGAGGTGACCGTGACGCTGGACCAGACCGCAGTGCCCAAGGACAAGGTGTTTGACAGCTGGTCTACCGGTGATTTCTCCCTGCCCACAGGTGACTACAAGGCAGAAAGCATCACCTTTACCATGAGCAGTGGTGTGAATGTCTCTGCAAAGTACCGTGATGCCGCCGCTGACGACACCCACGATACCGATACCGCAGTCTGCCACCCGCTGACCGTGACCGGCGGCACTGCTACCGTGGAAAAAGACGGCCAGCCTCTGAACATTGTCCCTGTCGTGACCGGCGACAAAAAGACCTACTCTGTACCGGACGGCGCAACAGTGACTGTAACGCTGGACAAGACCCCGATCCCTGAGGACATGGTGTTTGACAGCTGGTCTACCGGCAAGTTCTCCCTGCCGCTGGGTCAGGACTACAAGGCTGAGACCATCACCTTTACCATGAACAGCGGTGTGGACATTGCCGCACAGTACCGCGATGCATCCATCGAAGATGATGGGCCCAATGTGCTGGGCACTGCTGCAATCATTGGTACTGCCGCTGTGGGCACCGCAGTGCTGGGCTATCAGGCCTATTCTCTGGGCACTGAATTTGCAGGCAAGCTGATGGCTCTGCCCTACTTCCCCAGCAACCGCAGCGCCCTTGCCATGATGCTGTGGGAGGATGCAGGCAAACCCATGCCCGAATCCGAACTGCTCTACCCCGATGTCGGGCAGGAAGAGCGGGATATGGACCTGCAGTACGCCGCCCGCTGGGCCATGGAAAACGAGCTTATCCCTGACCTGAACGATGAGGGCACGGCTCCGGAAGAGATGAAGTTCTTCCCGACCAATCCCGTAAGCAAGCTTGATGTGCTGAATGCATGGCAGAAGGCACAGGAGCTCAAGAACAACTAACGCCATCCCCGAATATTCCCAAATATACGTAGAAGCGCCTCATCCTTCACCGGATGGGGCGCTTCTGCGTTGTAATGAGTTAATGAGTCGCAGCGGGTGTGGTCAGCTACTACATCTGCAAGTGGCTTGAGGAACAGTTCAAGGCCGGTAAGCACTAACCCTTAGCAAGCAGGAAGCCCCTTTGACAGTCGCAATGTCAAGGGGGCTTCTTGTTGCTTTGGTGATCCTATGGATATCACCTTATTCTCTTTCGCATTCCTATTATATGCGTTGGAATGCCAAAAGTCAAGCGTTTTTCGTATACCCACAGCCCCTTGGGATATCAGTGCTTCTACGTTGTAATGAGTCGAATTTTCTGTTATACTGTACTTGTCGGCCTTCCGACCTCGATCTATAAGAGGAAGGGGGTGAGTTTTATGAACTTTATAATCTCTTTTACACTGTCCGTCGCAGCGGGTGTAGTCAGCTATTACATCTGCAAGTGGCTTGACGACCAGTTCAAGGCCGGTAAGCACTAATCCTTAGCAAGCAGGAAGCCCCCTCGGTATTCGCACTACCGCGGGGGCTTCTTGTTGCTACTTGGTGAGTTTTATGAACTGCAACCAATCTCTTTTACAGCTTTATTATATGCTGTATCGCTCAAAAAGTCAAGCAGATTTTGTTTTGCTCACGCCCACAGATCCTCGGGGTACAGGCCCTCCTGGGTTTTCTGGGCGATGGCGGCCACCACGGTGGGCTTATCCTCGCGGTAGGTCACGCCGTACCACTTATCGGTGCTCTTGAGCACAGTGACTGCCGCTTTGCCCTCATCGATGAGCTCGCTGGCCACAGTGGGCAGGAAATACTCGCACTTGAGGGGGTTCTTGGGCAGATTCTCACGCAGCCAGCCTGCAAAGCGGCGGTCGGCCTCGTCCAGGAAGCTCTTGCCGAAGCCCCACAGGTTCATGCTGACAGGTGCTTCCACCGGCAGGTCATCCGTGCCCTCACCGGTGAGGGAGGTGCAGCGGATGCCGCCCTCATAGGTCTCGATGCCGGTGCGCTCGGTCACGCTGTGCAGGGTGCCGTCCGGGTTCACCACGCAGACACCGCGGGAGACGGTGCCGTTCTCAGAGACGGTATTTTTGAGCAGGTAGCTCACCATGCAGTAATCGTAAACTGCGCCGTCCTGATGGGTGGACAGATACTCATAGATGACCTTGAAGGCCTCGGGGCCGTAGTAATCGTCCGCGTTGATGACGGCGAAGGGACCATCAATGAGGTCTTTTGCGGCCAGCACGGCGTGGCAGGTGCCCCAGGGCTTGACACGGCCCTCGGGGATGGTGAAGCCTGCGGGCAGCTCATCCAGCTGCTGGAAAGCGTATTTCACGTTCATGCCCTGAGAGACGCGGTCACCGATGGCGGCTTTGAAAGCCTCCTCGATCTCATGCTTGATGACAAAGATCACGGTCTCAAAGCCTGCGCGGTGGGCATCGTACAGGGAGTACTCCACAATGGGCTGACCCTTGGGGCCCACCGGGTCGATCTGCTTCATGCCGCCGTAACGGCTGCCCATGCCGGCAGCCATGACCACCAATACCGGTTTGTTCATTTTTCTTTCCTCCTGCGTCAGTGCGCTGTTCTTTGAGTCTATTATACTCCAAATTTTCCCGGGCAACAAGGGACAGCTTTTCCTAGAATTTTTGCATGGATTCTCACCCGCTGCCGTGATAGAATAGAGACAATGGAGTTTCCGCAGAAAAGGAGAATGCTTATGTCAACCAAAACTGTCTGGATCACCGGCGCGTCCTCCGGCATCGGGCGGGAGTTTGCCCGCCGCTATGCCCGGCTGGGTTTCCGGCTCATTCTGACTGCCCGCCGCCGCGACCGGCTGGAGACCCTTGCCGCTGAGCTCCGGGCGAAACACGGCACCCTCTGCCGCATCGTACCCGCCGACCTTGCGCAGGATGCGCAGGTCACCGCCCTGTGCGAAGCACTGGCAGACGAACGCATCGACCTGTTCATCAACAACGCGGGCTTTGGTGCCTGCGGTGCCTTTTCCGAGACGGACGCGGGCAAGGAGCTTTCCATGCTGCGGGTAAACGTGCTGGCCATGCACCGGCTGTTCAAGTTCACCCTGCGCAAGATGGAAGCCCAGGGCTTCGGCACCATCCTGAACGTGGCATCCTCGGCGGGCCTGCTGCCGGGCGGGCCCTATATGGCGGGCTACTATGCCTCCAAAGCATACGTTGTCAGCCTGACCCGCGGCGTGGCTGAGGAGCTGCGGGAGCAGCACAGCCCGGTCTATGTCTGTGCCCTCTGCCCCGGCCCCGTGGACACCGAGTTCAACGACCGCGCCGACGTGGTGTTCGCCCTCAAGGGCATCACCCCGGAGCTCTGCGTGGAGGAAGCCATGCGCGGGATGCTCCGCCGCAAGACCATCATCGTGCCCAGCACCCTGATGCGCCTTGCCACCACGGCCCAGAAGCTCGTTCCCACGCCCCTGCTCATGCCCATCCTGGCCCACCAGCAGAAGAAAAAGCTGGGCTGATGGCCGCTTGACAGCGCACCGCCGCTCATGTATCTTAGAGGTATCCGAAAAAGCAGGAGGAAGTCTAATATGGCATGGTTATACCATTTCAATCAGATCGTCACCCACGGCATGGAGGGGTTTCTGGAGACGGCGGTGCCGCTGATCTCCGGGCTGGCTGAGATCATCGGCCTGTTCATCATCGTCACCAGCCTTGTCAAGGCCACCTACCACTATGTGCGGGTCACCTTTTTCCATGGCCAGCACGATTTCCTCCACGAGATGTCCAGCGGCCTGACCACGGCGCTGGAGTTTCTGATGTCGGCGGAGATCGCCAAGACCTTCCTGTTGCAGAATCTGGAATCGGTGGTGCCGCTGGCGGCCACCTTTGCCCTGCGGGCCATGATGAGCCTGATGCTCCACTGGGAGATGGAGGGCGGGCACCGCTCCGGCCGCAAAAAGGAAGAAACGCCCGCCGGCGAGGCCGAGAAAAAAGAATGACTTATAAAGTTTTCCTCTTTTTTCTCGGTTCTGGGTTGTGTAAAACGTAAAAATCGCACCCCGGCTCTTGACAGTTTTGCACAAAGGGGCTATACTCGTGCCATCGAAAGCAAAGGCGCTGACGGAAGTGATTCCGCCAGCGCCTTTTGTGTTTTCGCTGGATATTGCTCGGGAGGAATAGAGGGCCTCCTGAACAAGGCTCCCGCGCACATTCGGTGCGGGGAGCGCATTACAAACCGGGGAGGTATTATAATGTTCAGTTCCATAAACACCTGTTGGGTGCTGGTTGCGGCATTCCTGGTCTACTTTATGCAGGCCGGTTTTGCGCTGTGTGAGGCGGGCTTTACCCGCGCCAAAAACACCGGCAACATCCTGATGAAAAACATGATGGACTTCTGCATCGGCACACCGTGCTACTGGGTCATCGGCTTCGGCCTGATGTTCGGCGGCACAAGCGCGCTGATCGGCGGGTTCGATCCGTTCATTCAGGGCGATTACAGCCACCTGGGGCTTGATATCCCGCTGTGGGTGTACATCGTGTTCCAGACCGTGTTCTGTGCCACGGCAGCCACCATCGTGTCCGGCTCCATGGCCGAGCGCACCAACTTCAAGGCTTACTGCGTTTATTCCGCTGCCATTTCGCTGGTGGTCTACCCCATCTGCGGCCACTGGATGTGGGGCGGCGGCTGGCTGCAGAGCATGGGCTTCCATGATTTTGCCGGTTCCGCAGCCGTTCACAATGTGGGCGGCGTGATCGCCCTGCTGGGTGCCGCAATGCTCGGCCCCCGCATCGGCAAGTACGATAAGGACGGCAACCCCCACGCCATTCCCGGCCACAACCTGACCGCCGGTGCGCTGGGCGTGTTCATCCTGTGGTTCTGCTGGTTCGGCTTCAACGGCGGCTCTTCCCTGAGCCTTGCCACCGATGAGGCCATGACCCTGACGGGCCTTGTCTGCTTCAACACCAACCTGGCCGCTGCCGTTGCCACCTGCGTGACCATGATCTTCACCTGGCTGCGCTACGGCAAGCCCGATGTCTCCATGACCCTGAACGGCTCTCTGGCCGGTCTGGTCGCCATCACCGCAGGCTGCGACGCTGTCTCTCCCTTCGGTGCCTTCATCATCGGCTTCGTGGCCGGTATCCTCGTGGTCCTGAGCGTTGAATTCTTTGATAAGATTGCAAAGATCGATGACCCCGTGGGCGCTGTCTCCGTTCACTTTGCAAACGGCGTGTGGGGCACCATTGCCGTGGGCCTGTTCTCCAACGGCGGCGACGGCGTGGGCAAGGGCCTGTTCTACGGCGGCGGCCTTGCACAGCTGGGCACCCAGCTGCTGGGCCTTATCACCGTTGATGTGTACGTTGTGGTCGTGATGTTCATCATCTTCAAGATCATCGACAAAACCATCAGCCTGCGCGTCCCCGCTGAGGTGGAGATCGACGGCCTGGATATCCACGAGCACGGCCTGGCTTCCGCTTACGCCGGTTTCTCCATCTCCGATGCCAACGCCGCTGCCATGGTGCCCAACGAGAACACCGATCTGGGCGAGGATGATGCCTCCAAGGCAAGCGCCGTGCAGATGAACGCTGCCGTGCCTGTGGTCAAGGAGCCTGCCGTCATCCACGATGGCATCTACGACACCGGGATGCACAAGGTGTCCATCATTGCAAAGCTCTCCAAGTTCGATCAGCTCAAGACCGCGCTGAACGATCTGGGTGTGACCGGCATGACCGTGACCCAGGTGATGGGCTGCGGCATCCAGAAGGGCACCACCGAGAAATACCGCGGCGTGCCTGTGGACAGCACCCTGCTGCCCAAGATCAAGGTCGAGGTCATCGTTTCCAAGATCAGCGTGGACGCTGTGGTGGATGCCGCCAAGAAGGCCCTGTACACCGGCCACATCGGCGATGGCAAGATCTTTGTCTACAACGTGACCCGCGTGGTCAAGATCCGCACCGGCGAAGAGGACTTCGCCGCCCTGCAGGATGTGGAGTAACGCTCCGCACAATTTCAACCGTTGTCCCGCTTTGAAAGCGTGACGATATTTGTTCTCCTTGTTCTTCTTTTCCTTTTTCTGAAATCCATTCGGCAGAACCCCTGTTTCCTCCGCACAAGGAAGCAGGGGTTTGTCGTTGTCACCACAATGTGAGCCCCCCTGCAATGGTTCCGGGTTGACATCCCTGTGCGGGCGTGTTATTTTGGAGTGTAAAATTTTCAGTTTTTTTGTATCAGGAGTTTCTATGAGCAACTTGAATGATTTTAACCGCGAGGCCAAAGCCGCCCTGTGGGTGGCCCTGCAATGGCTGCTGCTGGCCGTGCCCACGGGTCTGGTCTGCGGCGTAGTCGGCACAGCGTTCCACCTGAGCGTGGAGTACGTCACCGAGCTGCGGGCCGCGCAGAGCTGGCTGCTGCTCTGCCTGCCGCTGGCGGGCCTTGCCATCGTGGCACTCTACAAGGTCACAAAGTGCGAAGGCGTGGGCACCAACAACGTCATCCGCGCCGTGCAGAGCGGCGAGCCGGTCAGCCCGCTGCTGGTGCCCGCCATCTTTCTGGGCACGGTGCTCACCCACCTGTGCGGCGGTTCTGCCGGCCGCGAGGGTGCCGCTTTGCAGATGGGCGGCAGCATCGGCTGGAACGTGGGAAAACTGCTGCATCTGAGCGATTACGTCCGCCGCACCGCCACCATCAGCGGCATGGCAGCGTTCTTCTCCGCCCTGTTCGGCACCCCGCTGACCGCTGCCCTCTTCGCCATGATGGTGGAGGACGTGGGGCTGACGTTCACTTCGGCCTTTATGCCCGCGTTCACTTCGGCCCTCATTGCTTACGGCGTATCCCTGTTCTTCGGGATCGCCCCGACCAATTTTGTGCTCAATTCCATCCCGCACCTGACGCTGGAAACCGCGCTTCAGACCGCCCTGCTGGGCATTGCCTGTGCCGCCGTGACCCGGCTGTTCTGCTGGACGCTTCACACCCTGGAACACGGGATCCCCAAACGGATCCCGAATCCCTGGCTCCGGGCTTTTGCAGGCGGTGCAGCCGTGGTAGCGTTCTCGTATCTGTTCGGTGTCGGGCGGTACAACGGGGCCGGAATGGCCGTCATTGCCGATGCCGTGGAGCAGGGCACTGCCCTGCCCTGGGATTTTCTGTGCAAAATCTTCCTGACCGCCCTGACCCTGGCAGTAGGCTTCAAAGGCGGCGAGGTGGTCCCAAGTTTCTACATCGGGGCGACCTTTGGCTGCATCGCCGGGCCATGGCTGGGCCTGCCCGCCGGGTTTGCCGGTGCCATCGGTCTGGTCTGCGTGTTCTGCGGAGCCACAAACGCCCTGATCCCCTCCATCCTGCTGGGATTCGAGCTGTTTGGCGGGCAGGGGCTGGAGCTTATTGCGCTGGGCTGCGGTGTGTGCTACATGCTCTCGGGCCACTACGGCCTCTACAGCAGCCAGACCTTTGTCACCAACAAGCTGCGCTCGGAGTATATGTCCCACAAGTGTCGCGTAAAAGTGAAAAAAGAGGAAGCGTAAGCGTTTGCAAACCCTCTCAGTCACGCCTGACGGCGTGCCAGCTCCCCCGAAAGGGGGAGCTTTTTTGCAACTTCCGGTCAGTACAAATAAACCTCCCCCCTTCGGGGGAGGTGGCATCGCGCAGCGATGACGGAGAGGGTTCAGCCCGCCAAAAAAGAAGCACACCATACAATAAGGGGCTGCTGCACGGCATTCAGTGCAGCAGCCCCTGTTATCATTATAAG
>ERZ1027266.1581-NODE-1581-length-11088-cov-4.678419_pt1 | contig 11088 bp, 7 predicted proteins | sample MGYA00519257_ERZ1027266 | MGnify/ENA primary metagenome ERZ1027266 (study PRJEB26926, sample SAMN06164683) | human gut metagenome | biome: ENVO:00009003; feature: ENVO:2100002; material: ENVO:00002003 | host: Homo sapiens | place: USA | collected 2012 ... | reverse complement strand
CCTAGAGTTCGTCGGCAGCGTCAGATGTGTATAAGAGACAGATTGCATTGAATCTGATCTGTATGAAATAAAAGGAAGTATTAATTGTAAAACTCCAAGTGTGTTAATAACAAAAGTGAAGAATAAGGAAGAGTGATAGACGATGAATGTTATGCCGATAACGGAATTGATTGATAAAGTTACGGAAATTTGTAAAGCAAATGGTGTAAAAAGGTTGGATCTATTTGGGTCTTTTGCAACAGGGACTGCAACCGATACAAGTGACGTTGATTTTGTTGTATACAGATGCAAGTTGACGGATTATAAATAAGGAGAAGATAAAAGCTGCATGAAAAAGCGAACCGAAGAAATTTTGAATCTTTTAGATGAACAATATGGACGGGAATATATTTGTTATCTGAATTATGAGACGCCGTGGCAGCTGCTGATCGCAACGATGTTGAGCGCTCAGTGTACGGATGCCAGAGTGAATATTGTGACGAAAGATTTGTTTCAAAAATATACATCTGTGGACGCATTTGCCGACGCGGACTTAAAGGAGTTGGAGCAGGATATCAAGCCGACAGGATTTTATCGCAATAAAGCGAAGAACATCATTGCCTGTATGAAAGATATCAGGGAGAAGTTTGGCGGTGAAGTGCCGAGGAGTCTGGAAGATCTGACCTCTTTAGCAGGCGTCGGACGGAAGACGGCGAATGTGATCAGAGGGAACATCTATCATGATGCCAGCGTAGTTGTGGATACGCATGTGAAAAGGATTTCTAACAGACTGGGATTTACAAAACAATCTGATCCCGAAAAGATAGAACAGGATCTGATGAAGGAACTGCCAAAGGATCATTGGATATTGTATAATATTCAGATCATTACGTTTGGAAGAAGTATCTGTACAGCAAGAAATCCTAAATGCGGGGAATGCTTCTTAAAGAAATATTGCACAGGGAGAAAATGACATGAGATCACTTTTTATTTATTTAAAAAATTATAAGAAAGAGACTATATTGGCTCCGCTGTTTAAAATGCTGGAGGCATCTTTTGAACTTCTTGTTCCTCTTGTTATGGCTGCGGTGATCGATAAAGGAATTGCTCAAAAAGACAGCCCGTATATTATAAGAATGTGTCTTGTTTTGATTGTATTGGGAATCGTCGGGCTGATATGTTCTCTTACAGCTCAATATTTTTCGGCAAAAGCGGCGGCTGGGTTTGGAACAGGACTGCGGCATGCGCTGTTTGAACATATTCAACATTTCGGTTTTTCGGAAATGGATGAAATCGGCAGTTCTACGCTTGTGACCCGAATGACAAGTGATGTAAATCAGGCGCAGGCAGGAGTGAACCTTGTCCTTCGTCTTTTTTTACGTTCGCCTTTTATTGTATTCGGCGCAATGGCAATGTCTTTTATGGTAGATGTCAAAGCGGCAATGGTTTTTGTTGTTGTAATTCCTCTTTTGTCGGTAGTTGTATTTGGGATCATGCTGATTACAATGCCTCTTTATAAGAAAGTGCAGTCATATTTAGATGAAATTCTTCTAAAAACGAGAGAAAATCTTATCGGTGTAAGAGTGCTTCGTGCTTTTAATAAAGAGGAAAAAGAAAAGGCTGAATTTGAAGAAAACAATCAAATGTTGACAAAGGAACAAAAATTTGTCGGAAGTATCTCCGGGCTTATGAATCCACTGACGTATATTATCGTGAACGTGGGTATTATAGTTCTTATTTATGTCGGCGCGGTTCGTGTAAATATGGGGAGTCTGACTCAGGGGGAAGTAGTGGCTCTTGTCAACTATATGTCGCAGATTCTTGTGGAGCTTGTGAAACTGGCGAATCTGATCATTACGGTGACGAAAGCGGCTGCATGCGGAAAACGGATCGAAGCTGTGTTGGCAATGAAACCGGAAATGCAGTCGGGAAGTTTGTTGTATACAGAAGAAAAAAGGATTCCTGCGGTGGAATTTTCCAATGTGTCATTGACATATAAAAATGCGGGAGCGCCTTCGTTGAGCAACATCTCGTTTCGGGCAATGCCGGGAGAGACGATAGGGATTATCGGCGGAACAGGGGCTGGAAAATCATCGATCGTAAACATGATCCCTCGGTTTTATGACGCGTCGGAAGGAGAAGTGAAGGTTTTCGGACATGATGTAAGAGAATATGAGATTGAAAGTTTGCGCAGTCATATCGGTGTGGTTCCTCAAAAAGCGGTTCTTTTTAAAGGGACGGTTGCGGAGAATCTTCGGTGGGGAGATGAAAATGCATCGGAACAAACATTGGAAGAAGCGCTTGAAATTTCACAGGCGAAAGAGTTCGTTGATTCAAAGCCGGGAAAGCTTGAATTTATGATAGAACAAAACGGGAGAAATTTGTCCGGCGGGCAGAGACAGCGTATGACGATCGCAAGAGCGCTTGTAAGAAAACCGGATATTCTTATATTGGACGACAGTGCGTCGGCGCTTGATTTCGCGACCGACGCGGCTTTGCGTGACGCGATTAAAAACATGAAAGAAAATCCGACAGTATTTCTTGTCTCTCAGCGGGCGGCATCGGTCAGATATGCAGATCGGATCGTTGTGCTGGAAGATGGGAAAGCTGTGGCGGTCGGAACACATGAGGAGCTGATGCAAAACTGTTCGGCTTATCAGGAGATTTATTATTCACAATTTCCGGAGGAGGCGGTTTTACATGCTTAAAAAACAAACAGTCAATGAAGATAAAATACAGAAGTCAAAAGTGCAGGCAGAGCAGAGTAAGCCGCAGAGCAAAGATCGGAAAATGAGCCGGGGAGAAATATTAAAAAAAGTATTCGGGCATCTTGGGAAGTATCGTATTTTTGTTGTTTTTTCTGTTTTGCTGGCAGCAGTCAGCGTCGCCCTTACGCTCTACATTCCGAAACTGATCGGTTATGCGGTAGATGAGATCATAGGAAAAGGAGCGGTAAACTTTGCCGGGATATTCCGAATTCTGTTTCAGATCGGAATATGTACGGGTATTACGGCGCTTGCGCAGTGGCTGATGAATGTGTGCAATAATAAAATGACTTATCAGGTCGTGCAGGATGTGAGAAACGAAGCTTTTCGGAAGATTCAGATCCTTCCGCTGAAATACATCGACAATCATCCATCCGGAGAAATAGTAAGCCGTGTTATTGCGGATGTAGATCAGTTTGCGGACGGACTTTTGATGGGATTTACCCAGTTGTTTACAGGAGCTGCAACGATTATCGGCACGCTGGGATTTATGTTGTCGGTTGATGTAAATATTACGTTTGTCGTCGTTTTGATCACTCCGATTTCATTTTTTGTGGCGAACTTTATTGCCCGCAAAACATTTGCGATGTTTCGTCTTCAGTCTGAAATCAGAGGAGAACAGACAGGTCTGATCGACGAAATGATCGGCAATCAGAAAGTAGTACAGGCGTTTGGGCAGGAAGAAAAAGTGACGGAGCGGTTTGATAAGATTAATGAAAAATTAGGAAGCGCATATTTGAGAGCGACATTTTTCTCTTCCGTTACAAATCCGGCGACCCGTTTTATAAACAGTCTCGTATATACGGGAGTCGGGATCGCAGGTGCGTTTGCGGTAGTAAACGGAACGCTGACAGTAGGGCAGCTTACAAGTTTTTTGAGTTATGCAAATCAGTATACAAAGCCGTTTAATGAAATATCCGGAGTTGTGACAGAGTTCCAAAACGCGGTTGTATGTGCCGGTCGTATTTTTGAGTTAATAGAAGAAATTCCTCAGCCGGAAGATGCAAAAGATGCGGCGGTTCTGACTCATGTCCGGGGACATGTACTGGCAGAGCATGTTGATTTTTCGTATATGCCACAACAGAATCTGATCACGGATTTTAATTTGAAAGTTATGCCGGGACAAAAGATCGCTGTTGTAGGACCGACGGGATGCGGAAAAACAACGCTGATCAATCTGCTTATGCGGTTTTATGATGTAGACGGCGGCTGTATTTCAGTAGACGGAAAGGATGTGCGTGAGGTTACGAGGGAAAGTCTGCGCTGTGCATATGGCATGGTGCTTCAGGAAACGTGGCTGAAAACGGGAACGATCCGGGAAAATATTCTTTTAGGAAGACCCGACGCGTCAGAAGAGGAAATGATAGAAGCTGCAAAAGCATCTTATATTCACAATGTAATCCTGCGTCTGCCAAACGGATATGACACGTGGGTGACAGAAGACGGAGGCGGGCTGTCGCAAGGACAGAAACAGCTTTTATGCATCGCGCGTGTTATGCTGTGCAGACCGCCTATGCTGATCCTCGATGAAGCGACGTCATCGATCGATACAAGAACAGAAGTAAAGATACAGGCGGCTTTTACAAAATTGATGGAAGGGCGGACGACGTTTATTGTGGCGCATCGTCTGTCAACGATCCGCGAGGCGGACGTGATTCTCGTTATGAAAGACGGAAAAGTTATTGAGCAGGGCAATCACGAGAGCTTGATGGCTGCAGACGGATTTTACAGACATTTGTATGAATCGCAGTTCCTTAGGGGGAAAGATGAGGATAAATGATAAAAAGTGAAGAAAATAAAAGAGTCTGAAAACGGATAAAGATACAAATATAGAGACCGTATTAAGGAGGATGGCTATGACAAAATTAAGTACATTATGCTATATAGAAAAAGACGATAAATATTTAATGCTTCACCGTACGGTGAAAGAAAATGATGTGAATAAAGATAAATGGATCGGTGTCGGCGGACATTTTGAATATGGAGAAAGTCCTGAAGAGTGCTTGCTAAGAGAAGTGAAAGAAGAAACGGGATATACGCTGACTTCGTGGGCTTACCGGGGAATCGTGACATTTGTTTACGGTGAAGATGTTGTAGAATACATGTCGCTTTATACGGCTGACGGGTTTGAAGGAGAACCGATCGACTGTGATGAGGGCGAGTTGGAATGGGTTGAAAAATCAAAGATCGAGACGCTGAAGTTATGGGAGGGAGATAAGATTTTCTTTGATCTGTTGGAGAGAGACTGCGGCTTCTTTTCTCTGAAACTTGTTTATAATATAGAAGATATTTTAAAAAGCGCTGTTCTTGACGGGAAGCCGCTTCCTCTTACCGAGGATGGAAAGTGGATTGGAAAATGAACCGGAAAACAGACTGAAAAATGAAGTGAAAGACAGATAGAAAAAAGAAGCAGGCGTAAGCGGACGCGGTATGAAAAGTCATGGATTTTGAAACAGGGCAATATCCGGCTGAATAAAGGTAAATATAAAGAAAAGGATGGAATATAATATAGTCAGTCCATATATGAGGAAGCGGAAACGTGCGATATTTTTCTGCTCATATAATTTGGATGCCATTGAAAAAGTGATTCCGGTACAAAGGTAAAAAATAGCAATATCGATCCAGACAACTGTAAAGCCGAGTATGCCTGAGTAAGTATAAAAGAAAACAGGGATAAGTGTCGTTCCTGTCAGAATGCCGGATAAAAGTGGTAAAGATACGTTTGGAACGGCGTTTTTATATATTAGTTTGAAAAGAAAGCAGTAGAGCAGAGCCGGAAAGAACAAAAGTTTCATATGTTCCCATGCAGATTCGCTGATTGGGCAGACAAGACCTATAAAAGTTGAATCGCCGGACCATTCATAGAAAAAGTGCGACAGTGTTCCGAGAACAGACGTGAACAGAAAACCGGAGATAAAGATGTATTTACCGGAAAGTTTATAGGAAGCAAGCATAACAAGTCTCCTTTCATAAGCAGAAAAGTATTTTATATAGTATATGCAGAAGTTAGAAAATCAGCCCTCGAGAAACTCGTCATCATGCACAAAAATAAATGTATTTTATATGGAAAATGATGAAAATACGACATATGGAGCGGGGGGGTAAAAATAATGTTGACACATTGAACAAAATGGTATATGGTTCTGTATGAGTATGTGGGCAAAATGCTAAGAAAGGAAGGGAAAATAGTTGTGGAAAATGTCAAAAAACTAATGCGAAAAGCAATGGGAATTGTTTTAAGTGTTGTGCTTACATTAGGGTGTATTCTAGGAAGCGGCACGATCGCATGAGCAGAAGGTGAGACGGCAGATGCCGCCGCGAAGATCAAGGTGGCATGCGTGGGAGACAGCCTGACGGAAGGGTACACTTCGACGGGCGCGAATTCAGGAAAGAAAGGACCAAATGCATATCCGGCACGTTTGCAGAGTTTACTTGGAAGCGGATATGAAGTAAAAAACTTTGGGGAAACAGGTGCGTTTTTGATGGAGGGGACAAGTAATCCATATAAAAGCGGTACAGAATACGAACAAAGTAAAGCGTATAATGCAGACATTGTCATTATTATGCTTGGAACGAATGATTCCAAAAACTGGAACGAAGAAAATTATAAAACACAGATGACAGCGTTTTATAATGAGTATAAGACGGAGAATAACAGAGTTATTTTTGCCATGTCTCCGAAATGTTATCAGACGACGGGAAACGATATCACTCAGGAAAAGGTCGAAAAAGTCTATCAGGCTCAGAAGGCATTGATTAAAGAAAATGCCGCATGGGATTTCATTGATATGTATGAAAAGACCGAAGGAAAAGAAAATCTTTATAATACAGATAAAGTACATTTTACAGATGCAGGATATCTGTACATAGCAGAATGCATGTATGAAAAGATTACAGGAAAAAAAGCTCCGATTGAAGAAAAGGTGAAAATTCCGCATACACAGCAGAGCGGAGAAACAAACTACTTCACATTCGCAGAAGGAAAATGGGAGGCAGGAGATGCGCAGCATACATGGTCAAAAAAAGTAGATCCGGCGCATCCTGAAGCAACCTATTATGAAGTGAAATTTACAGGACATAAGATCGATATCTATTCCGGTAAAAACAGAATGATGGGAAAAGTGAAGTATCTGATCGACGGTGAGGAAAAAGCAGAGGGAGACCTTTATAATGCTACTAATATCAATTCTACATTCATTACAACGATTTCCGATTTAGAAGAAAAAGAACACACATTAAAAGCGGTGGCTACAGGTGAGAGAAATGCATCCGGAACCGGTTCGGATATACTGATCGATGCCGCTGAGGTGTATGTATATACTTACAGAGAACCGGAAGAAGCAAAACTTCACGGAACAATTACAGATAATAATCTTCAGTATACCCAGGATAAATTAACTGAGGTAAAAGCAGCAAACAAAACAGAAGATACTTTGAATGCATGGAAGAACGATACGGTTACTTCTGAGATTTCTTTAGCTTCGATAGATTCTTCTTATACAGATGTAACAGCGACGGCAAGTGATTTCACCGGAAACGGCAATACGATTCCGAAAGCAAATGTGGATTTAAAATTTATTAAATCAGTTCAGGCTTATACAGGAATGCCGGGATACGGTGATCCTGACAGAGAAGTTCCGAAAGGAAGCAGACAGGAAGCAAATGAAGTGCTTTATCAGGATGCCGGAACAGCGATGAATATTGGAACGAACAAACTTCAGAATATCTGGGTATCTGTGAAAGTTCCGGCAGGAACAGCGGCAGGTAGTTATACAGGAACGGTTACGGTAACGGCAAAAGAATTAGCAGAACCACTTACATTTACTTATACGTTAAAAGTTGCTGATGCAGAACTTCCGGATGCGACGAAGTTTAAAGATGGTTTTGATATGGAATTGTGGCAGAACCCGTATCGTATCGCAGAATATTATGATGTAACGCCGTTTTCTGAAGAGCATTTTGAAATTTTAAAATCCCACATGGGATTATATAAAAATGCCGGCGGACATGCTATTACAACTACAATCGTAGAAGAGGCGTGGGCAGGCCAGACATACGGGGAAGGAACTGTTAAATTCCCTTCTATGGTTAAATGGACAAAGAAAGCGGATGGAAAATGGAGTTTTGATTATACGGATTTTGATAAATGGGTAACGTTTAACAAAGACGTTATGAAAATCGGGGACAAGATCGTATGTTACAGTATTGCGCCTTGGACAAACTCAGTTGTTTATTATGATGAAGCGACAAAGACAACAGTAAAAAAACGATTGACTCCGGGTTCGGAAGAATGGACAACGATATGGACGGCATTTCTGAATGATCTTGCAGACCATTTATATGAAAAAGGCTGGTTTAACGACGCTTATATCGGTATCGATGAAAGAGGATTTAATAAGGCGGCGTTTGATTTGATCGATTCAATTAAACGCGGCATTCCGACACCTTTGAAATTAAAGAGTGCGGGAGCGATGGATGGATTTGTTGAGAAAAAAGATCTTGCAATGCGCGTAGACGACCTGAATGTAGGTTCTATCGCGGTAAAGGCCCATCCTCAGCAGTTTGAAGAAATAAGACAGGCTCGTGAAGATGCGGGACTTCGTACAACTATTTATACATGTACAGGTCATAAACCGGGTAACTTTTCATTAAGTGCGCCGGGAGAAAGCTACTGGACAATGATGTATTCTTATTCCGTAGGCGGAGAAGGATATCTTCGCTGGGCATATGACTCATGGGTTGAGAATCCATTGGAAGACACGACTCACAATGCATTTGAAGCCGGGGATTGTTTCCTTGTATTCCCGGATGATTCTGAAGCAAAAGTTACAAAATCAAGTACACGTTTTGAAAAAATGGCAGAAGGTGTACGCGATGTAAATAAACTTATTAAAATGAAATCAGATGTTCCGAGCATGGCGGCAAAAGTGGATGCTTTGATGGATTCTGTAAAACCGACTTATGCATCAAGCGCGTATTATCTGACAGATGCGGGAAAACAAGAACTTGCGTCGGATATGAATACGATCAAAACAAAAATTGCCGAGCTGACAGAAGAATATGTCGCATTAAAGAAAGCGGGAGTGACCGAGGTTGACTCAGTATCGATCAACGGAGAGAAAGAGGTTGAATTACAGCAGGGAGGTACAACTCAGCTTGAAGTTACAGTCCTTCCGGAAAATGTATTGAATAACACAGTCACATGGTCGACCGATAATCCGGCAGTTGCAGTTGTGAAAGACGGAGCGGTAACTGCGAAGGGATCAGGCCGCGCTGTTATTACGGTGACATCTAACCAAAATGAAGAAAAGAAAGATTCTGTTACGATCGTTGTAAAAGAAGCTGAGGTTGAAGAAGGAGCGCAGGTTTCTTACTATTCATTTGACGATGTGAAAGGACAGAAGTTAGAGGATGAATGGGGAAAACGTGACGGTACTCTTGATGCTTCCTGCACAATCGAAGCCGGCAAATCAGGAAAAGCGCTGAACGTAACACAAGACGGAAAAGGTGCAGTGATTACGCAGACGGCAGGCGATCTGAATGACAAAGACTGGACGATTTCGTATTGGGTAAAGACTACGTCAGAATTTAATAAAGAGATTTCTGTATTGGAAGATTCCACAAAAGCATTTTCCTTCTCATTGAAGATGGCGGCAGACAGAGTATCCGGATTCCGTGTAGGAAATAATGGCGGAGACGTCTTGTCGTATCAGTATGATTTCGAGAAAGACAAGTGGTATCATATTACATGGGTGCAGGATAAAGATCAGGGTCTTGCCATGTATGTAAACGGTACAAGAGTCGGTGATATCAATGCATGGACAAAAAATAATCCTATTAAAACACCTGCGGATGTGATCGGCGGTACTGGATTTACAGGTCTGATCGATGAAGTGAAAGTTTATAACCGTGTATTGAATGAAAGTGAAATACTTTCCGCAATGAAAGTAAAAGGATTAAACATTGCGGATACGAATCCAACGGTAAATATCGGAGAAACGTATCAGATTACAACAAACTTGATAACAGACGTCGAAGATAAGACGATTACATATGTCTCAAACAAGCCGGAAATTGCAAGTGTAAATGAGGACGGTTTAGTAACGGCGAACAAGAAAGGAAAAGCGGTCATTACTGTAACAGGCGGCGGATATACGGAAAAAGTTACAGTAAACTGTAAGAAAGTATTGTATGCAAATTCAAGGATTCCACAGTATGAATTGGCGGATAAATATCTGAAAGATATTGAAAAAGCTCCGAATACACCTAGACAGTATCTTGGACAGCCGGACATGGTTCAGACAAAGACAGGCAGACTGATTACTGCTTATCCGACAGGACACGGTCATGGACCGATTATTATGCAGATTAGTCAGGCGGTGCTTCCAATCCTGATCCAGATCCTCAACATGCTGACGCCGATCCTGAATATGATCGTGTCGCTGCTGACGCCGATCCTGAACCTCATTATTTCACTGGTGGAGCCGATCCTGAACCTCATCATGTCGGCGATCACGCCACTGATTAACATTTTTATGTCACTCATTAACACGGTGCTGCAGCCAATCATGCCGATCTTGCAAGCGCTGGCGAACATTTTCACCGCCGTGCTGGGGGCTGCCATTCAGGCGATCCAGCCGATCGTGCAAAGCCTGATCTCTATCTTCCAAGGGCTGATTAACTTTATAACCGGCGTTTTCTCTGGAAGCTGGAGCTCAGCATGGAGCGGAGTCGTTCAGGTTTTCGGCGGCCTTTGGGACGGCCTCGTGGGGCTGGTGAAGGCACCGATCAACGCCGTGATCGGCCTCGTGAACAGCGCGATCAACGCGCTGAACGGTATCAGCGTAACGATCCCGGACTGGGTACCGGCCGTAGGCGGTAAAACCTTCGGGATCAATATCCCGAATATTCCAATGCTTGCAACCGGCGGCTTTACCGACGGCGTATCAATCGCAGGCGAGGAAGGCATGGAGGCGGTAATCTCGTTCGATCCGGCCTACCGGGATCAAAATATTGCTATCTGGCAGAAAGCCGGGCAGCTGCTCGGAACCCTCGGATCTTCCTCCGGGGAAAACGCGGGGCTCACGAACACAGCCGGGAAGCTGCTCGCTCTGGACGACTTCTCTCTGGGAAGCCTCGCCAACAACACAAGCACCGTCATTTACTACGATTTTTCCGGCTTCACATGGAGCCCGCAGATCCAGACGGAAGGATCCGGCGAGGACGCCGACGACTTCATGGCCCGCCTCAAAGCGCACGAGGCAGAGTTTTTCGACTGGCTGGAGGAATTTATTCAGGCAAGGGAGGTGGCGCTTTATGCGTAGGGTAACGGGCTATCTGGAAT
>ERZ1027266.1569-NODE-1569-length-11149-cov-4.359293_pt1 | contig 11149 bp, 11 predicted proteins | sample MGYA00519257_ERZ1027266 | MGnify/ENA primary metagenome ERZ1027266 (study PRJEB26926, sample SAMN06164683) | human gut metagenome | biome: ENVO:00009003; feature: ENVO:2100002; material: ENVO:00002003 | host: Homo sapiens | place: USA | collected 2012 ... | reverse complement strand
GATCTACACCCTAGAGTTCGTCGGCAGCGTCAGATGTGTATAAGAGACAGGCGGAGAGCTCCTCCGCAAGCTTTTCCAGATCCTCGGCCTCTGCAGCCAGGGCCTGCACCTCCGCAATGCGGGTGCCGGGCAGGCGCTGCGCAAAGGTGCGCTTGCCGCTGTACAGCGGCCCGGTGATAAAGATCATAACAGTCCTCCCCACTGGCAGGCACACAGCGCCGCCAGCATCCACAGCTCGGCTTTCTGCAAAAACCACCCGGCCAGATCGCCGGTGATGCCGCCAAACTGCTTGTCCGAAACAACATGATAGCGTGCAAACACCAGCAACGCCGCCAGCACCAGCGCCCAGCCGCCCAGTGCCAGCAGGGCGGCGCTGAGCAGAGCGGCCAGCACCATCAGCACCCGGCGGACAGTAGTTCGATCCGCCGCCGTGGCAAAGGTGTGGGCAAGGCCGGTGTTCTTTGCCATCGGGAACGATGCCACGGCCAGGCCCGAAAGGGCCCGTTCCAGCACAAGGGCCAGTGTCCAGCACAGGCCCACCCGGGGCGTGAAGTCCACACAGGCGCAAAGGGCAAGGTAGGCCGCAAAATAACTGCACAGCCGGATCACCGCAAAGGCACCGCAGTGGGGGTCTTTGAGGATCTCCAGCTTCTTTTCCCGGTCGCCATAGCTGGAAAGGGCATCGCAGGTGTCGGCATAGCCGTCCAGATGGATGCCGCCGGTGATCCATACCGGGATCAGCGCAAAGCCCGCCGCCTTGGCAAAGCCCGGCAGGGGCAGCGCGCCACACACACACCATGCCGCCCCAATCACCACACCGATGAGCGGGAAGGCGCACATGGCATAACGCATATTTTTTTCGTTCCATTCGAACTGCGGCACCGGGATGGCCGAAAACATGGCAAAGGCCACCGCAATGGTCTGCAAAACGATCATTTTTCCACTCCTTTATAGTACACGGGGATGCCGCATACCACCCGCACCACCGCATCTGCCCGGGCGGCAAAGGCATTGTTCACCTGCGCCAGTGCCAGCAGATAGCGGCCTGTGTCACCGGCATAGTCGGCCCCGCCGCTGAACACCTCGTTGGAAACAACGATGAGGTTTTCGCACTGGGCTGCAAGGCTTTCCAGCCCGTGCAGGATGGCTTTGGCCGCGTTTTCCCCTGCTCCCGCCGGGTCGTACAGCTCGTTGGCCGCAAGGTTGCCCAGGTCTTCCAGCAAGGCAGTGCCCCGCGCAGGCAGGCGCACATTGTCCAGATGCAAGGGACACTCCACCGTCACAAACTGCTTTGCGGCCCGCATTTTGCGGTGCTTTTCCACCCGGGCGGCACACTCGGCATCCCACACCTGCATGGTGGCAAGATAGTAGCGGGGGCCGGTGGTCCTGAGCACAAGGCTCTCGGCATATTCACTTTTGCCGCTGGCCGCGCCGCCCAGAACCAGCGTCAACATTGGGGCGTATACGGCGCAATGCCGCCCTCCGCAAAGGAGTAGCACCCGCCGTATACGGCCAGCGCCATATCCCACAGCGGGATGCTGGCCACCGCGCCGGTGCCCTCGCCCAGATGCAGCCCCGCCGTAATGATGGGTGCCTTGCCCAGTGCTTCCAGCACGATGCGCGCGGCAGGCTCTGCCGAGCAGTGGCTTGCAAACACAGCCTTTGCCGCCGCCGGGCACAGCCGCACGGCGCACAGCGCGGCCACTCCGCTGATAAAGCCATCTGCCAGCACCGGCACACCGGCCAGTGCACCGCCCAGAAACACACCGCACAGGCCCGCGATATCAAAGCCGCCAAGCTTTGCAAGAACATCCAATGTGTCTTCCGGGTCCGGCTCATTGCAAAGGATGCCGCGGCAGATGGCATCCACCTTGCGGGCAAGCCCTTCGTCCGAGAGGCCCGCACCGCGCCCGGTCATAAGCTCCACGGGCTGGCCCAGCAGCACTGCCGCCACCGCGCTGGAGGTGGTGGTATTGCCAATGCCCATTTCACCGGTGGCGATGAGCCTGTAGCCATCCTCTGCCAGTTCCCGGGCAAGGGCAATGCCCTCCCCAACGGCCTGCACCGCCTCAGCCCGGCTCATGGCAGGGCCTTGGGTAAAATCCGCCGTGCCTGCGGCAATGCGGCAGCTGCGCACGCCGGGCACCGGTTCGCCTGCCATGCCCATATCCACGGGCAGAACATCGCAGTGGGCCGCGTGGGCCATCTGGCACACACTGGTGCGCCGCATGGCAAGGTTTTCGGCCACGGCACGGGTCACTTCCTGCCCGGTCTGGCTCACGCCCTGCGCCACCACGCCGTTATCCGCGCAGAGCACCACCACCACCCGGCGGGAAAGATCAAGCTCCGCACTGCCGGTAAGGGCGGCGGCATCCTCCAGCATGGTCTCCAGCCGGCCCAACCCGCCCAGAGGCTTTGCAAGGCTGGCCCAGTGGGCGTGTGCCGCCGCGCGGGCAGCTTCGTTGGCAGGGGTGATACCCGCCAAAAGTGCATTCAGTTTCGTTTCGGTCATTTAGGTCATCCTTTTGTTTTGCTGTATCGTTCTGCCGCGCGCACAAAGCGGCCCGGCAGGGGCGTGCCCGCCCAGTATAAATGCGGGAACCCCGCATAGAAATTCTCGTTTGCAAAGCCGCATTCCCACTGCATTTTTTCGCTTTTGCAGGCAGTAAATGCAGTGCCGTTTGCGGTGGAATCCCAGTGGTGGAATTCGTGGATGGGCAGCGTTTCTCCGGCGCAGAAGAGCATACTGTCCGCCTTGGCGGTCATTTCGGCATAGCCAAAGCGCACCAGCCTTCCCACCCGGATGCCATCGCCCGGCAGAACGTCTGCCATGGGCCACGCCTTACCGTCGGCATCCTCAAGGCTCCGGCCCAGATACAAAAAGCCGCCGCATTCGGCCGCTGTGGGCAGGCCCGCCTGCACGGCCTGCCGGATGGAAGCCAGCATGGTTTTGTTTTCACTCAGCGTTTTGGCGTACAGCTCCGGGTAGCCGCCGGGCAGATACAGCCCACCTATATTTTCCGGCAAAACCGCATCCTGCACCGGGCTGAAAAGCACAAGCTCCGCCCCGGCATCCCGCAGTGCGTCCAGCGTTTCGGCATAGGTAAAGCAGAACGCCTCGTCTTTTGCCACCGCAATGCGGACGGATGTGGGTGCAGCTGCTCCCGGCAAAGCCTCCGGCGCAGGCTTTTCGGTCAGCACGGCAAGGCGCTGCCAATCCAGCACCAGTGCATCGGCCAGCAGGGCGATCTTTTCCTGCAGGTCGGCAATCTCATCTGCAGTCTTCAGGCCGAGGTGTCGGCTTTCTACCGCTGCCTGCGGCAAATGGGGCAGATAACCCAGCACCGGCAGGCCGGTCTCCCTTTCCAGCAGGGCCTTGAGCATTTTATACAGCTTTTCGGAACAATCATTGAGCAGGATGCCCGAAACATGGCTGTTTTTGCGGAAGTTCACAAGGCCCTGAATTTGCGCGGCCAGCGTCACGCTGGCACCCTTGGGCTGTACCACCAGCAGCACCGGTAGGCCCAGCGTATCCGCCAGTTCCCAAGCGCTGGCACGGGTGGTCAGGCCCTGACCATCATAAAAGCCCATAGCGCCCTCGCACACGGCGGCACCATGCCCGGCGGCATAGCGGGCAAAAATGGCCCGCACCATATCCCTGTTGGAAAGAAACAGATCCAGATTGTGGCTGTCCACCTGCAGAGCCGAGCGGTGGAACATGGGGTCGATGTAGTCCGGCCCGCTTTTGAACGCACAGGGGTCGGCCCCGCGCTTTTTCAGCGCCGCCAGCACTGCACAGGCAACAGTGGTCTTGCCGCTGCCGGAAGAAGGCGCGGCGATGAGGAATTGCATCATTTGCGTGTACCCGTAATGAGGAAGATGGGGTTATTGGCCATGAGCAGGTGCAGTCGGCCCGCCGGTTTTGTGCGGCTGACGGCGATCTGCGTTACCTCTGCGGTCAGGCCCCGGGCCGTGAGGGCGGCAATGGCAGCGCCCAGCGTTTCCAGCGCAATGGCCGAAATGCAGATGCGTGCGTTCGGATTCTTGCCGAGCACTTCATCCAGCACGGCTTCCATGCCGCCTTTGGTGCCGCCGATGAACACGGCATCCGGCGCAGGCAGGTCTGCCAGCACATCCGGTGCGCGGCCCTCGATGAGGATGAGGTTGCAAGCATGGAACTTTGCCCGGTTTTTACGGATCAGTTCACAGGCATCCGGTTCACATTCCACGGCGTAAACGCGGCCTTTGGGTGCCGCCAGCGCAAGCTCCACGCTCACACTGCCGGTGCCTGCGCCCACATCCCACAGAGTGTCGGTAGGCATTACCGCCAGCTTTGCCAGCGCAGCAGCGCGCACCTCCTGCTTGGTCATGGGTACCTCGCTCCGGATGAAGCTTTCGTCCGGGAAGCCCGGCGCACGCAGCTGCGGCAGATCAAAGTTTTCCACCAGAAGCACGCTGAGTGGTGCAAAGCTCTGCCCCGCCAGCTCTGCAGCAGAGCCGTAGCGGATGGTTTCCGCCTCGGTGCCAAGGTTTTCGCCCACCACGCCGTGGGCTTCGCCCATACCGGCATCGGTCAGCTTCTGGCACAGAGAGGCGGGCGTTTCAGTGCCGCCGGTGAGGAAGAACACCGAACGGTTCATCATGCACTCGGCCACCGGGTCGCAGGCACAGCCATGGGCCGAGACCAGCTTCCAGTCCTGCCACGGTCGGCCCAGCGCCGCTGAAAGCAGCTGGATGCTGGAAACGCCCGGATACACCCGCGCGGGGATGCCCAGCGCCCGCAGCGGCGTGAGCAGACCGGACGCACCGGAGTAAAATCCGGTATCGCCGCTGTAAAGCACGACAGCATCCTGCCCGGGGTTTTGTGCCAGTGTTTCCAGAATGTCAGCGGGCTGGTAGAGCGCGAACTGCCGGGCCGTGCAGTCTGCAGGCAGGCCCGCCAGCAGCCGCTTTGCACCGAACACAAGGCCCGCGCTGCGCACAGCCTGCTGTGCCTGCTCCGAAAGGGCTTCCCATTTTCCGCTGCCCATGCCGATCAGTGTGACCATTGCAAAATCTCCTTGCAATACGCTAAAATTTGTGTTTCCGTCTCGCCAGTTTCCGGCGGGCGGCGCAGCACCACCAGCTGTGCACCGGTATCGGCAGCGGCCTGCACCTTCTCGGCAAAGCCGCCCGCTGCGCCGCCGTCCTTGGTGACGAGGTACCGGATCTGGAACTGTGTTATCAACGCCTTATTCAGCGCCAGACTGAACGGCCCCTGCATGGCAATGATGTTCCGGTGCGGGACATTGGCCGCTTCACAGGCGGCAATGCCCTCCGGCGTGGGCAGGACGCGCGGGTAAAGCCGCGCCGGTTCCAGCCCGGCAAACACAGCCAGCTCCTTGGCACCGGTGGCAAGCAGGATATTGCCCTCTGTCCCGGCCAGATATTCTGCAGCCTGCGCTGCTGTTTCAAACACCGCACAGCCGGGCGGCAAGGGGCTTTGCGCACGCAGCAGGCGGCGGTATTCCACGCCCGCCTGCACCGCTGCAGCGCGGATGTTCCTGGTGGCATCCACTGCGTAAGGGTGGGTGGCATCCACGCAGAGATCAGCTCCCGCCAGCAATGCCGCCATGGCATCCGGCTGCAGCCGCCCGGCGTGCACCGTGATGCCCGCCATTTCGCCCTGCTCCTCGGCACCCAGCGGCGTTGCCACGCACACCGTTACCGCAGCGCCAAGCTCTGCCAGCTTTTTGGAAAAGCGACGGCCCTCGGTGGTGCCGCTGAACACGACCGCCTTCACTTACGGTACCCCCGCGGCGTGACCATCCGGCCCGAAAGGGCGCGGGTATTGCTGTTGCCGATATACACGGTGGTGAACATATCCACCGGCGTGTTTTCCAGCTCGGTCAGCGTCAGCACCCGGGCACTCTGGCCCTCGCGGCCAATGTTGCGCACAAGGCCGCAGACGGTATCATCCGCCTTGCCGTTTGCGCGCAGGATGCGCACTGCCTTTTGCAGGTAGTCCGGCCTGCCCTTGGAGGAAGGATTATAGAGTGCAACACAGAAATCTCCCTGCGCTGCGCAGGCCAGCCGCTTTTCGATGACCTCCCACGGGGTAAGCCGGTCGGAAAGGGAGATCACGCAGAAATCGTGGGCCAGCGGCGCGCCCAGCACAGCCCCACCGCTGAGGGCGGCCGTAAGGCCGGGCACCACTTCTACGGCAACGTCCGGGTAATCCTCGGCCAGCTCCAGCAGCGGGCTGGCCATGCCGTAAACGCCTGCGTCGCCGCTGCACACCATCACCACGCGCCTGCCGGTATCCGCCTTTTCCAGCGCCCAGCGGCAGCGGTCAATCTCCTTGGTCATGCCGGTGGAATAATATTCCTCACATGGGAACTCCGGCTCGATCAGATCAAGATAAAGTTTATAGCCGCAGATGGCATCTGCGTGTTCCAGAACGTTCTGGGCTTCCTGCGTCAGGTAGTAAACATCTCCGGGGCCAATGCCCACCACGTAGACTACCTTTTCCGGTTCGTCGATCTCAAATTCCATCGGGTCAAACATTCTGCCACCTCCAGTCCGGGGCATAGGGCCGCACGGCCAGCGCAAAGGTCACGCCGGTATGGGCATATTTGTGAAAAACGAGTGTCCCGCCTGCGGCCAGCACTGCCGACCGTTCACAGACATTGTCCACGCCGGTAACGCTCTGCACAAAGGCCGAAGGCGTAAAGCTGCCGGGGGCGGCACGCAGCTGTTCCGCTGTGAAAAACTGCACCGGCCAGCCGTGGCTCTTACAGAAGGTCAGCAGGCCCGTCTCGTTTTGTTTTAAGTCGATGCTTGCCGCCGCCGTGATGCATTGCGGCGCAAGGCGGTTCTGGGCACAGAAAGCTGCAAAGGCTTCGGCCAGCGTTTCGGTGCTGGTGCCGCGTTTGCAGCCCACGCCCAGCACGCCGATGCGCGGCACCAGATGCAGCGCATCCCCCGCCGGGCAGAGGGTGAGGGCAAAGTCCGTGGCATCTCCCGCCGTGATCCCATCAGGCGGTGTACCCGCAATGGGCCAGTCGGATGCAAACTGCACCGTTTTGCCCGCCAGCAGTGCACCGCTGACAAGCTTGATGCGCTCCGGCTCCAGCACGGTGCAGTTCTGGTGCTTTGCCCACTCGTCCACCGCAAACACACCGTTTGCGTCGGTGGCTGTGGTGATCACCGGCACCGCACCGCACACAGCGGCAAGCGCCCGGGCAAGGTCGTTGGCACCGCCCAGGTGGCCTGAGAGGATGGGCACGGCAAAGAGGCCGCACTCGTCCAGCACCACCACGGCAGGGTCCACCGCCTTGTTCCGGCAGTGGGGCGCAATGGCCCGCACCGCAATGCCCACAGCCCCCACAAAGATCAGGGCATCCGTATGGGCGAACTGCTCCGCAGTCCAATCGGCAAGGCCGGGCCCGCCATGGCCGCAGCGGGCCACAGTGCCGGGCAGGGCACTGGCCAGCTTTTGGGCCAGCGCCAGTCCTTTTTCCGTAAAGGCGAGATAGGCGCGGTTCACTGGTCTGCCCCCTTGCGGAACTCCGTCGTAAAGGTTGGGTCGTAGAGCTTGCTCCGCTCATATCGGGTGCCCAGAAACTCCCCCACCACAATGAGCGCCGTTTTGGTGATGCCGTTGGTGCGGGTGCTCCCGGCCAGCGTGCCCACGGTGCAGCGCACCACCTTCTGCTCCGGCCAGCTGGCCTTGTAGACCACGGCGGCAGGAGTCTCCGGCGTGTAGGCTCCGCCTGCCAGCAGGGCCTGCTGCACCTTGTCGATGAGGCCGATGGAGAGGAAGATCACCATGGTTGCCCCATGGGCGGCAAGGTTGGCCAGCTTCTCCTTTTCCGGCACCGGGGTGCGCCCCTCCATCCGGGTGATGATCACGGTCTGGCTGATGGTGGGCAGGGTGTACTCGGCGTTCAGCGCCGCCGCCGCCCCGCAAAAGCTGGACACGCCGGGGGTATCATCGTAGGGGATGCCATCCGCATCCAGTGCGTCCATCTGCTCCCGGATGGCCCCATACAGGCAGGGGTCGCCGGTGTGGAGCCGCACGGTGGTCCCGCCTGCGGCTTCCACCCGGCGCATCACGTCCAGCACCTGTTCCAGCGTCATCTCGGCGCTGTTGTAAACGGCGCACTCCGGCTTCGCCAGCCCCAGCAGAGCCGGGTTGACCAGACTGCCCGCATAAATGATGCAGTCGGCTTCCTGCAGCAGGGCCGCGCCCCGCCGGGTGATGAGGTCAGGTGCGCCGGGGCCTGCGCCTACAAAATGTACCATCTCAATGCTCCTTCCATTCGTTCAGCAGTTGTGCGGCAGTGTCGGTGGCTCCCAGCGGGCCGTGCTGGTTGGAAAACAGCACCGCCCCCACCCGGAACGCCCCGCAGGCCCGCCGGTCAAGGTGGAGCTGGACTGCCCGCAGCAGGCTTTCCAGCACCGGAGCCCGCAGGCCGGCGCTGTCCAGGAGTTCCAGACAGGCATCGGTGGTGGCAGCGTTCATCAGGGCGGCGCAGACTTCCCGGGAAGCGCCGCAGAGCGCCGCATGGGTGCAGAACAGCTCGGTGCGGCAGTCGGCAGTGTGGGAATGGGTGTTCATAATACCGCCCGCCACCTTGACCAACTTGCCCACATGGCCCACCAGAAGCACCTCTTCAAAGCGGGCCGCTGCAGCCATATCCAGCGTGTCACCGATAAAGTTTGAGGTTTTCACCACCGGAACAGCGTGAAACTCCGGGTATGTTTCGTGCAGATAATCCAGCCCGTAATTGCCGGGGGCCAGGATGAGCCGCCTGGGGCTGCCCGCCCGGAGAGCGGCCTGATTCATTTCCAGCTGGATGGTGTCCAGGATCGCCTGCTGGCTCATAGGCTCCACAATGCCGCTGGTTCCCAGCACCGAAAGTCCGCCCTCGACCCCGATGTGGGGGTTGAAGGTGCGCTTTGCCACCTCTTCCCCGCCCTCGATGGAGATGGTCACGGCAAAGCCGCCGGTGTAGCAGGCACTCTCGGCTTCCCTTTGCAGGGCCTCAGCGATCATCTGCCGGGGCACATGGTTGATGGCAGCTTCCCCCACCGGCTGGTCCAGCCCGGCCTTGGTCACCCAGCCCACGCCCTTGCCGCCGGAGATGCGGATCTCGGTGGTATTGGGCAGCAATTCTACGGCGGCGATAACGGGCAGGCCGGTGGTCACATCCACATCATCCCCGCCGTCCTTCTCAATGGCGCATTCAGCACCGGCTCCGGCGGGGCGGCAGTACAGCGGGGCCACCTCCACCACGATGCCCTTCGGCGTGCGCAGGGCAACGCTCTCCGGGGCATGGCCGGTGAGCAGGAGCCGCGCGGCCCCCGCCGCACCCAGCGCCGCGCAGGTGCCGGTGGTGTACCCGCAACGGAGCAGCTTCTGCCCACTGCGGACGTAATGTTCAAACTTTGGCCCGGCAGGCTTTTCCGGGCCGAACACGGCCTCATACTGCTCCTTGGTCAGGCTGTACAGCGCCCGGATGTTCTCCGGGGCAAAGGCCTCCTTCGGGGTCAGCACCCCCGAAACGCTGTGCGGGAACACGCAGACCACCGCATCCGCGATCTTCTGCGCCATGTCCAGCTCGTGCAGGCTGACGATCACGGCCAGCCCCTGCTCATGGGCCAGTTTCTGCAGGATGGTCAGCAGCTCGATCTTTCCCTTGACATCCAGAAAAGAGGTCGGCTCGTCCAGCAGCAGAACTCCGGGCTGCTGGCAGATGGCACGGGCCAGCAGAACGCGCTGGCGCTGGCCGTCGCTGATGCAGTTGAAATCCCGGCCCGCCAGAGGGGAAGCCCTCACCAGTTCCAGCGCGTCCCGCACGGCCTGCCGGTCGGTATCGGACAGGATGCCCAGCCGCCCGGTATAGGGGATGCGCCCGGCGGCGGCAAACTCAAAGCAGGAAGTCAGCTCGGTGCGGCGGGTATGGGGCAGCATCAGGGCCAGCTTCCGGGCCCGGGCCGGGCCGGTGTAATCGGTCAGGCTGCGGCCATCCAGCAGGACAGCCCCGCCCAGGGGGGCCAGCTGGCCCGCCAGCGTTTTGAGCAGGGTGGATTTTCCCGCGCCGTTTGGCCCGATGAGGGCCAGGATCTGCCCCGGCACCGCCCCCAGCGTGATGCCGGAAGCAAGGGGCGCGCTGCCATAGCCGATGGCCAGTTCTTTCGTTTCACAGCGGTATTTCATCGCACACCCTCCTGACCCCGGCGCACCAGCAGCCAGATGACCACCGGTGCACCAAATACTGCCGTTACGGCGCTGATCGAAAGCTCGGTGGGGGCAAACATACTGCGGGCGATGAGGTCGCACAGCAGGCAGAAGGCCGCCCCGCCCAGGCAGCACCCGGGCAGCACCACCAGCGGCCTTGCGCTGCCGAACAGCTGCTTGACCAGATGGGGCACCGCAATGCCCACAAAGGAGATGGGCCCCGCAAAGGCCGTGACACAGGCGGCCAGCAGGCTGGAAAGCAGCACCAGCAGCCGGGAAAAGGCTTTGACATTGATGCCCACGCTCCGGGCGTAGGCCTCCCCCATCTGGTAGGCGGCCATGGGCTTGGAAAGGCAGAACGCTGCCGCCAAAGCGGGCAGCACCACCAGCGCCGCCGCCCGCACATTGCCCCAGGTCATGCCGGAAAAGCTGCCCTGAGACCAGTTGTGGAGGTTGACGATGTTGCTGTCCTGGGCAAAGGCCACCACAAACTCCGTGACGGCCGAACAGATGTAGCCGATCATCACACCGCAGATGACAAGGATGCTCATCCGCTGCACCCGCCGGGAGACCGCCAGCACAAAGGCCATGGAGGCCATGGCCCCCGCAAAGGCGGCTGTGATCAGGGTAAGGGAGCTGGTGAGCAGGCCATGGTTCAGAAAAGTCACCATGACCAGTGCCACGGCCAGCTTGGCCCCGCTGGAAATGCCCATGACAAAAGGCCCTGCAATGGGGTTGGCAAAAAAGGTCTGCAGCAGGTAGCCTGCCGCCGAGAGCGCCGCCCCCAGCAGCACCACCATCACGGCCCGGGGCAGGCGCAGCTGGGTGATGATGCCCACGCTCAAAGCGTCCCGCCCGCGGCCGGTCAGGGCCGCCAGCACTGCCCCCGGTGTCAGGGACACACTGCCCCAGAACAGGTTGGCG
>ERZ1027266.1565-NODE-1565-length-11164-cov-9.893510_pt1 | contig 11164 bp, 8 predicted proteins | sample MGYA00519257_ERZ1027266 | MGnify/ENA primary metagenome ERZ1027266 (study PRJEB26926, sample SAMN06164683) | human gut metagenome | biome: ENVO:00009003; feature: ENVO:2100002; material: ENVO:00002003 | host: Homo sapiens | place: USA | collected 2012 ... | reverse complement strand
CGATGGTACTGCAATGCAATGCGGGAGAGTAGGTAACCGCCTTTTTTCATCAAGAGAATGAAGTCCTCCGGAAGAGAAATCCTCCGGAGGACTTTTCTTGTTTCCCGTTTTGCAGGAAATATAACCTTAGTTTCATCTCTTGTCTTGGAGTTCCTGCCGCTTGCTGTATTTATTGTATGAGTTCTTTAGGTAGTTCCCGGTTATTGATGTCTGTAACATTCTGTGAATAGTTCTGTCTTTTAGGTCATTTCTGATACTCCTGGCTGGTATGTTTTGTAATGAGTCTTGTCTTGCATGTTTTTTGTTGCTAATTTTTCAGGTTATTTGTTATCATCCTTTACATAATACAATAATTCTTTATTCTTTCCGTTAATAATGTGTTATGCAGTGGACAGATAGAATCAGACAGGTAAAGATATTTCTTGTGCTTGCAGCGGTTGTTATCGCTGTGACATCTCTTGTTATCTCTAATATCTTTGTTAAGGATCTTGCAAAGGAGGAGAGGAACAAGATGGAGGTATGGGCGGAAGCAATGCGCTCATTCAATATGGCAGATGAGACAACAGACCTTGGGTTGGTCTTGAAAGTTATGAATGAGAATCATACCATTCCTGTTATTGTTCTTGATTCTAATGGCGCACCTCAGATTTGTAGAAATCTTGAGATGAGAAATATTTCGGAGAAGGATAGCATACAGTATGTCAAGCAGCTTGGTCATAATTTGTTTAATGCAGGCAGATATATTCGTATATCGTTGGATGATACAAATAAGAATGCATACATAGATGTCTGTTATGATGACTCAACGATATTAAAACGCTTGGCTTATTATCCGTATGTACAACTTGGAGTGGTGTTGATATTTGTTGTTGTAGCTATATTCGCTTTGCTTACTTCCAAACGTGCAGAGCAGAACAAGGTGTGGGTCGGGTTGTCTAAAGAGACGGCTCATCAGCTCGGTACGCCGATTTCGAGTCTTATGGCATGGACGGAGATTCTGAAAGAGAATTATCCGGATGACGACCTTATACCGGAGATGGACAAGGACGTGAAGCGTCTGCAACTTATTGCCGACCGTTTTTCAAAGATAGGTTCATTGCCGGAACCTGTGCCTTCAAGTCTTAATGATGTTGTTGACCATGTTATAGATTACATGGATCGTCGTACTTCATCAAAGGTTCTTATAACAAAGAGATTTCCGAATGAGGATATTGTCGTAAACCTTAATGCTTCACTCTTTGAATGGGTTATAGAGAATCTGTGTAAGAATGCAGTAGATGCTATGGAAGGCGAGGGCCATATTACTATTGATGTAAAGGATTCACCAGAGAGGGCTATTATTGAGGTTACTGATGATGGAAAGGGTATCAAGAAAAAGGATATAGGAAGTGTTTTCAAGCCCGGCTTCACCACCAAGAAGCGCGGTTGGGGACTTGGTTTGTCACTTGCCAAGCGCATTGTGGAAGAATATCACAAAGGCAGAATCTTCGTGAAGCGCAGCGAAGTGGGTGTAGGCACGACGTTCAGGATTGAGATAAGGAAATAAATCATTTTTTTCAGCAACATAAACCTTATTTTCAGCAACATAAACCGCGAAATCGACCGTTTGAGCCGTTTTGGCGGCTTTTGCGTTTTGCTGATTAAAGATAAATTGTTACTTTTGTGTGGTACAAAAGTAAACAAACATGAAGAAACTAATAATTTTTGCTTGCTTCCTGATGGCAGGAGTAAGCGTATCCGCACAAGACGTATTGATTACCCAAGAGGGTGATGTAAAGAAGGTATACGATGTTGAAGTCGGTCCTTCCACAGTGTTTTATAAAGAGGCAGACAAGGCTGATGCCCCAACATTGCGCATCAAGAAAGCTGATGTGATAATGATAAAGCGGAAGGACGGCACGAAGTATGACCTGGGAAACAATATTGTGCAAAGTTCTCAGTCCACTGCAGTAGCCTCTGTCCAACAACAGAATACAGTTTCGCAGCCGGCTCCCAAAGCTTCGGTCAATGCTGCATCGCAGAAACGCAATGAAGAACTGATAAGCTATTCTAATACTTACACTCCGGAGTATATGGGAAAGAAGGGCGGCAGTGCCGGACTACTGTATGCCATAATAGGATATGGGCAGGATTCGCAGTTGGTAAATGATGATATAGAGATAATCACCAAGACAGGAAGGCTCAGTTATCCAGATGGCTTGAAGACGAAGTTTGATGTTCTTATGGGTCAGAACGGCATCAACAAATTGACATTCTCTGAGAAATTGGTAAATTGGAGCATACCAGCGATGCAGATTCAGGTAAAGAACAAAACCAACAAAACGATATATATCGACTTGGGAAACAGTTTCTTTATGCGCAATGGTGTAGCAGAGGCTTATTACATACCATCTTCCAGTTCGTCAAGCCAGACCGACGGTTCCGGTGTTGGTGTGAATCTCGGTGCCGTAGCTGGAGCTCTTGGTGTAGGTGGAGCTGTTGGAACCCTTGCCAGTGGTATTGGAGTGGGAAGCAGCAAAAGCAATACCATGGTGAACACCACCTATTCGCAGCGAGTGATAGCCATCCCGCCGATGTCAATAAAGAGTCTTGATTCGCAGTTACTGTTCAAATCGCAGACCTGCAATGGTTTCAATATAGAATATTATCCATATTCCCAAGTTCCCTTTTTTGCTTTCAGATCATCTGCTGGTCCAAAACTTCAGAATGGTGAAGTCTTGAACTATACCAGAGAATCGTCACCTTTCAATTGGGGGTGCATGATCAGCTATTCATTTGCAGAAGACTGTTCCACGACGAGCAGTATATCTTTCAACTACTATATGCGCTCAATCATCGGATTTCCTGATAGCATATGGAATGGCGAGGATGTCAGGCTTGTTAAATACATTCCCGATTATGCCAAAGCAATGAGCTTTATGGGGGATATAAATGGACTTATAATAAAGGACAAAACATCATTCCCGAGAAAATAACCTGTGTTTGCACGAGGTTCACAAATTGTGGCTTCACAAAACCTGTGCCCTTTGATTTTTATGTATGTTAAAGTCTAAAAAATAGAGCAGATATGAAGAAACTAATAATTTTTGCTTGCTTCCTGATGGCAGGAGTAAGCGCATCCGCACAAGATGTATTGATTACCAAGGACGGTGATGTGAAGAATGTGTATGAGGTGGAAGTCGGTACCAATGCCGTATTCTATAAATCAGAAGACAAGGCTGATGCTGCGATTCTGCGCATCAACAAGACCGACGTGTATATGATAAAGCGGAAGGACGGCACGAAGTATGACTTAGGCAACGGCAATAATGTTGTCAATAACAGCCAGACAGCCCAAAGCCCACAGACACAGGCTGCCGCCCCTGTTGCTACATCAGTTTCTGCCGAGGCACAACGCCTGAACGAGGAGGCAATAAGAAGGGTGAACGACTATAACCCGAAGTATCTGGGCGATGATACAGACGATAGGTGTAAGCGTCTGCTTTGCCTCTTGGGATATGGCAAGGACTCGCAGATAATCAATGACGACGTCGAGATAGAGTGTATTACGGGTTCTTTGAATTTCGACAAGTTGAAGAAAGGCATAAAAGAAGGAGTCTCGAATGGAGCTGCCAGAAGTGATGTACCGTTTAGAGATTTTGGCACAGAGTTCTATGATAATCCAGGAATAAAGTTAAGGGTGAAGAACAAGTCGGGCAAGACCTTGTATCTGGATCTTGGCAATACGTTCATCATGCGCAAAGGTGTTGCCACGGCATATTATGTGCCTTCATCCACGTCTACAAGCAATACCTCGTCTTCCGGTATGGGAGTTAATCTCGGTGCCGTTGCCGGAGCGGTCGGCGTAGGAGGAGCTCTCGGCACTTTGGCCAGTGGAATAGGAGTGGGAGGCAGCAGCACGTCCGCCACTGTCAACACCACTTATTCCCAACGCGTAATATCCGTACCGCCAATGTCGGTCAAGGAACTGGACGTGCAGCTGATGTTTCCTAATATAGAGACATATTGCGACGGTTTTGGCATTCAGGGTTATATAAATGATATTTATTGCTTGCTGCCCGAATTCTCTTTCGCGACAAAGGAAAGTGGATATTATAATAATGGCGAGACACACAATTTCTCAGAAGAGACATCCCCTGTCAAGTTCGGCTTCTTCGTATCATATTCCGACACAGAGAATTGTCAGAACGAGAAAAAGCTTGCCTTCAACTTGTATCTGCGCCAAATAATAGGATTTGATAAAAAACTCCAAGATCAAGGAAGAGGAGCCTCTTTGTTGTCCAAGACAATTCCAGACTATAAGAACTACCCCTGTTTTGTAGGAGCCGTTATTGAGGGAGGGCTTGTTAAAAGGTTGCCGAAGGACAGTAAATTCAAGCGCGGCGACAAATAACGTTCATTGCCAGACACTTATACGCGGTTCACAAGTTAGTGGTCCACTAACTTGTGAACCGCGATATTTTTATTTATAATGGCTTCTCGTCAAAGAAAGTTGACGATATTTATCCAATCGGAACGAAATCCAATGTGGAGCGCATCAAGAAAGCTCTTTTGGAAAAGGAAATCATCACCCAGACCAAGGAAGGAGTGTTCCTTGCCGACCGTGTCTTCGAGATATGGTTCAAGAGGGAGTTAATGTAATTTCTCAGTACTCTCACGGAAGTACTGCAGTACTCTTACGTAAGTACTGGAGTAATCTCCGTAAGAGTACTGTAGTAATGACCATAGTTACTCTCCGAAAGCTGCATTGTTAGGCATGATAAAAATGGTATTTGCCGTTTACTTCTTTTTTACTTCCAAATCAGAAACTTGAATATGCCGTCATTCAGAAGATTACTTCGTTTTCCTCCTCTTCGATTATGTTTCCTCTTTTTGATTGTGGCAATATGTCATCTTGTGGTTGTAAATATGGTGCAGCGTAAATAAGAAATGTTTTTTTATTATACATTTTGTTGTGAAAGTTTGTGTTTTATTGTTTTTTTAGATACATTTGTAGACACAACAGCTCTTTTGAGGGCAAAAAAGAATCGTTTAATTAAAAGTTGTTTATTTATGAGAAAACATTTACTTCTATCCGTCATAGCTATGACATGCGCTATGACAACATCAGCCCAGACAGTGCATAATGTTGCCAGCAGCATAACTAAGGGCAAGACGCTGCTGTCGGATGCATTTGACCGCGCTCCGGCAAGAGTTACGGCAGAACAGCTGCTGGGATGTTCCGAGGGAACCGTGTTCGGTGGAGAATACCAAGAGTATGACGGCGTGATTACAGGAACTGCATCGTCCGACGAAGGAAGAAAGGATGCCTCTACGAGCCTCTATCAGCATTTCAGCGGATGCTACTATAAGTTCAACGCTGTGCGCTTCATCGGTCTGTTCAACTACTACAGTCCCGACAACGGTTGGATATACTGCACCGACCGTGGCGGAATCGACGAAAACGGGCAGATGACAAAGCCGATAAGGGTGAGAGTGGCATTCTATGAGGACGGCGAGGAGGGAAAGCCTGGTAAACAGGTGTTCAACAAGATTGTGGATGTCGTTGGCGAAAAGACTGGAGTGAAAAGAGGTTCCGAAGAGCAAGGCTTCTCCGAGATGTACTTCTTCCGTGTTGACTTAGGCGAAGAACTGAAGATGGACCACGGATTTATGCAGATAAGTGCTGTCGATACAGGCGATGAGAGTATCGGATGCTATCTGTCTCTGTTCACTGCAAACACATCGCCCGAATACAGCCTTATGAAGATAGACAAGCGCGACGGCAGCGATCCTACGTGGAACCAGACCCTCTCTTGCTGTTACTGCTTCTATGGCAGCGGTGAGCTGATTGCACAGAAGGCAATGGACATCAACAGATTCCTCTCGCCCACAGTGTCGGATGCAGGCAAATATTCAAAGGTGCAGGTGGAAGTGCAGAACATAGGACAACAGAACCTCAATGATATCACCCTGCAGCTTTGGTTCGACGGCAAACTCTTGGCGACAGAGGAACTAAGAGCCACCGTTGGTTCGATGGAGTCATATAAGTATACGTTCCGGTCGAGAGTGGACTGCTCGGAAGCGGGCACGCACAAGATTACCGTGAAGAATGTCACTCCGGATTGCGAGGCTCTGGGTAACGGTGAACTCTCCACCGAGCTTGTCATTGGTGACGGCACTGTGTCCTACCCTGAATCAATGTCGTCAAATAGCTACTATTATATAAAGAACGTGAAGATTGGCGATATCGACAATACTTCGGAGGGAACCACATACTCTGACTTCACCGATATGAAGACTTCAATACAGCCTGGTGGCACTCTCGCACTCAGCGTTACGCCAAATAACAAGTTTGTGGGGCTCGGGGCATGGGTTGACTGGAACGGCAACGGCTCCTTCGACGATGTGGGCGAGACATTGGAGCTGCGCGACGGAACGGCTGAAGTGAAAATACCTACCGGCAGCAACGTTAAACCCGGCGACAAGCGTCTGCGCATCGTGGCTTCGTTCGACACGCCGCAGCCTACCGGCACCTATGATTTCGGCGAGACGGAAGACTATACTATTACCGTGATGAACGGTGAGAACCTGCCGGCAATAAGCCTGTCTGCCGAGATGCTCGAAGTCGCTACGAGCGGTGACAAGAAGGCAATACCGCTCAGCATCGCGAACAATGGAGGAGAAACATTGACAGGTGAACTGAAATACGACTATATCCTACCGAACGCTCCTACGTCCAACTACACGATATGCAAGACCAACGTGCCTGCAGAGCTGAAGGGCAAGCTCCTCTGTCGCTCTGCTGTCATGGGCGTAGCTAATCCGGATGTAAGTGATGGCACGGAGTATGTATTGAAGTACGACAAAGGACAGAACGGACTAACGGGTATCAGCAATTCCACCTCTGCCATCTATGCCAGCTATTACCCTGGCAATATGCTGTCAGCCCTTTCGGGAATGGAAATCACCAGCGTCGATGTGTATATCGGAACGCCAGCCACAGACAACAGCATCGTAATCTACGGTGAAGGCACACAGAGCAAGAACGGCAGTCTTATTGCCGAGAAGGAATTCTCTGTGGAGGAGAACTCATGGAACCACATCGTGCTAGATAATCCGGTGAAGATAGGCGACACAGACCTCTGGATCGGATACAAGACTTCTGGTTTGACCGGAAGCCAGTATTGCATCGGTATTGACAAGGGCAGTGCAATCGTAGGCTTTGGTGATATGGTAAATATCGACGGAGATACATGGTGGTCGATGTGCGACCTAGGCATGGACTTCAACTATTGTATTCGTGCGAACGTCAGCGGAAAGCGCACTCCTGCCATCAACTGGCTGTCGTTGGACAAGAAGCTGTTTGAAGTGGCACCAGGCAGCAGCACTACGCTGAACGTGAATGTTGATGCCTCGGAGTTGGATAAGGCTCTGTATGAAGCAAAGATTGAAGTGTTGTCAAACGACGGACTTAGCTCTGCCATCGACATTCCTGTATACATCGTGAACGATGCCGCCACTGGAGTCTACGCAAAGGCTTACACCGGCGACACAGCAATAAAGCTCGGCAACAGACAGCTTTCTGTCAGCGCAAAGAAGAGCATATCGAGCGTCATGGTGTCAGACCTCGCAGGCCAGGCTTTGAGCAATACTACTGTGAACGGCAGTGAGTGCAGTATTCCGTTGGACAATGCCGACGGCTCTATCAATATCGTCACTATCAGATATGCCGACGGAAGCCAGACTACAATAAAGGTTCCGACAATAAGATAAATCTTACTTATTTTATTTGATTTATGGGAAATTCGTGGGGTAATCCATGGGTTTCCCATAATTTTTCTCCAAAAATAATTAGTAAACCCTATTTATCTTATTCTACAGTTTAATTCCCGACAAGTCAAACTTATATGTTACATTTACTTCATCGTCTTTTTTAGGAACATCATCATGTATATTGGCATATATGTAATGTTTCCTTTTTGAGAGATGTTGTCGTTACACAAGACCAAGGCTTCCGGTATGCCGTAGTCTTTTATGCCCATAACGTTTGTCAAGGCATTATGTCGCTCATAATCCTTGCCGGATTTAACCTCTATGGGCAACACGTTTCCTTTGTATTCCACAACGAAATCAAGTTCTCCTAAGCGTTTGTTGTTGTCTGTCTTGCTCCAGTTATCAACAAAGCCTTTTTCGTTTCTTTGTAGAACTTGTCAATGAATGTATCTATTTTCCTGTTTAACGTAGTCATAAAATAATTAGTCTTACATTTTTCCAAGGCAAAAATAGGTTATTTTCTACATTTTTCCAAGGCAAAAACATTGTTTTTTTTACACTTTTCCAAGATTTAACATATATTTCTCATTCCGTAACTATTCAGCGATAGGGCATGAAATATCCAGAAGAGAGTGACATTTAAATGTGTTTAGCCAATTCTATTGACTTTGTACAAGTGTTTTCCGTAGACTTTTTCGTAAGCAAGCAAACTGCCTCTCCCCTTCAGGGGAGACGGGAGAGAGGTAAAAAACATTAAAGGAATGGCATTAAAAGTGCGACGTGAAAATGTATTTTTATACAATTATAGAGTGCATATTTGGAACATAAAAGAGGGAGATAGACATAGATTTAGATGCATGTTGAAGCAAGCAGAAATAGATGTTCTATCAACTTCAAATAGAAAGTTACCGAATTTCTATGAGAAAGTTACGGACTTTCTATTGGAAAGTTACCGAATTTCTAAATGAGGACAAAATCCTATGTTCACAGAGGTTTGGCGTAAACGCCAGAATCGGACTATACAGACGTGCTGAACAAACTGTTTATTTATACAGTATGATTGGTTATTTATGCAAAAAGTCTGTCAGAATGTGGTATGCATATATCAAGCATTGAACTTCCTTATTTAGATATTCTATCACTCCATATTCCGGATGAACCAAAATTGTTACCTTTCCTCTATAAAACAAAAATGAATATCTCCGCAAAAAGTCGCAATTAATTGGCTGTTTTTACAATACATGGAAAAAGATTACGTTGTTATTTTTTACTGTTACCTAAGGGTGCTTGAGAAACTTTTTTTATCTTATGTTTTCGTCATCAAAAAACATATTGTCCTTCTAATAATATTCTCACTCAACATGTAGGACAAGCCATCAAAAAAGCGCACTCCCGAAAAAAAGGAGTGCGCTAATTTTTTCTTTATTGACTTAATCCAAGAAACGCATTACTTTACGTTTTTCAACTGGATACCACCCTTGAATACAGGTGCTACACCAGCCTTAGCCTTTGCAGCCTTTGCGATACGGTTTGCAACACCATTCTCAGCCTTTGCAACCTTTGCAGGAGCATCCTTTGAAACGGCAGCGATTTCAACCTTTGCGAATGGACCATACTCTCCGTTTGCATTCTTAGCAATAGAAACAGCATAGTATGTCTCGCCTGGAGTACAGTTCCATTTTTCGTTTTTAACACCGATAGCATTCCAATAAGTATCGTATGGGTTGAATGGGTTAGTATCAGACTTCATCAAGGCAGCTAATGACTCATCTGTATAATTCTGATTAAAGAAATTCTTCTCTATGAGGAGGTCGTGATGAATACTTGTCTGGTCGTTTGGAGTATAAGTAACAGGGAGGTAATATCCAGATTCTGCATCTCCACCAACGGCATCGTAAGTGATTGTCATCTCAGCAACACCTTCACCACCCTGCTTAGCTGTAGTTACAGGAACAGTAATGATATCACCATATGTGCCGTTTACGTCTGTAGGCAATATTATCAAGTCATAGTCTGTGCATGGCAACAAGTCACCAAAGGTCTGTGTATAAACTTCGTTATGACCATACCAAGCGAAGCCCTTAATCATATCGCCAATGTTAGCATAGCCCATTCTTGCACCCCATTCTTCAAACTGCTTCTCCAGTTCGCCTCTACCTAATTGTACAAGGAAGTACTCTCCACAATCAGCATTAGGAGTAACTGTAACGGTGAACGAAGTACCTGTTATCTCATCAAAATTACATGTAACCGACGGTGTACCAACGGTCTGCTCCTTTGGAGTAGTGAAGTCAGCACGACTTGTTTCGCCAGGCACACCATACTGGTCGTAACCAAGTGTTATAACAGTATAATTGGTGTTTCCCTTGAGCTCAATACCTGTAAGCTCACCTGAGGTAAAGTCCTCATACATCTTCTTAGCATTTTTCTGTTCGAAATATTTTGCCATTGTGTCATCGTCGTATAATTTAGCCAAGTTAGCCGGCAAAACGTCGATGCAATAGCTTTCACAGCTCTCGCTACGTGTAATGGCGAGTTTCAACATATCCTGACCATCGTCTTTCTTAACATAGCTGTCGAATGCAATGGTTGCCTTTATTTCTCCGTCAACACGTGCAAAGTTTACCTCCTGTACCTTGTTGATAGCAAAAGCTTTGATTGTTGGATTTTGTTCATTACCTTGCTTGATGAGCATACGGTTAGGAACATCTGTTTGTGCGCTGGCTGTGAGTGTTGCCAGGGCAAGTGCTAATATAGTAAAAAGTTTTTTCATTTCTTTATAAATTTAAAGGTTTGATTGTTGATTTTGATTACGTAAACGCCATTGGTCAAGTTCTGCAGAGAAACAGCAGAGCCATCCCAAGAGCTGATGTCGAGCATGCGCTTGCCGCTGATGTCGTAGACAGCAGTGCGAGCTCCTTCAAGTCCGGTAGCTGACAATACGCCGTTGCAGAATGTCAGGTTGAACTTCTTGTCGTTCATAGTACTCTGAATGCCCTGCGTAACACCGTCGAACTTTAGCGACTCAATGTCAGCAAGATTAAACTCTGTAGGGGTTTCTGAAGCGCTCGTGAAGACCTGTAGCTTCCCCTCGTTGAATTTAAGAGAAGTAACATCCGTCAAAGCAAACTTCGTAGAACCACTACCTGTTTTTACAACCAAGTCTTCCGCTACCGCATTTTGGGCACAGAAAAAGGTTGTGGCGCCAATGGCTGCCATAATTAGTGTTCTTTTCATAAGCTTTTATAAAAATTTGAATATTGCATTTTTCAGTGGGCAAAGTTAGTATTATTTTGACTACTAACAAATTTCACGCATATATATACTATCCTTTTTTTGTTTTTTTATCATTTGACATATAATCTGTCTCTTATACACATCTCCGAGCCCACGAGACGCTCATGAATCT
>ERZ1027266.1562-NODE-1562-length-11167-cov-8.133549_pt1 | contig 11167 bp, 15 predicted proteins | sample MGYA00519257_ERZ1027266 | MGnify/ENA primary metagenome ERZ1027266 (study PRJEB26926, sample SAMN06164683) | human gut metagenome | biome: ENVO:00009003; feature: ENVO:2100002; material: ENVO:00002003 | host: Homo sapiens | place: USA | collected 2012 ... | reverse complement strand
AGAGTTCGTCGGCAGCGTCAGATGTGTATAAGAGACAGTATTTATAATACAAAAATATGTATAATTATGCGTTTATACAAATAAAATTCGATATTTTTGCATAAGTATTAAATTTTTATGCACATGAACACTATTTCTGGACTTGTTTTGGACAACGGGGAACCTGTATACACACAGGAATATATCCAGTCTTTACGAAATGCTGACAAAAAGAGACCAGACGCGCTGAAGATTATAGCTCAGCGTGGCGGACAGGAACGTATGCTCGCCATTGATGCTGACATTAAGATTGTTGGAGGCTCGCGAGGAGGATCCAAGTCCTTCTCATCCCTAATGGAAGTTCTGAAGGATATCAAAAATCCAGATTTTCACGCAACCATTCTGCGAAACGAAAAGGACGACCTTCAGTCACTCGTTACTGACTCCTATAAACTCTTCTCACAGTTCGGAACTTATAATAAGTCGCAGAATGACATGACCTGGAACTTCAATAACGGAGGATGGCTCAAATTCTCATACTACGCAGGAGCATACCAGGATTTCAAAACACGATTCCAGGGTCGCCAGTACGCCTATGTCTGCATCGACGAGGGTACGCAGTGCCCATACAAGAAGTTCAAATACTTACTCACAAACAACCGTAACGCAGCGCATATCCGAAACCGATTCTGGATTACATGTAACCCGGACCCGGAATCGTGGGTGCGCAAGTTTATCGACTGGTGGGTGGATGAGGACGGATACATCATACCTGAACGTGACGGTGTCATACGCTACTGCTTCATGGACGGCGATACTCCCGACTCCATATACTGGGGCGATACCCGTGAGGAGGTCTACGAGCAGTGCAAGGGCATCATTGACAAACTGTGGAAGGACAGCTATGAGGAACTGGGATATACCAAGCTTGAGATGTTCATCAAGTCGGCAACATTCATCCGCGCCGATGTGTCGGAGAATATCAAGCTTATCTCTACTGATGCCTCATACATCGCCAACCTCGCACAGCAGGACGAGGAACAGCGCATGCGTGACCTTGAAGCCAACTGGAACTGGAAGGCGGCAGGCGACGACATGATTAAGTTCGAGGACATGGAGGAGTTCTTCGACAATGCGGAACAGGTAGGGGACGGCGTGGACCGCGCATCTGCCGATATAGCGTTTACAGGTGGCGACAACTTCGTAATGTGGCACTGGAAAGGGAATCATATCGTGGACCTACAGGTGCTCAGGCTCGACTCCAAGACGCTTGTGTCTTGCATACAGGCTAAACTCTCTGAATGGGGCGTGGAGGAGCAGAACTTTACTTATGACCTCCAGGGTATCGGACAGTATCTCAAGGGATTCTTCCCTCTCGCCGTGCCGTTCAACAACCAGGCGGCTCCTGTCGCAATGTCAAGACAGGAGGAGGATGGCGTGCGCTATCTCTATAAGGACCTCAAATCGCAGTGCGCATGGCTCTTCTATAAAGTGATAAAGGAAAGGAGGATTTCCATCGACTCCGCACTGCTTGAAAGGAAATATTCGGGAGACGGTTTCAAAAACCTTGCGCTCAGACAGATTCTCCAGAAGGAACGGAAGATGCTCCGAAGGGACGAGAACAGTGACGACAGGGGATTCAAACTCCTGCCGAAGTCGAAGGCGAAGAGGTATGTGGGACACTCGCCCGACTTCTTCGAGTCGCTGCTGTACAGGATGATTTTTTCACTCACAAAAACTAAAAACAAAAAGATTAAAGGACTATGGATGCTATCAAGGTGAACAATGTCAAGGAGATGCTCGTCAAGAAACCGTTCTTCGAGGTTACTCCGAAAGGGTATATGAAACATTATACCATCAACAGGGAGATTAGCGAAAAGGAATGCCCGGCTATGCCTGACGATACTCTCTACAGGGTGGTGAAGACACAGCAGGACTTCCTGCGTGAGTTTAACCCGTCGGGACACAGAATATGGGACGAGGAGGAATATCCCGACATCTGGAAACAGAACCCGGAAAACGGATTGTGGTATAAACAGAAGATTGCAAGGACTGCGTTTGCTTTCCAAAGGCTGATTCACACGAAACATCTGCTGCACGCTACAGGTAATGATATTCAGTTTGAACTCGCAGGCAGCGAGGAGGGAAGGAACGACGAGGCGAACCAGAAACTGCTGAACGCCTTCAAGACGGGATGGCTCATGCACGACATGGAAATTAGATTCTTTGATGCCATTGACGCATATATGGCGGTGGCGGATTGCGCAATAGTGGGTTTCTTCGACGAGGATGGCAAGTTCGGCACAAGAACTCTGTCGTTCCTCAACGGGGACACGCTGTATCCACAGTTTGATTCGCTCACGGGAAACATCGTGGCGTTCGCAAGGAAATACTACGACTACGACGAGGATGGAAACGAGATGACGGAATGGGTGGAGGCATGGGATGACAGGATGTTCTACCGCTTCACTAAGTCCGTGAAGAAAGGTAAACTTGCTGACATCGTGACGAAGATTGCTGATGTTTTCGGAATCAGCGACTATACTTGCGTGGAACAGAAACCGCACAAATTCCTCTTCTGCCCTGTGGCGTATGCAAGGAACGACAATGGGCCTTGCTGGAGCCCGGTGCAGCACAACATCGAGGATTACGAGGAGGCGTATTCGTATCTGTGCGAGAACAACAAGGCGTATGCCTTCCCGATTCTTACGCTTATCGGCGACGGAGACAATATTTCTGTAGCTGGAGACAACAACGGCGCAGCGAAGACTCTGCTTATCACGGACAAAGACGGGAAGGCGCAGTTCCTCAATGGTACGGACGCCTCGGATGCCTTCGCCACTCAGCTCAACAAGTCGTATGACCTTATATATGAACTGTCGTTTACCGTGAAACCTCCGGAACTGAAATCGGGAGATTTGCCGGGCGTGGCGCTTAAACTGCTATACTCTCCGGCTATCGAGGCGGCTATGAACGATGCGCAGATGTTGCAGCCGTTCCTTGACAAACTGGTGCGCATCTGCAAGTACGGCATCGGAACGGAGGAGAACTGCATGGCTTCCATGACGGCTCTCAAAATCAATGCGTGGATTGAACCTTACGTGCATCAGAATGATACGGAGCTTATCACTAATCTCGCTACAGCTGTACAGAACAAGTTCCTCTCTAAACAGACGGCTTCGGAACGTAACTCTAAATTCAGCAAGAATGACGAGTTCTCACGTATCATGCGTGAACAGAAGGAGGAACAGCAGCAGGATCTCCTTATCGACATACAGCGTGCGGACCATGACCTTGAAAACTCCATCGAACAGGAGAAGGCTGCCGCAAAAATAAATGGAGGAGGAGGCTCGGATGTTAATACTGGACACGGCAAGAAGGGACGCCCAAGAACGGTAGATACCGACCATTGGGGAAACAGACAAGACGGTTCTGAACAGAACTGGGATGACTGGAATAAAAAACATTAAGGTTACAGTATAAAATGTGTATATATGCAATATTTTTTATATATTTGTAGAGAGGATAGGCAGGAGTAGCTACCTGCTGACAAGGGTGAAATCTCGACGCCCTTCCTCTTCTATACTTTTCGAGATTAATTTAATTATTCGGGATATGAAATCAGAAAATGAAATTTGGAAGCCAGTTGTTGGTTATGAGGGATTGTATGAGGTTAGCAACTATGGAAGAATCCGTTCTGTCGATAGAGTTGTTTTTCAACAAGGAAGAAATCAGCTTTATAGAGGTTGCATAATGGCAACGTTTATAAACAATAGCGGATATGAAGCAATAAGATTGAGCAAAGGTAACAAGAAAAAAGGGATGCTTATTCACAGGATTGTCGCTGAGACTTTTTTGCAAAATCCGAACAACCTTCCATACGTAAACCATAAAGACGAAACAAAGACCAACAATCGTGTTGATAATTTAGAATGGTGTTCTTTAGAATATAATGTAAATTACGGAACATCGACGAGAAGACGCTCGGTTAAAATGGGCAAACGTATTTACGCATATTCTTTAAAAGGGGAATTTCTTGCAACTTATTTTTCTATAAGAGAAGCGGAACGCGTAACTGGAGTAAAAAAACAAAGCATTATGCCCGTTATTGACAAAAACAAGACCGCAGGAGAAATGTTTTGGAGAACCTATATGTCAGACAATATAGAAACGAAAGTTCCCAAAAACCACAAGTTACATATAGTGCAATATGACATGCAAAGTAAAAAGATAGCTTCATATAGTTCGGCTCACGAGGCAGAGAGGAAAACTGGCATAAAGCATGAATATATATGTAAGTGCATTCGTGGCATAAAAGAGAGCTGTGGCGGTTTTATTTGGAGGAAAGCCTATGAACGAGAACTCACGAAGCCTTAACTATGCAGCTAAACGCATACAGGCTATTCAAAGCATGGAACGGCGAATACAGCAGATTATCTTCCCGAAAGCCAAACAGATAATTGCAGCGGCAAGGAAGTACCGCAGCGGAGACAGACTCACGAATGAATCTGCCCTGCTCAGAGAGGCTCGCAGCATTACGGCTGCGGCACAAAAAGACATCGAGGCTTACACTGCCGCATATGCCAAGGCTTCGTGCAGCATCCTCGACATAGAAAACGAGAATATAGAGGCTTTCCTCACTGGAGACATATACGGAAAGACTACATCTGAAAGAAACAGCGTCTATCTCGCCAACTTTGCGGAGGACATCGTGCGCATGATTAAGGCAGGAACAGTCATGGGGTACTCTGAATCGCAGATTCTTTCTTCTGTCCGTACAGGATACAAAGACCCGTATCACGCCTCTGTCGTGACAAAGGCACAGCGCAAGGACATCAATATCGCTACTCCTTCCTACGGAAAGGGATATTATAGAAATGCCTACGAGAACATTGTACGCAATACCACACAGGTGATTTCACTCGCATGGGGATTGGCGGAGCAGGAATACGGAAAGGAGAATGGAGCTGTGGGGTTCAGGTGCTATCGAGGCTCGTCTTATCCATGTGCTGTCTGTGATGACGAATGCTCGTATCTGCATAAGCTTACTGACCCGTTTCCGCCGTTCCACGTTAATTGTGTTTGTTACACTAAATTTGAGTTCGATGAGGAATAATCACTAAACTATACTATTATGCAAGGATATACTTTATCAGTACAGGCAAGAAAGGTTGCCAAGTCTTACGGGATGGCGGCTCCGGAATATCTCATCTACGCTGACTTGAGAGCGGCGGGATGGTGTCAGCGTGACGCATGGAACGTGGCGTTCCAGGGAAAAGGTCTCAACTGGGATAAGGCGGAACTGGAACGAGAGATGAACAAGCTGGAGGCGCTCGGCTCGGTACAGAAACGTGTGGAGGAACAGACCAACAAGAAGTCTGCCGAAGACCTTACTCCAGAACAGCTCGCAAGAGCTACATCAAAGGAACAGATTCTCAAAGACCTCGTCATAGCACGCTCCAAAATCAGGAATACCTCGTCAAAGGAGTGGGCGGACTATACCAAGATGATAGGAGACTTCGCAAGGGTCAAACAGGATGATTTGAAAACGGAAGACACAACCATACATTTCCACCTTCCTGTAAATTACCCAAACTCTTGCGCTGACTGTCTGCTTTTCAAGAATGGAAAGGCGGACTTTCAAAAGAAACGTTAAATATCTGTTAAAAGAAATGATGCCTTGCCGGGTTTGGGCAAAACATCATATCTTTGTAAGTGATTTTGAACTCCATGAAATAGAGTCTGAATCATAATTCTAAAATGGTTAGAGCGGTGTTGTCTGTCAGCACCGCTTTTTTGTTATCTGTCCTCGTACTTCTTGCCGGTTACAAGTTCAAGGGTTTTCATCACGTCCTCGTTCACAAGGGAATCGTTGAGAAGAGGAATGGCTGACTCCTTGGGCAATTCCTTGGTTTCGGCTGCTTCCATAATCATGCGCAGCAATGTGACAAGCATGGTGTGGTCTTCTACGATGCTTATCAGTCGGTCTAATCCTGTTTCTGTCATTTCTCTTCCTCCTTCTTTAGTTCTTCACCCATATTGCGAAGGGTCTCTGCAAATTGCTCTACCTCTGCGGCATCCTGTAGAGCTTCCTCTTCTTCTGCCTTCCGTTCCTCGTCGCTCTTGCCGCTGTCTTCCTTCTCGTTCAGCTCCTTGCTGGCTCTGTCAAGGTACGCGCTCAGGAGCTTCTGCTTCTCTACCTGGTACTCATAGTCGCCGACGGTCGTGGTATCGGCGAGCATGGCAACGAAGATGGATTCAGCATTGGTGGCCTCCGTGCCCATAAGCATCCTGTTTCCGGCTGCATCCCTTACTACTGTCAGCGCATCGATGGCTTCATACATCGTGGTGCCGATGACGAACTCTACTGCCCATGAACCGGATACGGTGCTGACCTTGATGTACGGCAGCTTTGCCCTGTCAAGGTGCTGGCGTATCTCCATCGGTACGCCCTCTATGTCACGAAGGCGCTTTAACTCCTGTTTTGACAAACTCTTGGTATATTTCAGTATCTGATAATTACCAACTTTTACTTTCTGTCCAAATACTAACATTTCTGTTCCTTTCTTTTTTGTTAATTATCGGTTTCTCGTTCTCTTACTGTTATCTTTCCGCTTCCACCGGTCGTGACCCTGCCGCCGTACCTGTAAACGAAACACTTTGCCTCGCCGTAGGCCTTTATGTCTACTTCTGCTTTGTCATATACGCTGATATGCACGCTGGCTCTGTCTTTTACCACTATCTTCAGCTTACTGCTATGTCTGACATAGATATTGGTCACAGTAAACATATCGCATGTCATGCTCGCGTCGCAGCGGCCGTTGAGTATGACGGTGTAGGGGTTCGTCAGTCTTACTGCCTCGTCTGCATATACACCATGATTGTGTATTACATCGCCGAAGTCTTTCTTCATCACTTCCACTGAGGGCCAGTCGTGTTTTATGCAGAAATCTATGCCGTTCACAAACTTTTCCACCATGACGTCTTTCGTGGTGCCGTCTTCCCACTCTTGTGTCCACCGGGCGCACAGACCGAGGCTTACAGCCTCGTCTTTCATCCTGTCTGACAACTTCTTTTCCTTTCCCATAAGCTTACTTCATTTTCCTTCTGCCGTACTCTGCTATCAGCAGTGCATCGCACGTGGCAAGCGTTATCTTCCTGCCGAGGTGCGGAAACATCTGCTGTGCCTTGGCTTTAAGCCTGTTCTTCCACTCTGTCTTGGTGAACTTGCCGCAGGTGCCGAGCTGGTATGTCTTCTCCCACTTGTTCGGTGTCACGTCTTCCGTCGGAATACTCAGAGCAAGCAGTGCCATCTGTAAATGACCGTAGCCCTTGCCGAAGTTGAACATCGCACTGCCGCCGTTGCCGGGCATGCCGCCGACTCTCTCCAACGTACAGAAACTGTTCTCGGAGTATTGCGACAGGAAGTCAAGCAGATCTTGTGGCGTAGGTGGCATCTTTACTACTTCTATCACCTCTCCGCTTTCCGACAGTACTGCTATGCCGCCATGCTGTCCTGGGTCTATTCCTATATATCTTTTCATTTCTCCTCCTTTCTTTCAAGCTCCATAATAGTAAGGATGGCGTAGTTTGCAAGATCTTTAAGGCTATCCTTCATTCCCTCGCCCTTTACCTTCGCCTCGTCTTTCATTAAAGACTTCACACGCTCCAGCTTCTCTGCCTTCCTCAGAAGATCTATGGAGCGTTCCACTTTCTTTCTCAATGGCTCGCTTAGCTTCTGCACCACCTCGCTATAATCAAATGTCATCTCTGAATTTATCATCCTAAATACTATCTTTTATGTCCTATATGCCACATGCTGCACACATGGCACTTATATACCGTCATCCCCTGTTCTTTCAACTTCGGATTCTGCTGCAAGTACTCCCAAGCTTCATCCTCACTCCTGTATGCCACCTTCGCCTTCCACGACCTCGACTTCTTCGTCCAATGCTCAGGGCCGGGAGTGAACGGAGGCACCTTGTTCCTGTATCTTCTGCTCATTGCTTGTATAATTTAGATTTCCACTCCCCGTTGAGCTTATCGACAAGGGCTTTCATCCTTTCCCCGTGAAGAGTCTCAAAGATAAATTTTTTAAGCTCTTCCGGGTTCTCAACAGTAAGGTCACAGCTGAGATTTAACGAGCCTCCTTTGAAGTAACCCTTCTCCACACCAATGCCTTTTTCTTTTAAGGCTTCCCCTACTTCCTTGATTCCGGACTCTATTTCGACATCCTTTACATAGATAATAGGTTTGCCGAAAGTTCGTTCTGTTTCTCTTTCCCACATACTCTATTCTGATTTAGCCGCTCTTTCCGCAGCATTGTTCTTATATTCGGTAATCAACATAAATAATCATCACCATGTATATTCTTAAACACGACAAGCATTAAGGGAATAAAGGCAAATCCGACAGACAGCACCATGCAGCAGGGAAGAATACCTTTTTTACTGAACACGAAAATTGCTGTAAGCAATACAAGCGCAACCAAGCCGAACAGCGAAATCCCGTACATCATCTTTTTAGAAATCCTCATGTCAGTCGTCCTCCTTGATGAAACTCTCCGAAGATGGCTCCGCACCCTCCTCCTCGGCTATGAAATAAGGCTTCCCCAAATCCTTGCCGGAAGCGCCGAACACTACATACACTATGCCGTCCGAAATCCTCTTCTTCCTGAAATTGAACTTCTGAGACATCTCCTTGCCGAACTTCTGCTGTGTCATCACGTCTGTATCGTTGTCTGCGCAGAAACGGGCGAACCTGTCATACAGGAACTTCGCCGGCATCTCCACACCAGGACCGTCATCCTTCTCCTTGAAGGCATGGATGCCGTAGACATCAAGCCATACCGCAATGGGATTCACCTCCATGTTCGCAATGTTCTTGTAGAACTCGCACCTCTTGTCCTCCGGGAACACGAACTTCCTCGCCCTGAGCTCCCTCGCACCCCTGAGAACCCAGTTGAACACACCGGGCAACTCGTCCCTTATTATCTTCGCCGCAAGCTCCCTGTCCTGCTTCTCCACAGGAATGGTGACGTCAAAGCACACATACTGCATCCTCCTTATGAAGCCGAAACCGGAATCCTTTATCTCAGGAGTGCTGTTAAGGTGGAATATCATGTAGGGAAGACTCTTCGACTCAAGAACGTTCTGACCCAGCGCCCTCATCGTCACAGGCTCGCCGCTCACGATCCTCTTGAACATCCCGGTGTCCCCGGTGCCGAACTTCTTGTAGTTCGCGTCCGCACACCAGTTGAAGATGGCGTTCCTTATCCTGTACCTGTTCCTCATGCCCTCGTCCCCTCCGGACGTCAGCTCGGGATAGTCCACCGACGTTATCCTGTCCCTGCCGAACAGCGCGGTGGCGACGTCGAACACCACTCCCTTGCCGTTGCTTCCGCTGCCTATGAGTATCAGGCACAGCTCAATCTTCGCAGTGGCCTTGCCCTCGTACCTGTTGTACGCATCTCCCCTCTGCACAAGACCCAACCCGAGGAACATCTGCAATATCTTCCTCGCATCCCTGTTGGGAAGCACCTCGTGGAGGAAGTTCTGCCATCTCACGCACTTCGCCTTGGGGTCATACTTGTAAGGGTGGTAGTACGTCACATGGTAGTCGGGAGAGAAAGGCATGGCCTGGGGTTCGGGGAACGCAAAGTCTACAACTCCGTTCTCGAACGCCACAATGTCAAACTGGGGGTTCAGTATGTTGTACAGCTTCACCGTCTCCATGAACACGTCCCTGCATATGGTGGGCCTGTTCAGCACAGGGGCTATCATCAGGTCCTCCACTATGAGCATGTACGCCTGCTCCACGACACTCTTGTCAACAGCCTCGTATATCTTGCCGTTGAACATGTAGAACCTTCCGCTGTACCACTTCACCGGCGCAGCCTTCGCAAGCTCTCTCAGACTCCTCCTGAACATCACCATCAGCCTGTTGAAGCCCACGCTGTTCGGCTGTCCCCAGTCGCACCTGAAGGACTCGAAGCCGTACTTCACGTCCTTCGTGAGTACAAGGAGCTGAGAGTGCAGCTGCTCTACAGCAAGTCCGCCCTCCATCCTTACGCATCCGTCATCGTCAACAATCTTCCTTCTTGCCATTATTCATCATCCTTTTATCTGTTTATCTTTTTACCTATTTACCTATTTATTATACAGTCACTGCTCATACCGCTGTCACCCGTATCCTGTCCCTGTCATCATTCACGTCTTCATTTTCTCTGCCACAATTCTTGTTGTCATTCCTCATCGTCATTCCATGTCATCATTTTTCCTGTCATCATTTTCCGCAATTTTTGTGACATGACCGAACCTCTGTACAGTGCCTGTATCCGTATTCCGTCAATATCCACGTCATCATTATGTAAAAATCCTTACAAACCAGTGTATGAGTGAATATTCCAAAAAAATCAGTGAAGACTACGAATGTACCCAAAACGCCCATAAACAGGGACTTTGTGCATGTTTCAGCTCCAAAAGTCCCACTCTTAAAAAACCTCCACTTTATATAATTTGTACAAATATAGTCAATATCCTCTATAAATATACATAAATACCTATAAAACAATGTATAATTATACATTTTTAATATACATCAAATGTAGATATTTTATACATATTTTTTATGTGTTAAAATTGTTAACAATCAACCCGAATCCTGGCAGAAAACCGTTTTGAATATTTATGCAATAAGTACTGCTAAATTTCTACTTGACTTTATGTTTACAAGTAATAGAATTTTACATCTGAAATAAGCAAGAAAATCGGAAGAAAAAAATAAAAAAAAACGAAAAAATTTACGAGAGGTGACTACATTCATTGCCCGTGCGTCCGTTGGGGGGGGGTATGGGTGTAAAGAGTACACTCTATATGTAAGCATTTAGTCAGTTAAACCATGTTATTTAATATAACATAGTTTTGTAAACATATTTTCTAAGAAAAATCCTTACAAATTATTTCGGTGTTATAATGTCGTAACTCCTTGATATTCACCCACTTACAAAATGTATATTAATACACCTACTTTGTATATTTATACAATACGTTTTTCTCAGGTTTTTGTTAACCTAAAATTGTATAACGTTAACATCGGACCTCTGTATATTGTGTTAACAAACATTTCATTTCTTAATTGTATATCTGTCTCTTATACACATCTCCGAGCCCACGAGACGCTCATGAAT
>ERZ1027266.1555-NODE-1555-length-11201-cov-19.256774_pt1 | contig 11201 bp, 8 predicted proteins | sample MGYA00519257_ERZ1027266 | MGnify/ENA primary metagenome ERZ1027266 (study PRJEB26926, sample SAMN06164683) | human gut metagenome | biome: ENVO:00009003; feature: ENVO:2100002; material: ENVO:00002003 | host: Homo sapiens | place: USA | collected 2012 ... | reverse complement strand
CGGCGCGTTCCATAGCCGACAAAAGGCTTGCTTCGCTGTGGGGCTTCGGCGGCGTTGTGGTATGCTCCGTTACTTTTGCGGCGGGGTTAGGAAAGCCCTGTCCCTCGGAAAGCTCCGGCAGCGTCACGTCTGCATTTTCCCCGTCCTCCGCTTCGGGCTTATCTTTCAGCGTCGCCCGGTATCTGCGTTCCATCTCTTTCCAACCGTCAGAAATAACAGTCTTTCCCCGCACCGTAAACTCCGTATCGGCGCATGAGAAAACCGCCGTAACCGCTTCAAAGATATGCGGCTCGGCGGTGGCAAGGAGCAGACGCGCCCCCGCAAGGGTGAGGATATTTCTCTCGCTTTCCGGCAGCGCGTCCGGGTCAGCCTTTGCAAGCTCCATAGTGGGAATGATTGCGTGGTGGTCTGATACTTTTTTACTGTCTGTTACCTTTGCAACCTCCGGCGTGAAGTCCGCGCCCGCCATAAAGGGGAGCTTTTCGCAAAGCAGCGCGATAATGCCCGCTGCGGTGCCGCCCATGTCGTCAGTAAGAAAGCTGCTGTCCGTCCTCGGATAGGTAAGCAGTCTTTTTTCATAAAGGGCTTGTGCAAGGTCAAGGGTCTGTTTCGCGGTGTAGCCGAAAATGCGGTTCGCTTCCCGCTGCAAAGAGGTAAGGTCAAAGAGCTTCGGCGGGGCTGCGGTTTTCTTCTCTCTGGTAAGGGAAACGCATACCGCCGTTTCTGTTTCGCAAGCCCCTTTCAGCGCGGCGGCTTCTGCCTTGTCTGAAATCCTTTCGCTTGCCGCTTCCGCGCCGGATAAATCAAGGCGAACATGATAATATTTTTCTTTCTGGAAATGGGAGATAGCCGCGTCCCGGTCGGTGAGCATTTTTAAGGTCGGGGTCTGGACGCGCCCCACGTTCAAGGTCTTTCCATACAGGCAGGAGAAAAGCCGGGTGGCGTTAATGCCGATAAGCCAGTCAGCCTTTGCGCGGCAGAGGGCAGACGCAAAGAGCGCGTCGTAGTCCCGCCCGTCTTTGAGGGAAGCAAAGCCCGCCTTAATCGCCCCGTCCTCCATTGAGGAAATCCACAAGCGGCGCATGGGCTTCTTGCAGCCCGCCGCTTCGTAGACAAAGCGGAAAATCAATTCTCCCTCGCGCCCCGCGTCGCAGGCGTTCACCACTTCGGAAACGTCGGCGCGGTGCATAAGCTCTTTTAAGGTCTTGAATTGCTTCCCCTTGTCCGGGTCAACGGCGTACTGCCATTCCTCCGGCAGAATGGGTAAGCTGTCAAAACTCCATTTTTTATATTGCTCCCCGTAGGCGGCAGCTTCCGCAAGCTGTACCAAATGCCCGACGCACCATGAAATGAGGTAGCCGACGCCCTCGATATATCCGTCTTTCTTTTCCTTAACGCCAAGCGCGGCGGCGATAGTCTGCGCCACGCTCGGCTTTTCTGCAATAATCAGTTTCATTTTCTGTTCTCCTTTCGGTTGTTTTAGGTTTGAAATTGGTTTATACTTTAAGCATTACTATAAGAAACAGGTGACAATATGAAATCAATACATACTTTCGATGTTTTTGCTCCTACTGATGAACAGGAAGAAGCAATGAATAAAAAACGTGGCGGGCATTACAGGCGCGGTAAAAACAAAGAAATGGATTACTTTATTGAGTGTGCTACTTCGCTATTTCCCAACAACCATTATTCAAGGTTCACACCTATATATGATACGACAAAAGAGTTTTATCAACTGATTACTTCTTCCGATACAACAGAAAGAGCTATACTAAATTGGATAGCTTCTAATCGTGCATGGAATTATTTGTTTGGCTTATTACGGCATTATTACAGAACAGGACACCATGACGATAATTATATCTTTCCAGAGTTCAAAATCGGGTCGGCTTATGTGGCTGATTATCTGCTCATAGGTAATAGTTCAGACGGTTATCAATTTGTCTTTGTGGAATTAGAAGCTCCCAACGGGCGGATAACAAAAGAAAAAGGTACTCGTTTCGGGGAAGTAATCAATAAAGGGATTGAACAGGTTAGGGATTGGCAAATGTATATTGCTGCAAATTGGAATGTAATTGTAGCAGAATTGGAAAAGCACTCATTCTCCAATACAAAGTTACCCAGACAATTATACAAATATTGCCCTTATCAAATCTACTATGCTGTGATAGCCGGACTCCGTAAAGATTTTGAGAATATTCGTGATAGAAAGCTCCAACTGCAAAATGAAAATAACATAACACTTTTGCATTACGAAAATCTCATAGATGTTGCAAACGAAAATTAAAAGTCCATTTTCAGCGTTCCGGCTCACTTGCCTTTTTCTCCTGTACCTGTTTCAGACAGTAGCCCACACAAGGGAGCTGCCCTTTGTACGGACAGGAAGCGCAAGCCGGGGAATGGGGAACGGGCGGCGCATTGTCACGCCGCCCGCCCGGTCTTTGTATCATCATCTTTTCAAAGGGATTGTCGGTAAACAGGGTCATGCTTCCTCGTCCTCCTGTTCTTCATCAGAAAGCCCGTCCCCCTCGTCCGGCTCGTCCTCGTCGTAGTCGTCAAAATCGAAATCTTCAAGGTCGGTGCCGCCCTTGACGTTTTGCTTCGGCTTCATAAACTTAAAATAATAGAACGCGCCCCCGCCGCCAAGAAGTGCCACGACAAGGAAAAGCACAAGCCCGCCTGTATTGCCTTTCTCTTTGGGCTGCTCTGTTGGTTTCTCGGTTTCCGGCTCCGCTTCCTTGCCGCTGCAAGCGGTCATGTTGTCCTTGCAGACGGGGCAGCTCACATTTACCTTTCCGGCTTCGCATTTTTCGGTGCAACTGCAAACGGCGGGCGGGGCTGCTTCGGTGCTTCCGTCCTCCATAAGTGCTAAGAGGTCGGCTTCGTCCACTTGATTAAGGAAATGTACGGTGTTCTCGCCCTCGTCGTCCCGGTCAATGAGGATATAAAAGTAATTGCCGTTTTTGGTCGTTACGGTGATAAGCTGCTTGTTGCCGCCGAAATCGTCTACAAGGGTCGCGTTCCCGTCCGGGGTAAGGGGTTCTTCCTTTTGGGGTTCCTCGTAGACAACGCCGCTGTCGTTGGTGTCGTCCTCTCCCTCCGGGGTCTGTGCAAAAGCGGTGACGGAAAAGCCGCCCATAAGTACAAGGGCGGCGCAAAGTGCGGTCAAGGTTCTAAGGATTTTCTTATTCATTCTCGGTGTCCTCCATTTCTTCGGTGTCGTGGTCTGCGGGTTCTGCGGGGTAGCCCGGCGCGGCTTCCATGCCCGGAATACCGCCCCCGGAAAGCATAGCGGAAAGCTCATGCGGGGAAAGGCGCATGGAGCGCACAAGCTGTACGATTTGCAGGTTTTCCGCTTCGGTTTTCTGCGCTTCAAGCCCCCTTAATTTGTTCTGGTACTCGGTGATTTTCTCGCGGGTCTTTGCAATCTCCTTGTCGATACGTTCAATTTTGTTCATAGCCATCAATAAATTTCTCCTTTCAGATTTTCATTTTTTTGTTGTCAGTTCCAATTCATTAAGCCGTAGCCCTTGATACAGGAGTAATTGACGGGGTAGCTCTTTATCTTGCAGGCGTCGCCGGAATTGCCCTCGACGGTATAGACGCGCTCCCCGTCCGTCCCGATAACAAGCCCTACATGGTCTGCGCTCCCGTCCCCGTCCCAGTCGAAAAAGATAGCGTCGCCGGGGGCGATATTCTCATAGCCCCTCGCGCCCCATTGCCCGCGTGACTGGAACCAGGGTACGCCCTGTGACTGGCACCCGGCAAAGCGCGGCTCGCTCTTTCCGGCTTGATTGTAGCACCATGAAACGAAACAGGCGCACCATTCCACGCGGCTGTTAAATCCGTACCAGCTCCAAAAGGGTCGCCCGCCTACGTTGCCGACTTGCCGCTTCGCAAGGTCTACAACGGCGGTGTTGCCGGGGCGTGTGCCGTTTACAAGCTGTACGCCGCTTAAATCCTCGGACGCGCCCATATCGGGGGAGCCGCCGCCGAAAATCAGCGGTTTGTTTCCGCTTGTTTCCAGATAGACGCGGTACATTTCAAGCTGCTGTGGCGTTAGAAGTTCCTCCGCAATCTCGGAAATGGGCTTGTTCGTCAGCTTCACGTTGAGGATATGGTACTCGTAGGGTACTTCCTCGCTGGTCGTTTCCCCTGTTTCCGGGTCTGTGCTTGTTTCTGTGCGGTAGCGGATTTCCGTTTCTTCCGTCAGCGTCAAAGTGTACTGCATGGCAAAGACGCGGTTTAGTTCTGCCTGTGCGCTCTGCGGGGTGTAGGTCTGTAAAAGGGCGGTGAGGTAGGACGCTAACTCATGGGGGTTATGCCCGATACTGTCAAGGTCATAGCGGTATTCGTCATAGCCGGGGTGGGTGCTTTCGATATTGTCAATCTGCTGCTGAAGCTCGTTTTCCTTTGCGGCGTAATTGTTCTCCGTCGCCACAAGGTCGCTGTCCTCCGACGTGTAGGAAGTCCCAAGTATGCCGTTCATCAAGCCGGAGAACATGGAACCGCAAGAGGAAAGCCCCGCCGATACCATGATGAATAAGAGCAGCGCGGCAACGGCGATACATACGCCCGCCGGGTGCCGCCCTACAAAAGCGATTGCCTTTTTTGTTTCCTCGGCGGTCTTTTTTGCCGCCTTGCGGGTGTTCTCTGCGGCTTTCTGCGCCGTTTTTGCGCCGCCTTTCCTTGCTGTCTTTGCATACTGCCGCTTGATTTGCTGCTTCTGCATGAAGCGGGAAAGGGGATTGCCCGCAATCTGCGGATTGTCATGCAGGGCTTTGTGGTACTGGAAATCCACATTCGCCTTGAACGCCGCTTTCTCTGCCTTTGCCGCCGCCCGGTAGGGTTTCAGCTTGTGGCTGCGGTAGCCCTCCTTGACTTTCCGCGCCCCGTACTTTGCGCCGCGCTCTGCCAGTTCTTCGGATTTGTGCGCCCCCTCAACGCCGGAATTGTCCTTTTCAACGGAATGTATCTTGTTGTGGACGAAAATACCCGCTTCCTGTGCGGGGCGGGATAGCGGGTTATTGTGGGGTTTGTTCTTTCCTGTGGGCTTTTCCCGTTCCTCAAAGCGTAGGCGGGTCTTGCCTTTCCCGGTGGCTTCGTCAAAGGTGCGCTCCCGTACAAGTTTCTTTTCTTTGGGGATAGCCGCCTTTGCCGCGTCCAGACGGTCGGCTGCTTTGTCCGATTTTCGGATATACTTTTCAAGCTCCGGCGTTGCCCGTTCCTCGTCGGTAAACTGCAAGCGGGAAGATTTTTCTTTTGCTTTGGCTTCTGCCTGTGCTTTCCTCGCCGCCTTTTTGCTCGCCTTTCTGGTACGCGCCCCGTCGATACGCTCTAAGACGCGCTCGGCTGCGGCGGTGTCCTGTTCCCGTTCTGCCCCCGGCGCATGGGGAAGCGGCGGCGCGGCTGCTGTGGGCGTGGGAGCTGCGCCGCCCGGTATGGTCTGCGCTGCCTGTTCCGGCTGCTGCGGTGCTTCGGTCTTTGCAAAGTCCGCGTCCCTTATCCGCTTGCTGATACGTTTCTTTTTCCCGGTGGCGGCGTTTACCTCGACAGCCCCCTCGCGGGTCATTTTCTGCGTGACTTTCTCACGCGCTCGATACTGTTTTATTTTTCTGTCCCTCCAATCCGCGCCCTTGCAAGGGCGCAATACTCGGCGTTTATCTCAATGCCTATATAATGCCTGTGAAGCTGCTTTGCGGCTGCCCCCGTCGTGCCGCTGCCGAAAAAGGGGTCAAGCACAACGCCGCCTTTCGGACAGCCCGCCTTGATACAGGTTTCGGCAAGTTTTGGCGGGAACGCGGCGAAATGCCCGCCCTTGTAGGGAACGGTATTGATAAGCCACACGTCCCGCCTGTTCCGCATGGTCGGCATGAGGGCTTCGTCGTAGTAGCTGCCGCTTCGCGCCCGGTTAAGCCCCTGTACTTTCCCCTGTCCGGGTATTTCGTCCGCATATTTCTGTCCCGCGCTGCGCCCGGTGCGGTACCGCGCCGCCGTTGTGGGGGCTAACGGCTCGGCTATGGCGGCTGCGTCATAGAAATATTTCTTTGACTTCGTAAGCAGAAAGATATGTTCATAGCAGCGGGTAGGGCGGTCTTTCACGCTCTCCGGCATGGGGTTTTCTTTCTGCCAGATAATGTCGCTCCTTAAATACCACCCGTCAGCGCGTAGGGCAAAGGCTAAAAGCCAAGGGATACCGATTAAGTCCTTTTGTTTGCAGCCGGAAACGCGGTTGTTTCTTGCAATCTGCTGTCCGTTTCTGCCTTTCGGGTTCTTCGGGTCTGCATGGTAGCCTTTATTTCCTGTGCCGCAGTAGGTGTCCGCGATATTCAGCCAGAGCGTACCGTCAGAACGCAGTACCCGGCGCAGCTCGCGGAAAACCTCGGTCAGCCTGTCAATGTACTGCTCCGGCGTGTCCTCCCGCCCAATCTGCATATCAAGCCCATAATCCCTAAGCGCATAGTAGGGCGGGCTTGTGACGCAACAGTGTACGCTTTCCTCTGGAAGCTCCCGCAAGGCATAGAGCGCGTCCCGGTTGATGATGGTGTCAGTTTTCAGCCCGTTCATGCTTCGCCCACTTCCTCCGGCTTCGTCGTCATTACCCGGTAAAGCTCGGTGTCTTTCGGGAAGCGGTCTACAAAGGGCAGCACCACGTTCCCGTAGAAGATAAGCCCCTCGCCCGCTTCGGTGTGGGTGACATATTTCATCTGCTGCGGGGAGATGTTGAGCTGCTTTGCAAGGATAGCCCGGTCGCCCGCCGCCTGATTGAGCATGAGGACAAAATCAGAGTTTTCAAAGATATTTTCCACTTCGCGGGAAGCAAGCAAATCGTAGGGTAGGGTAAAGGCGCCTTGCCGCCGTTGGCGGTAGGTTTCCTACACCCTCCCTCGGAACCGGACTTACTCCTCTCGAAGTATCCGGCTCCCCATTAGTAATTAACGTATTGATTAGTGTCTGTGTATTCTTTCATGGCACTTGCTACAAACAACAAGCGTTTTCCGCCGCTTCTTTTTCATCACGGTTTCCCAATCAGAATTACCCAATTCGTTTAAGTTCCGTATAACGTGAACCTCATACAAATCGGCTTCTTTACACCCACATAGTTCACAAACTCTGGCATTGAGCCGTTGTCTAATAGTGGTTTTCCAGCTGAATTTCTTTCTCTGATAAATGATGTCACTCGCTTCGCCACGCTTACAATCTGCGATTTTAACAGGGCGAACACGTTTTGTTCCTGCTTTAGTTTCATAAGGGACAGACCATGTTTTCCCGTCTTTATACTGGCGAATGATTTTGCGGATACTGGTTTTGTGCTTATTAGCAATCGTCTTTAAGCAACTGTACTCCATAAGATAGCAGAAGTAGTCCAGCGTGTGATAATCACAAGCCAGATTGTAATAGTTGCATAATCCTCTTGCTTCGGCATTGTACTGTTCCACAATCTCATAATCCGCAAGGTTGAGAAGTCCGGCTCGGTGTATCGGCTGAAACTCCCCGTTTTCCTTTTGGCGAATGACTTTCTTTGCAAACATGAATTTCTCAATCTTTTCCGTATGGGGAACAGACAGGGCAACTTTCATGTGCAGGGTACGGGATTTTCTCCACGTTCCGTTTTTCATTCTGTGACCTTTGACTTCCTGATTTCTGCGGACGCAAATATCATATCCAATGAAACGGACTTTTTCGGAGCTGTGCGTTATCAGCGTCTTTTCCTCGCTTAGAGTTAATTTCAGCTCTGTGCTTAGAAATTCAGCGATTTCGGCTTTCAAGTCCTCACATTCCGCTTTTGTGCCGCACACACCTGCCAGCCAATCGTCCGCATAACGGACAAAAGTGAACTTCTTGTTGTCGGCAGGTTTGCAGGGCAGATTTCTCATAGCTTCCTTCTGTGCCCTATGCTGGTCAATCAGTTCTTGTCTTGCCGCTTCATCAGCGGTATGGTCAATCCAATAAGACAGTCTTTTTAATTCTTTGCTTGCCGCATGATATTCCGGTGTCTGATATGCAGACCTCGGCTTATCAAAGCGTTCTGCGATTTCCCGAAACTTCTTGTCCAGCTCATTCAGATAGATATTTGCAAGTATTGGAGAACAGATACCACCCTGCGGGGAACCGCTGTAAGTGGCGTTGTATTTCCAATTCTCGATATACCCAGCTTTCAAAAACTGGCGAATGATGTTCAGAAAACGACTGTCCTTGATTTTCCTGCTCAAAATATCAATCAATTTTTCGTGATTGATGTTATCAAAACAACCTTGTATATCGCCCTCGATAAACCAGACCACGCCTGTGAAGTCAGAAGAAATCTGACGGAGTGCGGTATGACAGCTTTTACCCGGTCTGAAACCGTGGGAGTGGCTGTCAAAGACAGGTTCATAGATAGCTTCTAAAATCATTCTGACAACTTCTTGCAGGAGCTTGTCATGGAAAGACGGGATACCCAGCGGACGGAGCTTTCCGTTTTTCTTTGGAATATACTCACGCCTTACAGGATTGGCTTTGTAGGTTCCGTCCTTTAGTGACTGGATTAACTCTTTTACATAGAAGTCACTGAAACCGTCTGCGGTATCGTTGTCGATACCCTGTGTTGTTGCACCTTTGTTTGCATAAAGTTTCTGATAGGCGGCGTAGTAAATATCTTCACGAAGTAAGTATCTGTAAAGTCTTGTGAATACGCCGTCTTTGTGTTCGCTGGAACACTTTTCAATACGCTCTAAAATTTCAGATGTTGGTTTCATTGAGGTTTCTCCTCCCTTTCATTCTTACATTTTAGATGTTACTAACTGGCTCCCTTCGCCATGTAAGGGTCGTTATCCCTCTCGGACTACTATGGAGCCTCCGTTACCATATCCGGCAAATGAGCCAGACTTAGGCAATCCCCAGTTAGCACTGTGCATAGGTTAGTGAAGATTGTCGGATATGCTTTCGGTTCGTTGTGACGTGTTCTCACGCCTGTTTCATAACGTGTTGGCAGTTGTCCCGCCGTGAAAGATGACGTGACAGCGTTATGACATGGGTTTCAGGACTTTTCCCACACCTGCAAAAAACAGGAACTGGAACCTTACATTCGATAAACCCAATCTTATCCTCATATCTTCTTAACATTAGAAAACAGTCGCACCTAAGTCCTTTGGTGACTATTCCTTTTTCTGCCATGCGCTGTTCCCGTAAAGGATTTCTCCTTAGTCGGTAAGGCAGATTGTTTCGCACACTGCCGTGTGCGGCAGTACCTTAGACTGCTTTGCACAGCGCCCTATCTGGGCGCACCTTGACATTCTGCGTGATTGCTGTGGGTATGCCGCCCCATTTACGGAAACGTTTCCAGATTTCAACGGAATAGGCGGCGGTCTGTTCTTCTTTCAAGAGAAGATGAAATTCGTCCATAAAATACCGGGTGGATTTCCTTTCTGCCCGGTTGACGGTGACGCGGTTCCATACCTGGTCCTGCACAATGAGCATACCTAACTTTTTGAGCTGCTTCCCAAGCTGCTTGATGTCAAAGCAGACAAGGCGGTTGTTCAGCTCCACGTTGGTACGGTGGTTGAATACGTTAAGGCTCCCGGAAACATACAGCTCCAACGCCGCCGCAATACGCGCCGCTTCCGGCTCCGGCTGCTTCAAAAGCTCGTTGTAGAGGTCGCCCAAGATAGGCATTTTCTCCGGGTCGGGGTCTGCAAGGAAAGGGCGGTACACGTTCCTAACGGCGCGGTCAATGACGGTCTTATCGACGGGCTGCAAGCCCTCCTTGCCGCCTATGACAAGCTCGCAGAGGGAGAGGATAAAGTCGGATTTCAGCGCAAGGGGGCTGTCGTCCTCGGAATAGTTGAGGTTAATATCCATAGGGTTCACATACTGGGGCTTCCCGTCAATGCCCTTGCCCGTAGGCGATAACCGTATCACTTGCCCGTCAAGCCGCTGCACAAGGGAAAAATACTCTGCTTCCGGGTCGCAGATAATTATGTCGTCGTCGGTAATGAGGAAAGCGTTTGTCATTTCCCGTTTGGCGGCAAAGGATTTCCCGCTTCCCGGCGTACCCAAGATTAAGCCGTTGGGGTTCTTTAGCTGCTTGCGGTCGCAGAGTATCATGTTGTTACTAAGGGCATTTAAGCCGTAGTACAACGCCGCGCCCGTCTGGAAAAGCTCCTGCGTGATAAAGGGGATAAAGATAGCGGTGCTTGACGTGGTAAGCCCTCTTTGAATGGGGATAAGGTTCTCCCCAAGCGGTACAGAGGACATAAGCCCCGCTTCCTGTTGGTAGTCAAGGCGGGTTAAGGCGCAGTTGTTCTTCTGTGCAATGCCCGCCGCCGCGAATACGTCATTTTCCAGTTTCCGCTTCGTGTCCGCCATGTTCACCACAAGGAACGTCAAGAGGAACATTCTTTCATTCCGGCTCTGCAAGTCCTGTAAGAGGTTCTTCGCTTCGCTGCCGAACGTGGCAAGGTCGGACGGGATTATATCCATGTCGTAGCCGCTGCGTACCGCTTTTTTCTGTTCCTCGATTTTCATTTTGTCAAGGTCGGTGATTTTCCGCTTGATTGTCTTTATGGCTTCGGTCTGGTCGATACTGTGGATATGCAGATTGACGATAACGCCCGTTTCCAAGTCCAGAATGTCAGATAAGATACGGTCGTTTAATTCCGGCGCAAGGATTTCAAGGAATGAAACCGCGCCGATTTTGCGCCCCATGCGGAAATAACGCCCCTCGCCAAAACGGAAAGAGGACGGGGCGATAAAGTCCTTTGTGGAAAGCCCGGACGGGGCAAGCCATGAAAAATCAAAGGAAAACTGCCCGCCCTCCGGGTGGAAAATGCCATGCAGCATTTTAAGGCGTTCATAGCCTGTCATGGGGCGGGCAGACACGCCCAAGAGCTTAAAGTTGTTGAGTACGTCCGTTTCGATACGGGCAAGGCGGGATTTCGCCGCGCCCAGACTGTCGGCTTCAATGGCAAAGGTGATATATTTTGCCTTGACAAGCCCGTTGTTGCCCTTTGCAAGCTGGTTTTTCAGCATATCCCGGTATTCTGTGCGGATAGAATTGAAAGCGTCCTCCTGTGCCGGGATATTGACCGCTTTTTCCGCTTCGCCCCGCTGCGTCCCCTGATTGATGAAAGAGAGCTGCACCGAAACGGAAGCGTCAAAGTAGTTTAGGAAGTCGCACCAGTTCTCAAAAATGGCGGTCTTGTCGTCTGCCTGTGCAAGCT
>ERZ1027266.1550-NODE-1550-length-11232-cov-9.460320_pt1 | contig 11232 bp, 9 predicted proteins | sample MGYA00519257_ERZ1027266 | MGnify/ENA primary metagenome ERZ1027266 (study PRJEB26926, sample SAMN06164683) | human gut metagenome | biome: ENVO:00009003; feature: ENVO:2100002; material: ENVO:00002003 | host: Homo sapiens | place: USA | collected 2012 ... | reverse complement strand
TTCCGCAAGCAAGCAAACTGCCTCTCCCACTTTAGGGGAGACGGGAGAGGGGTAAAAAAAAGAGTGTTTTTCAATCAACAAGCGATAACAGTGCGATAACTATTGTTTTTATCCAATTACCGCACTGCTATCATGATTTGTAAGATATACAGACTATAAATTACTGCCTTCATAATCATTTTACTTACATATAATGAGTACATCATCTGCTTTTATACGTGTCAAAAGAAAAACACCTATGAAGACATTTATCTCAAAGACTTTCCGTTCCGATGATAGAGCAAAGGAGCTTCGACGTAACGCCACTTCCGCCGAAGTTGTATTGTGGCAGTATCTTCGCAGGAATGCGTTGGGTGTACATTTCAGACGGCAATGTCCTGTCGGTGGATATATTCTGGATTTCTATTGCAACAGTATAAAATTGTGTGTAGAGATTGATGGCAGCGTACATGAGAGTGTTGAGACTTATCGTCATGATACTTCTCGTACTGCTTTCCTCAATGGTCTGGGTATAACGGTGCTGAGATACGATAATGATGTCGTATTTAATAATGTGGAAGGCATTCTGTCAAGCATACAGCATTTTATAGATAGACCAAGATTCATTAAAGGCGATTGTAGGAATGTGTTATTGTGAAAGGTCAAATCAATTAGGCATTTTTAGTGAAAATACCGACTATTATTTTTAAAATAATTACCGACCCCCTCTAGCTCCCCCTAAAGTGGGGAGGACTGGTTTGTCCGCATCTTGAGAGTCCTTCGGTGGGTATTGCCAATATCTTGTAAATCCTGGCCAAAGTCTTGTAACTCCTTGCCAAAGTCTTGTAACTCCTTGTCAAAGTCTTGTAACTCCTTGTCAAATGTCTTGTAACTCCTTGCCAATATCTTGTAACTCCTTGTCAATCAGCTTTTCAGCAAGAAGTCAAACTGCCTCTCCCTCTTTAGGGGAGACGGGAGAGGGGTAAGATAATGAGTGGCTTTATTTATACTTGGATATTACCGACCCCCTCTAACTCCCCCTAAAGCGGGGAGGACCAGTTTGCTTGCCTCTTGAGAGCCCTCGGTGGGTATTGCCAATATCTTGTAACTCCTTGCCAATAAGCTTTTCAGCAGAAAAGTAAACTGCCTCTTGATGCAATATTGTATTTTTATACAATTACAATGTGCATGTTGGGGACATAAAAGAGGGAGATGGATATAGATTTGGATGTTTGTTGAAGCAACATGAAATAGATGTCCAATCAACTTCAAATAGAAAGTTACCGAATTTCTATTGGAAAGTTACCGAATTTCTAAATGATGACAAAATCACATGCTTACAGAGGCTTGACGTGATTGCCATAATCGGACTATACAGACGTGTGAAACAAACCGTTTATTTATACAACCAAATTGGTTATTTATGCAGAAGCCTGTCAAGGTGTGGCATGCATATATCAAGCACAGAACTTTCTGATTTACGTATCAAAACTGGCTCATCCTTTATTTGGAGTGATGTAAACAGGAGATTCTGTCCAACGCTTATACAAAAACATTTAAAACACCGTATATATTTTCCGAGCCTACGGCTTGCTTAAAATTCAGATACCCCCTTAAAGAGAACAAGCTCTCTACGGCTTTATCTGAATTTTAAGCATTGGCACGATATGCCAATCGGAAAATATATACAGCGATAAACAGAAAAAACATTCTGGTAACATTGTTATTTGCGAGGGTGAAACCGAGGTTGGCTATCTTAATCTAATCAAGGCATTAGTGTCCCGTTAAAATTCGGGACGCTAATGATATACAGTAGTTATATTTGTTCAGAAAAGTATCCGCCCTTTTATTCGCCCTTCTACAACGTGTTGACACCCAAAGGAATAGAATGTCTTTTTTGAGAAGTAAATACGTATAATTAAACGTTATTCGCCTTTTTATCCGCCCTTTGATATTTCACCTTTGTTGATGAGTTCTTTTAGTCCTATTTTCAGGGCTTTATTCATTATCGCATTGTTTTCTAAATATGAGTCGCCTATCTTGTAGACCATTTGTCCACGTTCTCCTTCTGTTTTAAGCATACCATTCGCTTTCAATTCATCAATGAATCTTCTAAGTTGTTTTTCTGACAAATGACAACCACACAATGTAACAAAATCAGATTTCTTTGCTTTACCGTATTTTATGAGGAACGGATAAATGATATTCCACACCTGATGGATATCCCAATCTGTCATCAAAGAATACTTCGCAAGATCACCAGATAGCTCATAATAAGCACGAGGTAGAATATAATACTGAGCGTTTGTCTTACCATGCTTTTCCAAATAACCCATTTTTTCGAGTCTATGTGCAATTTGCTTATCTGTAGGGTGTTTTGCACCATCTCTAACTTCACACATGGCTAATACATCAAACACAGTTAGTTTATTGTCGTCAGGTAATTTTTGTTGAAGTCCCTGCACATACATAGCAAAAGCTTTATCTTTAACTGTAGCCAACAGTACTCCTGTAACTGTAAAGTCATCACTGTGGGAATAATCAGGTGCTGGTTTGCCTTCTGAGAGTGTGTATAGGAATATCTTATCCATACCTTGACCAGAACGTTCAACTACTCCAGTCTTTGACAAAACATCAGCAAGAAGTCTGTTTCTTGGAGTACTTGGAACGGTGAGTAGATTGTCAAGATTTACTCCCTGCGGGAAACCTCCTGCATTTTGAATAACCAGTTTATGTGGATATTGTTTTATGACAATTTCGCTGTTTCTTCTGTAATCTCGGTGTGCAAAAGCATTATTTACAATTTCACGTATTACATCCTCATTGAAGAACGGAATATCAAATATGTATGATCCCTCTCTGACAGGAACGGAACCGTTTCTAAGGTTGATTGTCTTCCATAATTCGTCAATCAAAATAAAGAATGGTTGTCCGAATGGAATTCTATTATCAAAATTTATCTGAGCCTCTGTTCCCCGATACTCCAGCATTACCTTTGCCTGAGGAAATACTTTATTCAAAAAGGCTTCCTTACTGACCAATAACACAGCAGCATTCGTAACTTTTTCCCCATTAATGAGAAGAAGATCACTTAATGCTTGTCTGTCAGTCAAAGAGTTGAATGATGGATTTTTCTGCTTTTTTGCATACTTCTCCTTTAAAATGCTTATTGCAATAGGATCAAGATCGTCAAAAGAGGCCTCTTCACAATATTGTTCTGAGAAATCTGGTTCTTGCTCTTGGATTATACTTATATAAGTCTTATCATCCATAGTTTTTAGCTCTTCACCAACTCGCATAAGAGGCACATCTTCAAATTTGAACACTTTACCAGTAGGACGGCAAGGAATCTCAATAACAAGAACTCGTTTATTAGTTGCATCCTCAAATAGTTCATATACAAAAGGACGTATTCCCATATCTCTATAAATATCGCTTTCCAGTTGACCAATTCCATTCATACATTGAGTTGTGCCAGTCACTGCATGAGGAAACTTATCGTGCATGCCTATCACGATACGACCTCCTCCTTCATTACATAGTGCAGCTACATAACCAAGAATGCAGCGTCTTCTTTCGTTAGGCTTATCTTTGCCTTTTCCGTTATACGAGACGTTACCTCCTTCTCCTTTCTTGAACTCTACGTGATCTTCTGATTCACGCATTTTGGCAAGTTCTGGTATAGTATATCTTTTCATAATTTGAATCTTAGATTTTATTGTAAACTTCTTTCATCCACTTTTGTACAGGGCTAGGAAAGGATGTCTGACAGCATGTTTCAATGTCAATTTTGGTTATATTGATGATGTAGAGTTCTTTGTCTATTGCTGTAACTACATAAAGATCATTTACTTCTGTAACAGGAAAGATGGCACTACCAAACCACATACGACAGTCACCACGAGTACCTGCACGATATAAGGATGTTTCTGTGGGAATATCTCGCATAAAAGTCAAAACATGTGTCTTTACCATGCTCTTTGATTTCTGACCATTTGTCTGAGAATAGAAATCATGCACACAGTTTTCCCTCAGGAATGCACGCATACTCATCTTTGCATCAAATATGGAGTGTTTAAGAATGTTAGCAGTCATGCAAACCATCTCAAATTGGACACCTCTTTCTGCGAGGTAGTTTTGATTTTTGACTTCAAGTTCAGTAAATTGCTTAATCATTACATCTATACTTGTTACTGAATTACATTAAGAATCACATTACCAATAGCTCTTGCCATCAATGGTGGCACAGCATTACCCACGAGAGTATATTGCGGAATATCTACTTTGCGCATTTCTCCTCCAGTTGTTCGTTTGCCCTGAAATACAAAGTTGTCATCAAATGATTGCAAGCGAGCCATTTCTCTTACTGTCATACAACGATGAGCAGAATAATGGATAAAATCATCTGGCATAGTGACAACCGTTGGAGACTGTCCTGCTGGATCCAAAACCGTATAGTTACGTTTGTTTGACATCAAGCCTTGTTCTCGAAGTTCTTGTTTGCAAGCATCATTGTATTCGCCATGTCTCACAATGGTATTCAGTCTGTCCATTACATCTGGAGTTTGGCGACTTGTTTGATGATTGTAAAGTTCTTGTCCTTGAGTGATATTGCCTTTAAGTAAATCCGTATTGTTTTTTACGTAGAACGGTTTCTCTTCAAGTTCAAAACGGTGATTTAATCGCCCCATCCGAGACCATTCTGCATACAGATGTCCTTCTTCACTTATAGAACCATCTACTGTACGATGATGCTTCAAATGCTCATATTCAGGAATAGCTTCTGCATTTTCGTATTGAGTCTTCTCCTCACCATTACCGATAAAGTCCAAATCTGAGATCGCCTCGTAGATGCACACTTTTTCATCATCCCTTATAACGGTTGGTATCTCAGTTATTAATTGTTGATCTTTTCTACAACCTATAAATAAAACTCTATCTCTGCTTTGTGGTACGCCATAATTTGAGGAATTCACCACAATAGGATCCTTAATGCGATAAAGACGTATATTATTTAATAGAGTATCGAATTCTTCTTCGGTAGCATCGTTTTGGGCATACTCTCTAAGGCTTGACAGACATTCGTCAAGAGTTAAAGAATAGAGTCCTATCATCTCTTGAATATCTGCAACTTGTTCCTGATAGTCTTCAAAGTCCTCTATATTTCCGAAAGCGTCATTGATGTTCTTGATAATACTATCATCATCTAAGAATGCAATAAAATCATTCATAGGAGACATAAAGATGTCATTGTCAATATAAGCCTCAGTCTTTTCTTGAATAATAGCATTGATGATTGTCTCACGTTCTTTTGAACGTTTTAAAAGATTCAATCCGTGTCGGATGGTGTTTACATTGACATCGCTCTTACTTTTCTGATATTCTATTTGTTTTGTAAGTTCTTTATATTGCTTATCAATAAGGGTAAAATATTCATCTCTATATTTTTCCATCTTTTTTTCATCGGCAAGTTCCATATTGATTTTTGCAATATAGCAAGATTTGACGAAATCCGACTTTGTTCTAATTAGAAGTCCATTTAAATAATCAATCATTTGAGGAACTTCCTCATCATCTATAATGGAACGGATTTCATTCATTACAGCATCCTTGAATTTGCCATGATCCTTTGTCAAAATGCCGGCGACATTCTCCATGACGAAATACTTCGGGCGTAATTCCTTGATAACCTTTAGGTAATGCAAGAACAGATTATCTCTCTTGTCGTATTTTTTCCTTCTGCCAGAAAGGCTAAATGATTGACAACTTGGACCACCTGTTACAACATCTATTTTTTGACCATCAATTTGTTTTAGCAAATGAGAAATGAAGGAGTCAGACATAATATCCTCTGTAATAAATTTTAGGTCTAATCCAAGCTGGTAATTATAACGCACTTTATGAGTTAACTCACAATTTGCATTTATATCACTTGCAAGTACAAATTTATAATATTTATCGTTTGTATATGCCTGAAGGAACCCTTCGCTGATGCCACCAGCACCAGCAAAGAGATCCACAAATGTTATAGGTCTTTTATTTTGTATAAAATCTTGACGTTCTGCCATATTTTAATCATTATCTTGCAACTGTATGGTTGCCTTGTTCATATCCAAGAACACTTCAACATCCTTTTCTGTCCACATAGACATTTCTACAACAGCTCCTTTTGCATTCAATAGTTTTGCACAATAAGTGGCTCTCGCTTGCATGTGGTGAGAAAAAATAGTGTCCTCATTCTTCATGATGTACTTCAAAATTCCTTTGAATAACCTATCATTAGCAAACAAAAACTTTCTTGCCGCAATGCCACGGTCACCTAAAACTCTTCTAGAGAAAAGGAATCTAGTATAAGTGTAATCAGGTATGCCATTTTCGTCATATTCAACAGATTTCCTCACTAGCCAATACATGCCTTCAAGATGACTTCGAAGTACTTGGTACTTGTAAAAGAAGTGTGAATCTATATGCTCTGCTAGAGATTTCCCCTCCATATCTTTCCCTTCTAGCCATCTTTTATGCATATATGGGTATAACTCAACATGTGAGAGATAAAGCCAAAAAGGACGATACGAAGCTTCTAGTGGGGTTAGATCTTTATAAGCTTCATATAGTTTAATCGCAGCATCAACCTCAACCTTAGCTTCTGTGCTCAAAAAAAGGCATCATTTCTTCCATAAGTCCTTCGTGAGCTTCATAGGGCAAATCTACAACAGCTTTAGCATTATAGTCAAAACTATCGCTGCCGTATTTTGCTAAATTAGATTCAATGTTGAATTCTAATTCTTCAGCATATTCTTTTGTAAAAGCTTTCTGTTTCATGATCTCTACATTAGTTTATTGATGATTGTTGATCTACCTGTTGTTCTGCTATCTTGATGTCATCGAACATGCGAATAATAGGATCCTGCAAAATATAGTTTGCTATTTCCATTGCTTGCTCTAAGGTGTACCCCTCATCCCCAATTTCATCAGTTGAAGGGATATTTTCGGAATCCATTACATCTATGTATTGTTTAAGAATATACACCCAATCCTTCGAGTCATCTTCGTCCTTAAGCTTGGTAATTGCCAGAACTAAAGCCTGGTAAACAATTGTAGAATGCATAATGGCAGGATATTTCCCTCCATAATTGTTGAAAATTTCTAATTGCAATTCAGGAAGTTTTACTTTAATTTTTCTTTCATCGAAGGAATAACTTATATCATTTGATTCGATATTTTTGACAACTACGAATATTTCATCAAGTGAGCGTAATTCATCGCAAATAGATGCGTTAATTTCAAATGATGTTATATACCCTATCATAGCTCCCAGAGGGAAAGTCGCACCCCCTTGATAGTCATCGTTAAGTAATGATGACTGATAATCAGGTATTGCTTCCTTTGTAAGCACCATCCACTTCAACTCTATCTTATTGTTTACTTCTTTACGGGGAATGGCGATTGTGAATTTAGCATTCTCACTGGTAAAGTAATAGTGATGGAATGTTGTCTGACAAATACCCACACATGCATAGATAGCTTTCCCTTGCTCAATGAGTCTTTCTATATCCTCATTTTGAGCAAGTAACTCCAACTCATATACGAAATTATCCTTGTCCGATATTTCTGTGATCAGAATATCTTCTTCATTGATTGTAGACTTATAATCGTCCTTCCACCCCCATATAGGGTATGGGTATGAAATGTTAGAATTAATTTTCATAAGCCTTGATATTTAAGCTGTGATAGTCATTATCCTCAAATTTCACATCGATGTAATTCTTTCCTTTGACAAGGTCAAAATCAGAAAGAATATTCATCTCTTTACCTGTGACTCGGTAATTCTTGTTGACAGGCTCGAAACGAAGAGTTGTGTCTTTGTCTTCACCGGCGATAGTAATTGCCATTGAACAAGATTTGTAATCGTCGTCAGAATTAATTATAATTCGATGAACCAGTCCCACATCACTTGGCTGAGGGATAACTCGGAATTCTGCAATGATATCCTCTGCATGTTTACCCGATTTGGTGCGAGTATGCCTGCCTCTATTTGCTGTTTCATGACCTACTTCCCCTGATGTTGGATTATTAGGAGTTGGTGGAACTTTATTTGTGGCATCCTCTGGTGGAGTTGGTGAATCAATAGGAGGATTAGACGTTGGAATAGGAGGTGTGGGTGGAGTTGTAACAGGAGCCTCAATAGGCTGAGTTATAGTTCCCATGCCATCATCAACAGGTGTTGATGTCTTTTTCTTCTTAACGCCACCTTTCTTTCTAATAACTACTCGACCAACTTTCTTCGCTTGTACTCTCTTTCTTGTGATTCCATCAGAAACCGTAGAAATAGGAGCTTGTGGGGTATTTGACGAGTCTTGAGTATCACTAGTTGAAGAACCTCTGTCTGATAGTGTCTTATTTCCTGCTGCTACAATGTATTTGCTAAGTACTGGTACTTTATATTCTGTATCGTCTGTAATAGGGAAAATGCTATCAATAGAAGTAGAAACGAAACTTTTAATTTCTTTTAGAATAGTATTCGACTTTTCTTTTGTTTCTGCATCTAATTCCTTAACTTCATTCTTATCCCACTTGTCATGTGTGACATTCTCCATCTTGCGAAGATACTTACTACCTTCTCCATCACAAATGAGAACAGCATAATAACCTTTACGCGTACCAGGACGATAGAATTCAATTACCATCTCCTTGTCTCTCATACATACAATTCTGTCTTCCGTGTAATTCTTTATAGATTCATTTTTATACACATAGAGCCTTGCATGTTCGAGGACTGGATATTTTGAAGAGGTAGCTTCAAAGACAAAATGAGATTCATCGGCGTTTTCAGATTCAATAATACAGTTGAAATAATAAGGTTTGGGATTGAATTTCTCAACCAATAATCTGTATGATTTTATATCATATTCACCATAAGTGGATTCTGGAAGATACTTATTCATGAGATCGGATAAAGTTTCTACAGAGAATACATCATCATCGATCTGTACTATTAACTTTTTGTGATGAATCGCCATCCAAAAGCTTCTGAGTACTTCTTGTTTCATCGTGACAATATCTTCTTCGTTAGGGTGTATACCCAAGATGTAGACACTTGTTCCAGCATCTGTTCTACGAAAATCTTCAGGGATTTCAAGCGCATAGTCTGGGTGATTCCCTTCATGCGAATCATAAAAAGCATCTGGAAAGAATTCCGTCCCTCTAACACTATGAGCACATAATCTTGTAACACCTTCCCCATATGTTGAATTATCCGTTGCAGTCATTGTTGAGTAGTAAACAGTATTGATTTCTGATGCAACAAATCCTACTACCTTTCCCAATCCATGACTGCCACCTGCATTGCCTGTTCCCTTGTGACTTGCCCCCATCTGTCTAACACCAGCATTAAAGCCACATTGCTTATCGTTGGTGTATTCCATTCCTGTAGTGTTGTAATCTGAGATGACGAGGTATGGCATATCTTTCCCTTCAATGTCCTCAAGATATGTAACCTTGTTCGTATATGGATTTCGGCTATTCTCATTTTCATCGCAACGTTCCTTGCAAGCTTGCATTCTTTCCTTAAGCGAGCCGATCAATTGATCATACTCGCTTGTATTGATGAATCCTGTTCCTATCTCGACTTTTACAGGTGTTGCATAAGTAGCATCAACTGGCACATCCATTGAATTCTGTATGAATTCTCGCACGATGAAGCGATATGGCTTTGAGCGGAAATGATCAAAAGTAGAGTCTTCTCCGCTGCGAGAAGGCACATTTGCAGGCATTTCTACAAAATTCCACTTACTATTATTGTCTTTACTCATAGTTTTATCTCCTGATTAATCATTATTCAAAATACCTGCGAACACATCCAAACCCTCAAGGTACATCATGGATGCCTTGCCCACCTTGAGTGGATCATATTGCAAGAACTTCACCATCTCAATATATTTTGCACACTTGAGATCGTGGAAATCCATTGTGGGATCTGCTGGATTTTTCTTCCATTTGAGGGTGTTTGTTGTTTCGTCAATATACATCAGACTACGAACACCACAAAACAGAGGAAGAAAGAAACCTGCTGAGTACTTGTAATCAGTCTTCTGAGAGGTTGTTAGGAAAGGAACCTTGACGGACTTGGTTCCTTTTTGATCAACAGCATTAATGCGGCCGAACTTACCTGCATTGTTGTTGTGAATATCCGGGAATGTCAAATACATCTTGTCGTATGCTTTTATGAGGTCATCAATCATTACTAATGCAGAACGCACCAAAGAGTCGTTCAGTTCATATTTGTCTTCTACTTTCGTGGAAATAGCAGAATGTTTGAGAACATCACCATAAAAGTCCACACACTTACTCTTCTGTGAATAAACACTTACGGCATTAAGAGTTTTGATGTTTTTAGGCAAACGCCCTTTTTCTTGAAGGAAAATAAGAGGAATGTCCGCAATACTTACTACATCTTCGACCTTAATATCACCAGCCTGTCCTGATTTCCACACCACATTATCTGCACAAGATAGATTATCCTTAAGCGTTTCATAGATGCCAACCTGATTATCCTGAGTTGCCTGTTTAAGTTGGACATTAGTGTTTCGACCTGTACAAATCTGAGAAATCATTTCATAATACTCATCAAGAGCACCATCCTCCTCTCCTGGAAAAATGATTTCAACTGGTATGCTAAATTTGAAGTGATCATTTCCTCCTGCGTCATTAAAGCGTTTGATAATTTCTTTCTCATTATCTCGCCAGAAGTCTTTGTACTCCTGCCAACTCTTCATGATCTTGCGGTTAGGGAATAACTCAAGGATTATAAACTGTGCGATTGCCAGTGCATTATGACCACCATCCATGATACCTTCACGGTCACCATCAAGAGTAAGAGAAATACGACCACGGTCAAGCAACTTACAATTTTCAGTTGCAAGCAGAATACCTTTACTCTTGAGCCAAAAGATATTAGGGGAATAAGTTAGGGTCTCACGAATATCAGAAGTAATTCCATTTTCGCGAGCAGCACGAGGATTAATTTGATTATCAGCTATGCCAACAAGACGAACAAAATGATAAGGAGAAATGCTAGAGGAAATGCGCTGAATTTTGATTCCCTCGTTGGAACTTTGAGCATTATTGCCATGCTCAAGTTTGATAATAAGAGAATTTGTCTCTTTCATTGAATACACGGAAGCCTGCTATTATGTTAATAATTAGGGTGTCCAGTTCGTTGTACCAAATTTAGCTCACTTTCCTAAGCGTTTT
>ERZ1027266.1541-NODE-1541-length-11318-cov-7.491876_pt1 | contig 11318 bp, 7 predicted proteins | sample MGYA00519257_ERZ1027266 | MGnify/ENA primary metagenome ERZ1027266 (study PRJEB26926, sample SAMN06164683) | human gut metagenome | biome: ENVO:00009003; feature: ENVO:2100002; material: ENVO:00002003 | host: Homo sapiens | place: USA | collected 2012 ... | reverse complement strand
CCTAGAGTTCGTCGGCAGCGTCAGATGTGTATAAGAGACAGACATAATATATGTGAAATGAACATTTTTTTTGCTAATGAAATGTAGTAATTAATTTGCTAATGTGGTAATATACTATTAATTAGTGGGATATCTGAGGGGACCCATAAGTGTCGTGTAGGATAATAATAATATAATGGAGGATTTTATGAAGAATATGCAAAAATACGAGCAGCTGGCAATCACAGAACTGGATGCATATCTTTTTGGACAGGGAACTCATTATGAGATATATAACAAAATGGGTGCGCATGTTGGAGTAAAAGACGGAAAAGAAGGTGTGTATTTTGCTGTGTGGGCACCTGCTGCAAGAGAAGTCTATGTTATAGGTGAGTTTAATAACTGGAATGCATATGGTTATGATATGAAGAAGATTTCAGATGGTGGAATATATGATTTGTTCATACCGGGAGCTAAAGCAGGGGATATGTATAAGTTCCTTATTATTTCCCAGAGTGGAGAGGCTCTTTACAAGGCAGATCCATATGCTAATCAGGCACAGTTAAGACCAGAGACAGCATCAATAGTTGCCGATCTTTCAGGTTATGAATGGAAAGATTCTGAATGGGTTGAGAAGAAGAAGACGGAGAATCATCTTAAAGCTCCTCTTTCTATATATGAATGTCATCTTGGCTCATGGAAGAAGAAAGATGATGGAACAGAGGACGGATTCTATACATATAGAGAATTGGCACCTGAGCTTGCAAAATATGTTTCAGATATGGGATATACACATATTGAACTTATGGGAATTGCAGAGTATCCATATGATGGATCATGGGGATATCAGGTGACTGGTTATTATGCACCTACAGCAAGATACGGAACACCTAAGGATTTCATGTATTTTGTAGATTATATGCATGAAAAAGGAATTGGTGTAATTCTTGACTGGGTACCGGCACATTTTCCAAAGGATGCACATGGACTTGCTAATTTCGATGGAAGCTGTGTATATGAGTATGCAGACCCTAGAAAGGGAGAGCATCCTGACTGGGGAACGAAGGTATTTGATTATTCCAAGAATGAAGTGGCTAACTTCCTTATTGCTAATGGAATGTTCTGGGTGGACAAGTTCCATATTGATGGTTTAAGAGTTGATGCTGTTGCTTCAATGCTGTATCTGGATTACGGAAGGACAGAAGGAAACTGGGTTCCTAACAAATATGGTGACAACGGTAATCTCGAAGCAATCAGCTTTTTAAAGCATTTTAACAGCATGTTAAAGAAGAGATTCCCACAGGCAATAACTATAGCTGAGGAGTCAACAGCATGGCCTATGGTAAGTGGTGATCCTGACAATGGGGAATGTCTTGGCTTTACATTTAAGTGGAATATGGGCTGGATGCATGATTTCCTTGAATATATGAAGCTTGATCCATATTTCAGAAAGTTTAATCATAGCAAGATGACATTTTCATTGATGTATGCTTACAGCGAGAATTTCATTCTTGTGCTTTCACATGATGAGGTTGTACATCTTAAGTGTTCTATGCTTGGTAAAATGCCTGGAGACAGGGAGGACAAGTTCAAGAATCTTAAGCTGGCATATGCATATATGTGTGGACATCCTGGCAAGAAGCTTTTATTCATGGGACAGGAATTTGGTCAGTGGAATGAGTGGAGTGAGAAGCGTGCTCTTGACTGGTATCTGTTAGAGGATGAAAGTCATACAGAACTTAAGGATTTTACGAAGAAGTGTCTGAAGCTTAATAAGAATTATCCATGTCTGTATGCTACTGATTACAGCAGTGAAGGATTCAGATGGATTAATGCCAATGATAAAGATAATAGCGTTTTATCATTTATGAGAATCAGTCCGGATGGAAAGAAGAATCTTCTCTTTGTACTTAATTTTACACCAGTTGAAAGAGACAGCTTCAGAATAGGAGTTCCGTTCAAGACTAAGTATAAGCTGGTTCTTGGAGATAATGAGGCTGACCAGAAGAAGACTCTTACAGCCGTTAAGGGAGATTGTGATGGATATCCGCAGTCATTGCTTATTGACTTACATAAGTATGGAATAGTTGTGTATGAGTTTAACGGTGATGTTTCTAAGGTTCATGCTACGAAGATATAGGAGAATAATATAGAGAAAGGGAGCTGGTTTGGATTTTTATTAATTCTGAATTAGCTTCCTTTTTATTTGCTATAATATATCTCTCAATTATCCCACCATATCTGCCGAAATATTTATTATATGACAATGAGTGATTGTTTCAGATAGTAAATAAGAAAGGCAGCAGAATATGACATATACAGTTTCAGGCGCGAATTTTAATAAAGATGTTGCGGCACAGGGAACATCTATTAATTATAAAGAAAATAAGGCAGTTAAAAGTGAAGGTGTGGCAGGCTCATTTGCAGGAGTGGTAATCTCTGGCAATGTGACAGCTGCAACTGACAATACATATGAGGGACTTCTTAAGGAGGCAGATGATGTAAAGAGCCAGATTATGGCGAGTGCTTCCAGTGCAAAGATAAGCCTTAAGGCATTGATGATGAAGTTATCAGGTGCTGATGCGGTAAAGCTAGATGAGGACGGCTTTAATCTTACAGATGCTACACCAGATGATATGGTTAATATTATTGAGAAAATTAAGATTGAACTTGCGATGCACTCTGATGATTATGTTAATTATGGCACAGCAGTTTCCAAGGATAAGATTGAGAGTGTGACTGGAAGTGCAGCAACAGCGGCAAGTGTCGAGAGCCGTATGCAGGGAGCAGATATAGCTGTCAATGATGAAAGTGTTGCTGAGGTTAAAGGCACACTTGAAAAGAGTAAAGAGTTAAAGCCATTATCAGAGAACACAAAGAATTACATGGTTGCTAATCGCATAGAGCCTTCAATTGCTGGAATATATCAGGCACAGGCGGCAACCTCATCAAGTATCAGTGCGGATGGCGTTACAATAGGAAAGTGCGCAGATGCAATATCTGACGCTGATTTTGAAGCTTTAAGGCCGGGAATTGAGAAGATAATTGCTTCGTCAGGTCTTGAGGTTAATGATAATACACTTGCGGATGCAAGAGCATTTATTAATGCACAGATTCCTGTTACTAAAGAAAATCTTGAATATAAGGCACAGCTTGATGCGATAGATATTGAAAAGATTCAGGCTGACCCTGATGAAATGCTTAATAAGATACTTGATAACATGAAGCTTGGAGGCAAGGCAGAGAATACGCTCGTTACAGGTTCGCCAATTGATGATATAAGGACAGCTCTTGATACTATTAACAGGGCAGAGTATTCAGATGTTGCAAATGTGGTATCAAAAGGGGAAACATTTACAATAGCAAGCCTTAAGCTGGAGATGGATGCAAGAAGCTTCAGAATTGAATACAGTGCAGCATCAGTAAGCACAGGAAATAGTGAAGTTAGGAATCAGGCATCTGATGTACAGCAGGCAGCAGATAAGGCGTATGACACGCTTGTAACAGCAAGGGTTCTTATGAGTGCAAATGCGTCTATATATCTCGTTAAGAATAACATTTCTATTCTTACAACTCCGATAGATGAGCTTAATTCAATGCTTATGGAATATGAACAGGCGGATGAAATGTATGAAGAAGCGCAGATTGCATATACAGATGTTCTTGAAGCAAGAAAGACATTGAATGAGATTGTAAGAAATCCTGCGCGTGTATTTGCCAGTATGTTTGACAAGATGAATGAAACTTATGAGGCGGTTGGAACTCAGATAAGAGGCGATTTGGGTGATTCATTAAAGAAGGCAGTACAGGGAAGTGCTGATGATATTATTAGGGAGCTTGGACTTGAGGGAACTGATGAGGACAAGGAAGCAATAAAGGTACTGGCTGCTAATAACATGGATATGACAAAGGAAAATGTAGAGATAGTCAAATCTGTTAATGCAATGATTAATAATCTTATTAAGAATATGAAACCAGAGACAGTTCTTAATATGATAAAAGACGGAGTAAATCCAATGAATGCTTCAATTGAGGAAGTCAACGAATATCTTACAGAGGCTAATGATAAAGCATCTAAGGATAATGAGGAGAAGTTTTCAAAGTTTCTTTATAAGCTTGACCGTACCAATGGTATTACTAAAGAGCAGAGAAAGCAGTTTATAGGAATATACCAGATGATGAATATATTCACCAGAGATGCCGGAGTGGCAGCAGGTGCGCTGATTAAGCAGGGAGCTGAGGTCACTATGAATAATCTTATGACTGCATATAATTCAAGAAAGCATTATGACATGGACGCTGTTATTGATGAGAATACAGGAATGGCAGAGGTAAGCGGAATTGCTAACTATTACAGTGCATTATTTATGGCAAATGGTGGATTAGTTACCCCGAATACATTAAAGAATGTGGATAACTCATCCGGAATCGGAGAACAGTCCGTTGAAATGTTTATTGAACAGTTAGAGGATAACTATGATGCGGCAGCCGAGGAACAATATTATGAGGAATATCTTAAGGAACAGCAGGCAGCAGTGCAGGCAGGAGCTGATATATTGAGGCAGATAAGAAATGCAGATACAGAAATAAACAGTGGTAACATAAAGGCTGTTAAAGCATTTTTAGAATCCGGACAGTTCCCGGATATCAGAGGTGTTAAGACAACACGTGATTATGCAAGGGATTCGATTGAAAAAATCGGACATAAAGAAAAACTGTCACTTATGTATGAAGAAATGAAAGATGAGACAGAGGAAGAACTTCAGGAGGTTCTTTCCAAAGCAGGAGACCTTGATACACAGATAGATGTCAATTACGAGGGATTTCTGGATTTAAGACTTAAGGACAGAACAATCGGATATATTAAGAATCTGGCATTAAGGCATGATTACAGAATACCGTATATAACAGACTCAGGAAGTACAGGTATGCTGAAACTTACATTGGTTCAGGATGACGACAATAAAGGTCGTATATCTGTAAACATGCTAAGCAGCGTATTAGGAAAAGTTTCTGTTGAGGCTAAGGCTGACAGAGAAAGTCTTGGTATGTACATTGTCAGTGACACAGCAGTTTCAGATGAAGGAAGCCAGCTTCTTGAGGATATGGAAGAAAATTTAAAAGAAGGATTTGGATTTACAAATGTGACCGTCAACATTACAAAATCGTCAGACGTGCCATATGTGACTTATGAAGCAGCGGCTGACAGTGTGGCAACAGATAAGCTGTATGAAATTGCAGCACAGATTGTAAAACTGCTTGCAGGCTAAAGATTTGCACAGAATGTCCGATATATAGAGCATGAACAGGTAAATTGGACAGACAGAAAGGTTAAGATATGAGAATAGGAACTAATGTGGCAGCGATTGTTGCCAACAATGCATTACAGAAATCACAGAATAATCTGTCAACATCAATTGAAAGATTATCATCAGGATACAAGATAAATGGCTCTAAGGACGATGCTGCAGGATGTGCTATTTCTGAAAAGATGAGAGCACAGATAAGAGGTCTTAGTCAGGCCCAGAATAATACAGCTGATGGAGTTTCTGTTTTGAATACAGCAGAAGGTGCAATTACAGAAATCCAGAGTATGCTCACAAGATTAAAGGAACTTAGCGTTCAGGCTGCTAATGATGTTAATTCAGATGATGAAAGAGAAGCTATACAGAAGGAGATAGAACAGATTAATAACGAGATTGACAGAATATCTGATCAGACAGAATTCAATACACAGTCTCTTATTAACGGTAATCTTTCAAGAAGAGTATATTCAGATCTTCAGGGAGTTAATCAGCTTTCTGTATCTGACAGCTATACAGCAGGTGTATATGGAATAACTGTTACTGAGGATGCAAGACAGGCTATAGCGGTAGGAGCAGGAAGTATTACTATGTCATCAACAGCTTCTATAACAGAAGAACAGGCTGGAGCAATAAACATTAATGGCTACAAGATAAGCATTTCCGAAGGTGATACACTTGATAAGGTGATGGGAAAGATTATTGATGGAGTTAACATCACAGGGGGTTCTGCATTTACAGTTAAAGACCTTAATAATGATACAGCAGCTAATGGTACTGATTATGCAGGTTATGTACCAACAGCAGATTATGCTGGTTCAACACTTGTTATTATGACTAACCAGTATGGAAGCGACCAGAAGATGAATATAACATGTGATAATGCAGAGCTTGCAGATATTTTGGGAATACCACAGGCAGCAACACAAGATGGTATATATGTAGAAGGAAGCGATGTTAAGGCAGAGATTGCTACAGGAGATGATGGAAAGCGAATTGGTTTTGCTGATTCGGCAATTCTTTCAACAAAGGGAACTGTAATTACAGTAACAGATGTTAATAACAAAGAGTTTTCAATGGATGTTCCAGGTAATGCGGCAGGTACTGTATTTGACGATAGTAACAATGATGGACAGTCAGCTGCAGGTGCAGGTACAGCGAGAACTATAAGTCAGGAAGTCACAGACGTTGGAACTATGAGCATACATGTAGGTGCTAATCAGGATCAGGTTATTGTTATTGATATTCCGGCAATAACAACGTATTCACTTGGCACGGAGCATATGAATGTCATGACTCAGTATACAGCATCAAGGGCGATATCTACTGTAGATGAAGCTATTAATAAGACTAATAAAATACGTTCAAGAATCGGTGCATACGAGAACAGATTTGATCATACAACTAATAACCTTGAGGTTTCAAGTGAGAACCTTACCAAGTCATTATCAACAATGATAGATACTGATATGTCAGAAGAGATGACTACTTATACTTCAGAAACAGTTCTTACACAGGCAGCTACGTCAATACTTGCACAGGCTAATGAAAGACCTTCACAGGTATTACAGTTATTACAGTAGTTTAAGATTCAATGGTTATATAGGAAAGGGATGCTATGACTAAAGAAACAATTAAGACATTTCAGTATAGAATTACACAGGCAACAGCATCACAGCTTGTTGTGATTCTGTATGATATGGCTATAGAATATCTTAATGATGCATGTGAGAGTGATAGTACAGAGCATGCGCATAATAATATATATATGGCACAGAAGGTTATAGACCAGCTTATATGCGGACTTGATATGCAGTATGAGATATCAGCTAATCTTTTCGTAATATATAATCATATGAAGAGGTCACTTATTTCAGCATCTGTAAGTCTTGATAATAATGAGATTAACAGAATTACAGGGGTTTTAAAGAAACTCAGGGCATCCTTTTATGAGGTTAGTAAACAGGATGATTCTGAGCCGCTTATGAAGAATACACAGGCTGTATATTCAGGCCTTACATATTCAAAAGGTGGAATTAGTAATGAAACACAGACTGATAATATAGAAAACAGAGGATTCAGGGTTTAGCTCCGAATCCTCTGTTTATTATAATCTGCGTCTTCTTCTGTTATAGTGTCTTCTCTGTCTTTTTCTTCTTGTCCGTTCTTCAATAATGTAGATGATAAAAAGAATAACGGCACCAATTCCAACAAGTATCCATATATTAATTCTGATACATGTTTTTGGTTTATAAGATGATGAAACATCATTATTAATGTATGGCAGCAGGCTTCCGGTATCTGTTCCGGCAGCAGATATATTAAGTGTAGTTGTGCCGACAGTATTATCATTGTATAAGAACTTAAGATGTGTTGTCATAACACCATTCTCATTGGTCATGTCATAATTATCATCAACCGTCATTGATACATTTGATAATGAACTTTTATTAGGTATTGTGATAAATGAAGCATTTAGTCCAAAGTTTAGTGAAAGAGTTGAGAAAACAGCCGAGTTGTAATAGTTGTCATTAGAGAACATTGCTCCGAGCTGGCTTCCGGTTGTTGTTGATTTCTGGAAATTGGCAAATCCCCAGTCAAAAAGGGTTCTTGTATCAACATATCTTATCTCGTCTGTGGCTTCCTTAAATACAACGCATATAAGACGCATACCGTCTTTTTCTGCAAATGTAACAAGTGTATTCTGTGATTCATCAGTATATCCTGTTTTGCCACCCTTGCAGTATTCATAATAGTAGGCACGGCCCTTTAACATCTTGTGTCGGTGTCTTATTGTACGCTGTGCAGACATGTTAGTTGCAGGAATTACATATGCATCGGCAGTTGAATCAATGCTGACAAAAGAAGCATTGTTATAGCAACCTCTTGCAATCATTGCCATATCATATGCCGTTGTGTAGTGGTTGGTATTATATAATCCGCTTGCATTGGCAAAATGTGTATTCAAAGCACCAAGTTCTTTTGCCTTGGCATTCATCATATCGACAAATGCATCTATTGAGCCAGCCACATGTTCACCGAGGGCATAAGCCATCTCGTTGGCAGAATACAGCAGAAGTCCGTGAAGAAGCTGGTTGACAGTAAATTGCTCGCCTGCTTTTGAACTTAAGTTGGCATCCTCATATACATTAATTGAGTTAGCAGCTGACTGTGAAAATGTTACAACATCGTCCATATTACAGTTCTCAATAGTAAGGAGCCCTGTTAAAATCTTGGTTGTGCTGGCTGGATAACATTTTTCATGAGAGTTCCTCTCGAAAAGAATGGAACCTGTATCAGCATCAATAAGAATGCAGCTGCTTGAGTTAACATCAGGTGCATCCGGCCATACAGCCTCTGTGCTGGTTGTGTCTGTCTCGCTGTAGACTTTGTTGTATGCTGCAGCCTGGGTATCCGCTGCAAAAGCTGAGAATACCAAAACAGTGGCAGATACAGCGCTGGTTATCTTTATAAGTAATCCTTTTAAAAATTGCTTTTTCATTATAGAGATAATTCCTCCGATTAATAAAATATACAAATACATTGTAGCCCAGGATTGTACATAAGTAAACCCCGCTTGGCAAAAAGTGATATTTATGGTAAATAATATATAGGAAACTCAGATTTCGGCTATGTCTGTGTGCGGCATGTGCTTTCAGGATGACTTCGCTTAGCATGAGTAAATGCCGCCATTTGCAAAGTCTATTACAGTGCGTGAAATCAAACGCACTTCGTTTGGACGTGCTTTCACGCACTGAACTTATGCAGATGGTGGCATTAACTCATGCACAGCTTGTCATATTCAAGCGTATACCGCACACGGACATAGCCGAAATCTGAGCTAATATATAAGATAGGAGTAATGTATGAGACTTAGAAATGTACCCGGAGCAAGGGAAGTAATGATAGAGAATGAATATGTGTTTACAGAGCCAGAAGGGATGAAAGGCACATGGTCACAGGTTTTCGGTAACGATAATCCAATCCGTATTGAGATTGGTATGGGTAAAGGCACATTTATAACAACATTGGCAGCAAATAATCCTGATATTAATTATGTGGGTATAGAGAAGTATTCAAGCGTACTTTTAAGAGCTGTAGAGAAACAGGATGAGCTTCAGCTTCCTAATTTAAGATTCATCAGAATGGATGCAGAGGCAATATGTGAGGTGTTTGGAGAGGGAGAGGTAGACAGAATATACCTTAATTTTTCAGATCCATGGCCAAAAGACAGACATGCGAAGAGAAGACTTACCTCAAGACAGTTCATGGCAAGATATGACATTATATTAAAGCCGGACGGACAGGTGGAATTCAAAACAGATAATAAAGATTTATTCGATTTTTCATTAGAAGAGATTAAAGAGGCAGACTGGGAGCTTCCTGTTGTCACATTTGACTTACATAATGACTCTGTACTTAACGAGGGTAATGTAATGACAGAGTATGAGACAAGATTTTCACAGATGGGCAATCCTATCTGTAAACTTATCGCAGTAAGAAATCATTAATAATAAATGCATATACTATATAAAGGCTTTTGGAGAATTGTTGTGAAGAATAAAGCATTTGCAAGGAAAGTATCAGAAGTGATGTATGTGCATAAAGGTGCGAATTACAGAGTGGTAAGATTTAAGAATTCCCTCGACGATGTCGTGAGAATTCTTAATACCAAAAAATAATCTAGAGGTCATCGGGCGAGTCATAAGGCTGCACGGTGACTTTTCTTTTGTCCAGAAAATGCTGCACTGTAATGTTTAACAGGTAGCTTAATACGGCAAATACGGGAACTCCAAGGAACATTCCAATTACGCCAAACAGCGCCCCACCTACGGTTATTGAGAACACAACCCATACAGGCTTAAGACCTGTAGTACTGCCGATGATACGAGGTCCAATAAGCAGACCGTCAACCTGCTGGATGCAGACAATCATGATTACAAATATGATAAGTTTGATAGGGCTTGCGATAACAATAATCACACCGCCAATCACGCCACCGATGTATGGTCCGAAATACGGAATCATGTTCGTTATGCCGACAATCACGCTTATAAGAACAGCATATGGTAGCTTGAGAATCAGCATGATAATAAAGCAGATAATCATGACAATAATTGAGTCAAATGATTTGCCGATAATATAATTAATAAAAATGCTTGCACAATTCTTACAGATGATGCGTGTATTGTCTGCTGTTTTCCTAGGAAGCACGGCATATAAAAATCTCTTAAAATGATAAAAGATATTCTTATTATCAGAAATCATGTAGATGGACACGATAATTGCAATAACAAGGTTTAACACACCCGAAAGAATGGCCATGGATGTATTAAGAATGTAAGGAACCATATTGGTAAGTGCACCAGTCATGTAGTCAACAAGTTTAGGAAGAGCATCTTCAATCTTCTGATTAATGAAATTGTAATCAATAGAAGAATTGGCGTGCTTATCTTCAAACTCAGTGAACCAGTTGCGGATATTCTCGTACCATACAGGAGCCTGATTGGCAATCTCTGTAATACTTTTGTATATCTGAGGCACAACAAAGCCTATTAATACTGCAAATGCGCCAACTGCTATCAGGTAAGCAACAAGAATTGAAAGCATTTTGGCGGCTTTCTTGGACTTGATATGGCATACCCCCATGAAGAACCTGTTATAAAGGGTCTTGATAAACGGATAAAGAACAAGCGCAATCATGCCACCAATAAGAAATGGTGACAGTATATGGAATATATTGCCCAATGACTTGACGGTTGCAGGCCAGTTACCAATGAACTTATATATAAGAATTGCACCTAGCACAAAAAGCAGACCATATATAACAATTGTAAAGTATTTGCTGTTAGGCTGGAATACATTCTTGCCAACAGCTTTGTCAGGTTTTGGCGGCTGTTCCTGTTCAGAATCAAGATTAATAGCCTCAATTGGAATATTGTCAACGTGTTTTGGCTGTTGTTCGAATTTTTTTAACTTCATATCAACCTGTCTCTTATACACATCTGACGCTGCCGACGAACTCTAGGGTGTAGA
>ERZ1027266.1529-NODE-1529-length-11406-cov-5.531319_pt1 | contig 11406 bp, 7 predicted proteins | sample MGYA00519257_ERZ1027266 | MGnify/ENA primary metagenome ERZ1027266 (study PRJEB26926, sample SAMN06164683) | human gut metagenome | biome: ENVO:00009003; feature: ENVO:2100002; material: ENVO:00002003 | host: Homo sapiens | place: USA | collected 2012 ... | reverse complement strand
CGAGATTCATGAGCGTCTCGTGGGCTCGGAGATGTGTATAAGAGACAGCTGTTTGCGCTCCATGAGCAGGGAGAGCGGTGTGTATCCGGCATCCAGCGCGCGGGCGATCACCTTGGGGCTTTCGGCAATAAAGATGCCTTTTTCCGGTTCCAGACGATTGCGCAGCTGCGCCTGCGTCAGGCGGGCATAGACAGCCAGCTCCGGTGCGGAAAGGTCTGTGATCTCGACAATATTCGGCATAAGGAAGTTCTCCTTTGGAAAAGCTTTTTTCTTATTCTAACACAACCTGTGAGGGAATGCAAAGTGCGGGCCGTATTTTCGGCGCCGGCAGAGCGCAGGGATACACATGCCGGATATGTAAAACTGATATGGACCAAGCTGTAAAAATATATTATAATAGGGTACGAAAAGAGGGGAAAAGGTAATATGAAAACAAAACATCATGGGCAGATGTCAGAGTCCTTCCTGACGGCGGTGTTCCTTTCGCTTTCGGGCGGGCTGCAGGATGCCTATACGTATCTGTTCCGCGGTAAGGTGTTTGCAAATGCACAGACCGGCAACATCGTGCTGCTGAGTTCCAACATCATGGATGGTCAGTGGGATCGGGTGCTGCACTATCTGGTTCCTCTGTGTGCTTTTGCGCTGGGCGTACTGGTGGCAGAAAAGATGCGGGAGAGCTTTTGCAACATGCAGCGGCTTCACTGGCGGCAGCTGGTGGTGCTGGGCGAAGTGCTTCTGCTGTTCATTGTTGGCTTTCTGCCACAGGAGCAAAACCTGCTGGCAAACGCCATCGTTTCCTTCTCCTGCGCAATGCAGGTGCAGGCGTTCCGCAAGGTGAACGGCTATGCATTTGCCAGCACCATGTGCATTGGTGACCTGCGCAGCGGTGTGGAAGCATTCTGCATCTGGAGCAAGACCCATGAACCGAAAGTTAAGGACCGGATGATGCGTTATTTTGGCATCATTCTGTTGTTCGCGGTGGGTGCCGGTATTGGAAGCATGGGCGCAGCGCGGCTGGCAGGAAAGACCATCTGGATCTCCTGCGGGCTGCTGCTGGTAAGCTTTGCGCTCATGTTCATCCGGGAAGAAATCGAAGAAAACCCTGCGATCGAAAAGGATCTGGCTGAGATCCGGCAGGAGACACGGGAGATCGACCGGACTCTCAAGCAGGAACTGAAGGAAGAGCGCGAGGAACTGCATGAGGAATTACACGAGAAATTGAGATAAAGCACCGGACATCAAAAAAGGAGCCGCTGCGTGATGCAGCGACTCCTTTTGCTTGTCGAGAAAGAAAATTACTCAGAACGCAGGGCGGTGACGGGGTTGCACTTGGCTGCGCTGCGGGCGGGAATCAGACCGCCAAGGATCGTGAGCAGGGTAGCCAGAACGATCAGGACCAGTGCAGCCTTGGGCGGCAGCACAGCGGTGACGCTGGTGGTTCCTGCAATGGAGTGGATGAGCATGTTGCCGGGGATCAGCAGCAGCAGGCACAGGCCCACGCCGATCACGCCGGAGCACATTCCGATAATGAAGGTTTCGGCATTGAACACCTCGGAGACATTGTGCTTGGATGCACCGATGGCACGCAGAATACCGATTTCCTTGCGGCGTTCCAGCACGCTGATATAGGTGATGACACCGATCATGATGGAAGAAACCGCCAGCGAGATGGCAACAAAGGCCACCAGCACATTGCTGACCATATCCACGATCTTGGTCACGGCGCTCATCAGGGTGCCGACCGTATCCGAGAATACGATCACCTTGTCCTCTTCGCCCTGCGCACGCATGGCGGCGTTGTAGGCGTTCAGGCTGTCCACGATGCGGTTCTTGGCCTCAAAGCTCTTGGGGTAGATCCAGATGCTGCCGGGCTTGGCATAATCCGAATAGCCCAGTGCACCAAGAACACTGCTGTAGGAGGTGGTGCTGGACTGCAGGTTCATCTTGACCAGATCCACAAGGTCGTCGGTGCTCATGTTCACCTGCACGGCACTCTGGAACACGGTGGGGTCGATCTTCAGGGCATCTTCCACCTGACTGCTGAGCTGAGCGATGTTGTTCTGGATGGCGGACTGGATCTGCTGGCTGAACTGAGTGGTCAGCTGGGTCATCAGCTGCTGCATCACGGTGCTCATCTGGGTCTGAATGGCAGCGGTGAGTTTGGTCTGCAGAGCTTCGCCCAGCTTCTGGCTCAGCTGTTCCGAGTAGCTTTGCAGATAGCTCGTCATGATGCCCTGCAGGTTCTGCTGCAGCGAAGCGGTGAACTGCTCCTGCAGGCCGGTGGTGTCCAGCAGGTCGCCCATGGATTCGGACAGAAGCTGTTTGAACTGGTCGCTCTCCATATAGGAAGAGAAACCGATCTTATCCAGATTCAAGATGCCGTTGCCGATGATATAGCGCTTATAGCCATTCATGATCTTCTTCATCAGGCTCTGCAGCGCATCCTCCGAGACGGACAGGTCCATATCGGCAAACAACTGGCTCAGATCCAGCGCGTCCATGTCCGGCAGCTCCACATCGCTCATGTCGATGTCGCTCAGGTCCAGATCGCTCAGATCCAGCTGGAATGCGGACGGATCAAGGATGGAGGAAAAGTCAAAGCTGCCATCCTGCAGATCAAATGCACCGCTCAGGTCGAACTGCAGCTTGCTTGCATCGAACTGGAAGGCATCCTTCAGCATATCGGTATCCACCGAGAACAGGGAAGAAATGTCAAGATCGGTTTCGCGCTGGTCGGCATCAAAGCGCTCGCCGGTCAGCACGTTCACTTCCGGGTCGGCAAGCTGCTGCTTTACCACTTCACTTTCGGCTGCATGGTCGATGGCGTAGTAGGTGAGTGCATGGGTATAGGCAACGCCTATGGGCAGAATGGTGGAGCTGGCATCTGCGCGGGGCTGCACTACGCCCACGATGGTCAGATCCGGACTGTTTTCCACAAGCTGCTCCACATACGCTTCATCGTCGGAGCGGTTGCGCCAGATTTGGCGTTCTTCGTCATAAACGTAATAGTCCGAGCTGGTAACAATCTTATATTTCAGGCCCACAAAGGTATCGTAGGGGTAGGTGCCGTAGCCGGTGGGAGCCTGTGTGTTCTTGTTTTTTGCGTACTCCTGCAGAAAACGCATCATCACGCTGTCGTCCTCAATGCCCAGAATATAAAGAGCGTAATCGCTGATGCTGCCATCCGAATTCAGCACAAGAACGGCCTCGTTGTAGCTTTCCGGCCAGCGGCCTGCCTTGACATCGTACTGATCTTCGTACAGCGAAGGCTCTTCGGCCATCTCGGTAAACACGCTCTGATTGGTCATGGAAGAGACGATGCCGGCGGCAGAGGTGGTGTTGTTCAGCGCAGAAAGGCTGCTGTCCGGGAAGATCTGGCGCACGGTGCCGTCCTTGTTCTGGCGGTAGATCAGCGGTGCGATGCCGTAGGAATACTCGATGGAAGCAGCATCCTCCGAGATGGTGCACTCGTCGCTGTCCAGATATTTTTTCAGGGAGGCAAGGTCATTGACGGAGGAATTATCCTCGGTCAGCTGGCTCAGCAGTTCGCGCACTGTGACCATGCCCTCCGGGGTGGAAGAAGCGCTGGTGGCGCCCACATTGGTGTTGTTGGCAACGGCGCTGGTGTAGCTTCCCGGGTCCAGCAGGGCGGCAAGGTCTACGCCGGTGGTCGAGATCTGCAGCGGATATTCCGAAAGGGTGGAGCGTTCCATCTCCTGGATATAATTGCTCACACCGGCCGAGAGCGAAAGGATGAGCGCAATGCCGATGATGCCGATGGAACCCGCAAATGCGGTGAGCAGGGTGCGGGTCTTTTTGGTGAGCAGATTGTTGAAGCTCAGCGCGAGAGCGGTGAGCGGCGACATGGAAGAACGGCCCAGATTTTTGTGCACCGGCGGCACCTGAGCGGAATCATCCGGCGCAAACGGTGCGGTGTCCGATTGGATCACGCCGTCCCGCAGGCGGACGATGCGGGTAGCATACTGCTCTGCAAGCTCCGGGTTATGGGTGACCATGACCACAAGGCGGTCTTTGGCCACCTCCTTCAGCAGCTCCATCACCTGAATGCTGGTGTCGCTGTCCAGTGCGCCGGTCGGCTCGTCGGCCAGCAGGATGTCGGGGTTGTTGACCAGTGCGCGGGCAATGGCCACACGCTGCATCTGGCCGCCGGACATTTCGCTGGGGTGCTTGTGCAGCTGGTCGCCCAGACCTACCTGCTCCAGCGCCTTGGTGGCCCGGTTGCGGCGCTCGGCACCGGAAATGCCAGAGATGGTCAGCGCCAGCTCCACATTGGAAAGCACTGTCTGGTGCGGGATGAGGTTATAGCTCTGGAACACAAAGCCAATGGTGTGGTTGCGGTAAGAGTCCCAGTCGCGGTCGGTATATTTTTTGGTGGAGATGCCGTTGATGATCAGATCACCGCTGTCGTAGCGGTCCAGACCGCCAATGACGTTCAGCAGGGTGGTCTTACCGGAACCGCTGGGGCCGAGAATGGCGACGAATTCGTTGTCCCGCAGGTTCAGGCTGACATCATCCAGTGCTTTCTGCACCAGATCGCCGGTTTTGTATTCTTTCTTGATGTGGTTGAGTTGGAGCATGTGTGAGCCTTTCCGGCGCATCCTCGCAGGAACGCTGCCGCTGTACATTATAATAAACTGCCCGGATACAGGACCCGCAGCAAGGCGTTATACACTTCTATTTTACCGAAACAATATGAAAAAACTGTGTATATTTCAACATAAATTTTGACCGGACCGGTATTTTTGGCTTTTGAGGCAGAAAAACAGGAAAATAAAGGAAAAATTGACGTGGAGGTTGAATTTGCGTCGCCGTCGTGCTATTTTAATAGCGGAAGATCCTGATAAAACAGAAAAGCATCGCAAAAGCAGAATTACACTGCCAATACGACGCAAAAAATCTGCGATGAACCGCAAGCACAAAATAAAATGTGTCGCGGCGCAGAAAAACGCGACAAAAAAATGCAACGAATGTGATTTTGATGTTTTTAGACGCTTTTTCAGGATTGAACCAGCCCTCTCTGCTCTTTAAAATAAGATAAGAAAAACAAGGAATGCCTTGAAAACGTCGCAGGACCTTGTAGCAAGGGAGGAAAAATTATGGAACGTACATTTTCACCTATGATCCGTCAGTTTTCGGCAATCGACGGGTTGCAGAAAGCATATACGCTGGTATACTCAATGGATACAGGCAACGAAAACGGCTGCTGCCTGACGCTTTGCCGTACCGGGAACCGGCAGTACATGCAAAGCTGCTACATTGCAGCTGCACCAGAGTTCTGCTACCGGATCCTGCGCTATCTGTGTGAGAATGGCGTCCAGCCGGAGATCTGGCAGGATGTGGTAGAAGAACTGACCGATACAGAACAGCTCAGGCAGAAAGGCGGCGCGTTGCGTGGAGAGTGAGCACACAGCAAAAACGCTGCAGATCGCCCTTGGAAGCTACGACCGCAAGGAGCTGCGGGTGGAAAAGAACTACCTGCAGGAGCAAAGCCCTGCGTTGGAGTGCACCTGCTTCCAGAACGGCGGCCGTCTGCTGGAACAGCTGCGTCAGGGCCGTCAGTTTGATGTTGTGATCCTCTGCAGCCAGCTGGAAGATATGAGCGGGCTGGAGTTTTTAATGAATATCCGCAGCATGGATCCCAAACCGAATGTTGTTCTGTTTGATGAGGGCAGGCGGCAGAATACGAGTGCCATTTGTCTGGAATCGGGCGATGGATTCTGCTATGTGGGCCATGCCGAACTGAAGAACCTGCTGTGGGAGCTGTACCGCCTGCCGGGACGGCAGAGCCAGCGCATGGAACGCAAGTGTCAGGAACTGTACGAGGGCTGGGGCATCCAGCTGCCGGACGTGAACTGCAACTATCTTTCCTGTGCGGTGGGCGTGGTGTACGGCACCAGCCAGAAGCTGGCCATCCGCAAGGAGATCCTGCAGGCGGTGAGCGAGCAGTACGATGTGTCGGTCTCTGCTGTGGACAGCGGCATCCGGCGTATGATCGACCAGCTGGAAGCAAAGCCCTCGGCCAAGTGGCTGCGCTTCAAGGACGAAAGCGGATTTGCGGACGAGAAACCTACCACTGGTAAACTGATCTACACTGTCAAGAATTATCTTCAGCGTCAGAAGGACGACTGAGCATAAAACACAGGAGGCGCAAGGGTATGGAGCAGATGCGGCAGAACGAGGCGGGTGCACTGACCGCGCAGGCGATCCCGCAGAAGGATGTGGAACAGGCATGCTTCCATGCACTGGGCCTGATCGGACGCAATTGCGAATATCTGGACCAGCACCTTGCGCATGTGGGTGCCGACCAGCAGACCCGGCAGGCGGTGAACGATATCAGCGCTGCGTCGGCAAGGCTGGACCGCACTGTGAACGAAGTGATGTCGCTGCTGGATTTTCTGCGCACCGAGGAAGACCCGCGGCTCTATCCGCTGGACCTGTGCCAGCTGCTGCAGCAGGTCGCCGCACAGGCCGATATGGTGCAGGCGCAGCTTGGGGTGGAACTGACGCTGGACTATGGCGGCTGGACAGCCTGCCGGGTCATGGCGGACCGCAATGATGCAGAACTGCTGTGCCTGCATCTGCTTTCGAATGCCTTGCGGGCCTGCAGTGCGGGCGGCAAAGTGCGGCTGATGCTGCGCCGCAGCGAAAGCTTCTGGCAGCTGACGGTGATGGATAATGGCTGCGGCCTGCCGGAAGCAGGCGAGGATGCATGGCTGGAGAACCGGCGCTGCTTTCTGGGCGGCGCAAAGCTGGGCCTGCTGCTCTGCCGCGAGTGCTGCCGCCGTATGGGCTGGGGCCTACGGGTGGAGCGCGCACCGGAAAAGGGCACACAGGCAGTGGTGACCATTCCGCTGTGCACCGACCGCATAACGGAGCCGACGGTAGAGCTGCATACGGGCGGCGATACGGCACAGGCACAGCAGCATCAGTACCAGCTGCGCAATATGCTGGTGCGGGAGCTGCGTACCATGCCGGAGCGCGGCGACCCGGACGAGCTGTGATGCATGCTGCATGATTGCATTATAATAATGAATAAGGACTGCTGCGGGGGAGATGCTCCTGTGCGGCAGTCCTTTTTTGTTGGCAAAGGTTAAGAACCTTTGCCAAGATACCGGTGCAGCCGCATAAAAAGCGACAAGTTCACAAAATGTTTAACTTTTTGAGCGGAAAATACTATTTTTTCTGTGTAAAATAAAGGACGCTGATTGATTGTGCCGCAAAATTGGATTATAATACATTTGTATGCGAATTGACAAAATGATTCGTTAGCAAACTAATTTTTGGCAAAGAAATTGATTTTGCCGTCCACCGGGGGCTTTGCCTCCGGCATTTGTCCTTAGGAGGAAAAACAACGTGAGAGTAGGTCTTGACATCGGCAGTACCACCATCAAGTGTGTGGTGCTGGATGAACATGATGCGCTGCTGTATTCTACATACGAACGGCATTACAGCCATATTCTGGAAAAGGCGCAGGAGCTGCTGCGCCGCATCGATGCCGAGCAGCTGCACGGTCAGAAGGCGCTGCTGAGCATTTCCGGTTCGGCGGGCATGGGTCTGGCCGACAGCTGCGGCGTGCCCTTTGTGCAGGAGGTGTTCTCCACCCGCGTGGCGGTCAAGCGCTTTGTGCCTGCCACCGACTGCGTGATCGAGCTGGGCGGTGAGGATGCCAAGATCCTGTTTCTGACCAACGGTACCGAGGTGCGCATGAACGGCAGCTGTGCCGGCGGCACCGGCGCTTTCATCGACCAGATGGCCACCCTGCTGAAAATGGGTGCCGACGAGATGAACAAGGCAGCAGAGAACGCACAGCGCACCTACACCATTGCGTCCCGCTGCGGCGTGTTTGCCAAGAGCGACGTGCAGCCCCTGATCAATCAGGGTGCCCGCACCGAGGACATTGCTGCCAGCATTTATAAGGCCGTGGTCAACCAGACCATTGCAGGCCTTGCACAGGGCCGTCCCATCAAGGGCAATATCCTGTATCTGGGCGGCCCGCTCACCTTCAGCAGTGTGCTGCGCAAGAGCTTTGACGAAGCGCTGAACGTGACCGGCACCTGCCCGGAGAACAGCCTGCTGTATGTGGCACTGGGCGCTGCCCTCTATGCGGACAAGGAGTTCGTTCTGTCTGAGGTGGCCGATGCGCTGGATCGGTACGCCGCCACCGCCACCTACGCCAGCGAGCCGCCGCTGTTCGCCAGCAAGGAGGAGTATGAGGCCTTCCATGCCCGCCACATGTCCCACAGTGTGCCGCGTGTGCCGTTCAGCGCGCAGTGCGGCCCGGTGCATATCGGCATCGACTCCGGCTCCACCACCGTCAAGCTGGTGGTGGTGGACGAGAAGAGCCAGATCCTTTACACCAACTATCAACCGAACCTCGGCAACCCGCTGCCCCTCATCCGGGAGCAGCTGCTGAAAATTTACAAGGAGCACCCGGGCCTGCAGGTGGCCAGCGTGACCACCACCGGCTACGGCGAAGAACTGGTCAAGAACGCCTTCCGCTGCGACTTCGGCCTCGTGGAGACCGTGGCCCACTTCACGGCAGCAAAATACTTCATGCCGGACGTGGACTTCATCATCGACATCGGCGGTCAGGATATGAAGTGCTTCAAGATCGAGGATGGTGCCATCAGCAACATCTTCCTGAACGAAGCCTGCTCTTCCGGCTGCGGCAGCTTTTTGCAGACCTTCGCGCAGGCGCTGGGCTACGACGTCAAGGAGTTCGCGGCCCTCGGCCTCTTCGCCGACCGCCCCGTGGACCTGGGCAGCCGCTGCACCGTCTTTATGAACAGCTCAGTCAAGCAGGCCCAGAAGGACGGCGCGTCCATCGAGAACATCTCGGCAGGTCTGTCCATCAGCGTCGTCAAGAACGCGCTGTACAAGGTCATCCGTGCGTCCAGCCCCGAAGAGCTGGGCCGGAAGATCGTCGTGCAGGGCGGTACCTTCTACAATGAGGCCGTCCTCCGCGCCTTCGAGAAGGAGATGGGCGTCGAGGTCATCCGCCCCGACATCGCCGGTCTGATGGGCGCTTACGGTGCGGCCCTCTTCGGTCTGCGCCAGTGCCGCAAGAACGGCCAGACCACCTCCGCCATGATGAGCGAGGAAGAGCTGGAGAGCTTCGACCAGAAAGTCGTCAGCGTCAAGTGCGGCGGCTGCGGCAACCACTGCCAGCTCACCGTCAACACCTTTGCGGATGGCCGCAAGTACATCTCCGGCAACCGCTGCGACAAGCCCGTGACCGGCAAGAGTGCCGACGACAGCCTGAACCTCTACGCCTACAAGCAGCAGCTGCTGGCCGAGTACAAGCCGGTGGCCGGCAAGCGCGGCTCCATCGGCATCCCGCTGTGTCTGGGCTTCTACGAGTTGCTGCCCTTCTGGTGGGCCTTCTGGACAAAGCTTGGCTTTGCGGTGCACACCAGCCCGGTGTCCAGCCGCGGCCTGTACCTCGCCGGTCAGGCTACTATCCCCAGCGATACCGCCTGCTTCCCGGCAAAGCTGAGCCACGGCCACATCAAGGCCCTGAGCCAGATGCAGCTGGACGCTATTTTCTACCCCTGCCTGACCTACAATGTGGACGAGGGCCTGGGCGACAACCATTATAACTGCCCGGTGGTGGCCTACTACCCCGAGGTTCTGGCAGGCAACTGCCCGGAGCTGGAGGGCACCAAGTTCATCTATGACTATGTGGGCATCCACCGCCCTAAGGACTTTGTGCACAAGATGGCAAAGAACATCCTGCCCAAGTACTTCGGCGGAATCTCGGAAAAAGAGGTGCAGGCCGCAGCGGATGCCGCCTATGCGGAATACGAGTCCCACATGGCAAAGATCCGCGTGAAGGGCAGCGAGATCATCGATGAAGCCCGCCGTCAGGGCAAGCGCATCATCGTGCTGGCAGGCCGCCCCTACCATGTGGACCCCGAGGTGAACCACGGCATCGACCGCCTCATCACCCGCCACGGTGCTGCCGTTGTTACCGAGGACAGCATTTCCAACCGGGTGCAGAAGTTCCCCACCAGTGTACTGAACCAGTGGACCTACCACAGCCGCCTGTATGCCGCCGCCAAGTACTGTACCACCCAGAAGGATATGGATCTGGTGCAGCTGGTGTCCTTTGGCTGCGGCGTGGATGCCATCACCACCGACGAGACCCGCGAAATCCTGCAGGAGGGCGGCAAGCTCTACACCCAGCTCAAGATCGACGAGATCACCAATCTGGGTGCCGTGAATATCCGCTTGCGCAGTCTGTTCGCCGCTCTGGATGAGCGCGACGAGGTAGCCGCAGAAAAGGCAGAATAAAATAGAGATAAAGCAAAAAGCTTTTTAAGAAAGCAACATAGGAGGAACCTATGGAATACAATTATCCCAAATTTACCCCGGAGATGAAGCAGACCCACACCATCCTCATCCCCAACATGGCCATTACCCAGTTCCGGCTGCTGGAATACGCCCTGCGCTACGACGGCTACAAGTGCGAGATCCTGGGCAACTGCGGCAGTGCCGTGGCACAGCTGGGCCTGAAATACGTCCACAACGACACCTGCTACCCGGCTCTGCTGGTCATCGGTCAGTTCCTGGACGCGCTGAACAGCGGCAAGTACGATCTGGATCACACCGCGTTGCTCATCACCCAGACCGGCGGTGGCTGCCGTGCCTCCAACTACATTCATCTGCTGCGCAAGGCACTGGTCAAGGCGGGCTATCCGCAGATCCCGGTGGCCAGCCTGAACTTCTCGGGTCTGGAAAAGGACAGCGGCTTCCAGATGACCCTGCCGCTGGCCCGCCGCGCGCTGGCCTGCATTTTCTACGGCGATATGCTCTGTGCCCTGCGCAATCAGGTGGCTCCCTACGAGAACGAAAAGGGAGCCGCTGACCGGATGGTCGATCTGTGGGTCGAGCGTCTGGGCCGCGTTTTGCTGGCCGGCAAGGGCTTTACCGCCCGGGAAATGAAGCACACCTTCCCGCTCATTGCAAAGGATTTTGCGGCCATCCCCGTGACCCGGGTGCCCAAGGTCAAGGTGGGCGTAGTCGGCGAGATCTACGTTAAATACAGCCCCCTGGGCAACAACGACCTGCAGAAGTTCCTGGAGAGCCAGGACTGTGAGGTGAACTTCCCGGGCCTGATGGGCTTTGTGCAGTACTGCATCTTCAATATGGGCGAGGATCATGTCCTTTACGGCGGCAAACTGGCCGTCAAGATGGGCACGGATCAATTGCTCAACTGGCTGGACAGCGTGGAGCGTGCCATGCTCAAGGCCACAGCCGATGCCGGGTTCTACGCCCCCGGCCCCTTCAAGGAGCTGGTGGAAAAGCCCCACGGAATCATTTCGCTGGGGGCCAAGATGGGCGAGGGCTGGCTGCTGACCGCCGAGATGATCGAGCTGGTGCAGG
>ERZ1027266.1523-NODE-1523-length-11433-cov-4.776674_pt1 | contig 11433 bp, 9 predicted proteins | sample MGYA00519257_ERZ1027266 | MGnify/ENA primary metagenome ERZ1027266 (study PRJEB26926, sample SAMN06164683) | human gut metagenome | biome: ENVO:00009003; feature: ENVO:2100002; material: ENVO:00002003 | host: Homo sapiens | place: USA | collected 2012 ... | reverse complement strand
TTCGTCGGCAGCGTCAGATGTGTATAAGAGACAGACTTTCGGCTGATCTCGGCAGCGTTTTTGTTCAGCGTTGTCATGGACGCAATGGCACCGGCCATATCTTCCGGTGCCGCTTCGCCCACACGGTTTGCCGTGCAGATCAGGCCCACGCCCAGAGCTTTTGTTAAAATCAGCTTGTCGCCGGGCCTGCCGGAATCATTCGTATACATTTTTTTCGGGTCCACAAGGCCAGTCACCGAAAGTCCGTATTTCACACCTGTATCGGCAATGGAATGCCCGCCTGCAAGGCTTCCGCCCGCTTCGGCCACCTTCTTGGCTCCGCCGCGCAGAATCTCGCCCAGAATGTTCAGATCCATGCTCTCCGGGAAGCAGACAAGGTTCAGTGCAGTCTTAACCTCGCCACCCATGGCATAGACATCACTCAGGGCGTTGGCCGCTGCGATCTGGCCGAAGGTATAGGGGTCATCCACCATCGGCGGGAAAAAATCCACTGTCTGTACCAGCGCGATATCATCTGTTATGCGGTATACAGCCGCATCATCCCGGCTGTCGTACCCGACCAGAAGGCTCGGGTCTCTTGCACCGCGCGGCAGCTTTTCCAGAATACGGCTCAGCGCTCCGGCTCCCAGCTTTGCGGTACATCCGCCGCCGGTGCAGAACACGATCTTGCCTTCTTTGCTCATGCACGTTCTCCTTTCTCGAAATGAGACGTAGCGCAGGAAATCCGATAAATTTTTTTCAGAATATCAGCCACCTGCCGGGCCAGAGCAGCCTGCTCTTTTGTATCGACCTGATTGAGTACAATATAAAAGCTGCGATCCCCTACAGCCTTCCTTCCACCGGCTTCACTCGCAAGCAGCTTTGCCAGAAGTTCCGGTGTCAACTGCGCATCCTGCGGAACACAAAGCAGCTCTGCGGCAAGCTCTGCCCGGAAACAGACCTCCCGGAGCGGATGCCTCAACGCAGAAAGCCCTGCTACGGCCAGAACCGTATCGCACTGCGGTAAAAGCACCGGCTCGTGCGCAGCGGGTGCCTTGCAGGGCATCCGTTTTGCGCCGTCCGCTTCAATGAGCACGATATCTGCAAGGGTCATCCAGCGCTCCAGCTGTGCCTGCGGCGGGGCCGTCAATTTGCCGCCGGGTGCAGCGGTTCCGGCCACGGCATAACTGCCGCACTTCCACAGGCGGAAAAGCTCTGCATCCGTCTGTGCCCAGACCACGCCGGGCGGCTGCATAATATGGGTGGTGGTAGCGGCCAATACCCGCCAGCCCTTGCGGGCGCAGTGCGCAGCCAGATTGTACATCAGTGTGGTCTTTCCGCCGCCGCCCACCAGAGAAATAACATGTCCCTTCTCCGCAAGAAACGGAAAAATTTTTTCGTCGATCATTTCTGCTTTTCTGCAACTGCCATGGCGTTTTTTTCCGGTGTGATGGGCAGCTCATAAAACCGGGTACCAATGGCATTGTAGATCGCATCGGAAATGGCAGGCAGCGGTGTGTTGATGACCACCTCGCCGATGGACTTTGCGCCAAAGGGTCCGTTGGGTTCATAGCTGCTCTCGAATTCAACCTTGATCTTGCCCACATCGGTGCGGGCCGGAATTTTGTACTGGAACAGAGAGTTCTCTTCCGGGTAGCCATTTTTATCGTAGGTGATGTTTTCGGTCAGAGTCATGCCGATGCCCTGCAGCAGACCGCCCTCAGCCTGCACACGGGTCAGGTTCGGGTTGATGGGCGTGCCGCAGTCCACACAGGCATCAAATTCCAGCAGCTTTACCTCGCCGGTCTCAGTATCCACTTCCACCTCAGCAGCACCAACCATGAACGGCGGCGGCGACAAAGGCGAAGTATGTGTTTCGGTGGCTTCCAGCGGAACCATGTGGCCGAACTGAGAAGCATACGCGATCTCGCTCAGAGACTTTTTCTGTGTGGGATCTTTGCTCTTGAAAACATCTTTTCCATCAAATTCCACCTCGTCCTCGGTGCATTCCAGCAGCTCTGCGCCCAGCTTGCAGATCTGGCCGCGCAGCTTCATGGCACACTTTTCGGTGGCCTTTCCGGTAACGTAAGTGGTACTGGACGCATAGGAGCCGGAGTCATAGGGCGAGGTATCCGTATCAGCTCCGAAGACCGTGATATTGTCCAGCGGGCAGTCCAGCACTTCGGCGGCGATCTGCGCCAGTGTAGTGTCACAGCCGGTGCCCATGTCGGCCGCACCGATCATCAGGGTATAGAAGCCGTCGTCATTCAGTTTCAGGGTGGCACTGCCCACATCCATGCCGGAAATGCCGGAGCCCTGCATCGCCATGCCCATACCGACAGCGCGCACCTTGCTGTTGCCCATATCACGGGCAGGGTATTTGTGCTCCCAGTCGATCATATCCCGCACCTTGACAAGGCAGCGGTCCAGCGCGCAGCTGGTGTTGACAGCCCCATAGTAGGCGGGCATCACATCGCCCTCCTGTACGGTGTTTTTCAGCCGCAGCTCAAAGGGGTCCATATTCAGCTTATGAGCCAGTTCATTGACAGCAGATTCTACGGCAAACAGTCCCTGCGTTGCGCCGTAACCGCGGTAAGCACCGGCAGACATGTGGTTCGTATACACCACATCACTGATAAAGCGGAAGGCTTCTGCCTTGCCGTACAGCGGGATGGACTTGTGACCGGAAAGGCCCACGGTCGTAGGGCCATGCTCACCGTAAGCACCGGTATTGGAAAGGGTGTACAGATCAATGCCCTTCACAACGCCGTCCTTCGTGGCACCCAGCCGCACATGGATCTCCATTTCGTGACGCGGCGAGGATGCAATCTGGCTTTCCACACGACTGAAAATGATCTTGGAGGGCTTTTTGGTCTTCCAAGTCACAAAAGCCGGATATACCTCACTGACCGCCGTCTGCTTGGCACCAAATCCGCCGCCGATGCGGGGCTTTGCCACGCGCACCATGGATTTGGGAATATGCAGTGCGTTCGCAATATTGCGCCGTGCATGGAACACGATCTGCGTGGAGCTGAGCACATTCAGCCGCCCATAGGTATCAATGGAGCAGTAGGTGCGGAAGGTCTCCATCATGGCCTGCTGGCAGGCCTTGGTGTGGTAAATGTGGTCAATGACTACATCGCTGGCCGCCAATACAGCATCGATATCGCCGGAACCACTCTCATCGTGGGCGCAGAGGTTGCGTTTGTTGTCGGCTCCCACCGGGCACAGACTGGCCCAGTTGTCCTCCGGATGCACCAGAATTGGGTTGTCCTTGGCAGTGTGATAGTCCAGCACTGCTTCCAAAACCTCATATTCCACCTTGATGAGCTTGAGAGCCTTATCCACGCACTTTTCGTCCTTACCGGCCACAATGGCCACCACATCGCCCACAAAGCGCACATGGCGGTCAATGAGCAGGCGGTCACGCGGACTGGCTTCCGGATAGGTCTGGCCAGCCTGCGTGTAGCGCGGCGCATCCTGCGGCACATCCTCCCATGTAAAGATTGCCTCGATGCCGGGCACCTTTTTTGCTACAGCCGTATTGATAGTTTTGACGATGGCATTTGCGTGCGGAGAGCGCAGCAGCTTTACGATCAGGCAGTCCTGCGGGATCACATCGTCCATATAGACGGGCTGGCCGGTGACCAGCTGCATGGCATCCTTTTTACGGAAAGGCTTGTTGATGGTACTCATTCTGCGGCCTCCTTCTGCTTTTTCCATGCCAGAAAGTTCATGATGCCGCGCAGCTGGCCCTCATAGCCAGAGCAGCGGCAGAGGTTGCCGGAGAGATATTCCTTCACTTCTTCCTCACTGGGGTACGGATTCTCGCGGAAGAGGGCCAGCGCGTTCATGATAAAGCCCGGGTTGCAGAAGCCACACTGCTCTGCACCCTGATCCGCGATAAAGCCGCCGAACTCCGCGGCTTCTTCCTGCAGGCCTTCCAGTGTGGTAATGCTGTGGCCGCTGGCACGCGCTGCCAGTACCGAACAGGACAGCACCGGTTTCTCGTCCAGAAACACCGTGCACAGACCGCAGTTGGAGGTCTCACAGCCGCGCTTAACGCTTTTGCAGCCGTGGGCACGTACAAAATCGATCAGCAGCATATCTGCAGCCACATCCTCTGTGACCTTGATGCCGTTCAATGTAAGAGTGATCTGCATTTAATTTTCCTCCTGTGCCGTGCGTGCTTCCAGTTCCAGAACAGCACGCTTTGTCAGAACGCCTGCCAGATGGCGGCGGTACTCGGCATTGCCGCGCATATTGGAGCCAGTGACAATTTTTTGCTTTACTTCATCGGCAAAGTTCTGCGCCAGTTCCTGCGCAGAAACACCCGCCTTTGCCGGCAGCTCAAACAGCACAGCCTTGAGCGGCCGCGCACCGATTGCAATGCGATAGCTGCCGTTTTCCAGACGGGCGGCAGCGCAGGTAAGCACCGGGATATCAGTCTGGCTGTTGCGCACGGACTGATAGAAAAATTCTGCTTCTTCCTTTTTAACGATCAGCCGCACAAGGATGTCCCGGTCATAAGGGCGCTCAGCATACTCCTGCAGGGATATGATCCCACCCTTGTACAACTCTACCGAACAGTCCATGGCCATAAACAGCGTGAGCACATCGGAAAAGCCGAACCGGCTGTAGATGCTGCCACCCACAGTTGCCAGATTGCGCAGCTGCACGCCCACGATATGCCGCAGTGCTTCCTTTACTGCGCCATGGGTATACGCAGCAAGGCCGGCGTGCTCTTCCAGCTGGCGCAGTGTAACCATGGCACCAATGGAAAAGCTGCCCTCGGTCTCCTCTATGGTGTCCAGTTCCAGACCGGACAGGTCGATGGCTGTACCGACATTGATGTTCTCCATTTTGAGCCAGATCATGCCGCCCAGCACACGGTTGGCCTTTTTCTGGTTCAGCTGCCACGCTTCTTCCAGACTTTCGGCCTGCTTATATTCTCGGATCGTCATCATAGATGCAGGTTCCTCTCTCTTTTTTTCTCTGTTCTTTTATTTTAACACAGATTTCGATATAATACTATTGTGAATTCGTTTCAGAAAGAGTGGTACTATATGAAAGAACTTCTTCCGGTGGGCTGTGTCATCATGGCATCCGGTCTGAGCCAGCGCTTCGGCTCCAACAAACTCCTTGCGCCGTTCTGCGGGGAACCGATGCTATGCCGCGCATTTGCAGCGACCGATACTCCAAAGCTTTCGGCCCGCATCGTGGTGACACGTTCGGACGAAGTTGCGCAGCTTTGCCGCTCCCGCAATGTTCCGGTGCTGCTGCATGATCTGCCTGGTCGAAACGATACGGTGCGGCTGGGTCTTTCTGCGCTGCTGGAACAGGTTCCGGAGCTTTTTGGCTGCATGTTCCTGCCGGGAGACCAGCCGCTTTTGTGCCGCGAGACAGTGGAAGCCATGGCAGGCATCTCCGGGTGGGATCAAAGAACTCGGCTGGAACGACAAAAAGAAACAGAACGGGAGATCTTCCGTCTGGGATTCCGGGTCCGTAACGACCCGTCTCCCCTTACTGGAAGTCCCGTTCTGTTTGAAAAAGGACTTTTTCAGGAACTGCTCACCTTGCCGCAGGGCATGGGCGGAAGTGTTCTGCTTCGGAAATATCCCGCGCATGTTCACACCGTTTACATTGCGGATCGGAATGAATTGGCCGACGCCGACACGCCCGAAGCACTTGCGCAATTGGAAGCGCTGGCCCGGCAAAAGCTTTGAGCTTTATTCTGCCTTGTCATCCTTCGGCAGCAGCACATTCAGCAGGATCGCCACGAACGCAGCCGGAACGATGCCGGACTCGCCGCAGATCAGCTGTAAAGCGTGCGGAGCCTGTGCCAGAATACCGCTGTTGGCACCCATGCCGTAGCCAACACCCAGAGCCACCGAGACGATGGTAAGCTGACGCGGGGTCATCTTTTCCTTGGTGATGAGCTGGATGCCGCTGACCACGATGGAAGAGAACATCATAACGGCAGCACCGCCCAGAACGGCCTGCGGCATAATGGAGATCAGTGCGCCGAGCTTGGGGATCAGGCCGCACAGGATCAGGAAGATGGCACCGGAGGACAGAGCCATGCGGTTGACCACTTTGGTCATGGCCACCAGACCCACGTTCTGGCTGAAGGAAGTGTTGGGCAGTACACCGAACAGAGCCGCAAAGGAGGAGCCCAGACCGTCACAGATCACACCGCCGGACAGCTCTTTATCGGTGGGCTCACGATTCATGCCGCCCTCCATGACACCGGAGATATCACCCACGGTCTCAACAGCGGTAACAACGAACATGATCATCACCGGCATAATAGCGCGCATATCAAACACGATCTTGACCGGCATCAGCTTGGGAATGGCAAACCAAGAGGCCTGTGCCACCTTATTCCAGTTGAGCACCCATGCCTTGGTAAACTCTACACCATCGGCAGTGACACCGGTGGTAGGCAGCACCAGACCCATGACAAAGGCCGCAACGTAACCGGCCAGAATGCCGATCAGAATCGCGGAAGAGCTGAGGAAGCCCGTGGTCCAGTGCTTGAAAATCAGAATGACCACCAGAACGAACAGGGCCAGCAGCAGATTTTCCATGGAGCCAAAGTCTTTTGCGCTGTTGCCGCCGCCAAAGGAATTGATGCCCACCGAGATCAGCGAAAGACCGATGGAAAGTACAACCGTACCGGTGACGACCGGCGGGAAGAACTTGCGCAGGGGCTTGAGGAAGAAGCCCAGCACGCTTTCAAAAATGCCACCGATGATGGATGCACCCATAATGGCACCATAGGCCAGCACACCGCCGCCCATACTGCCGACAACACTGTTGAACACGCCGATAAAACCGGAACTGGTGCCCATGATGATGGGCACACTACCGCCCACGGGGCCGATGGTGAACAGCTGCACCAGTGTGACCACACCGGCCACGAACATGGCACTCTGCAGCAGCGTGACCTGCAGATCTGCGAACTCACCACCCGCAATGCCGCAGGCACTGGTGATGATCAGCAGCGGGGTCAGGTTGCCCACAAACATGGCGCAGACATGCTGCAGACCCAGCGGGATCGCCTGTTTCAGGGACATTTTTGCGTCGAACTGATACGCCGACTCTTCGAGCTTGACTTCCTTCAAATGTTCCACTCTCCTCAAATCTTGACAAAAATCATTCTTTTCGACTGCTTTACCAAAAAAGCGGATTTATTATAGCAAAACTGCGTATCCTTGTAAATTAAGTATGACTTTTTCGTGAACGGCTGTTTCCCGCTGAGAAACACAAAAAGCAGGGCGCTTTGTGCGTTTTTTCCGCTTTGGTCGGAAGAATTTCGCGCAGAACTCCTGCTTTTTTGTTTTGTTTTATTTGATTTTTGTGCGATATGGAAATTTTACAGCGTTCTCAGCCCGTAATCTTTGAAACAGCGCCGGATGCCCTGCTGAGTGGTGTCGAACCGGATGCCGAAGCGTTCCAGTTTTGTGGTGTCCATCACAAGGTTCCGGCCCCAGCTTTCTTCCTCGATCTGCACAGCGATTCCCAGCGTTTCGGCAAACTGCCGGGCGGTGCATACCATGTTTTCGGCATTGCCGCTGCCAAAATTGTATACGCCGCCTGGCAGCGCCATGGCAGGCTCCAGATTTTCGATTACCTGCCGCACATAGGTCACGCCGCGGTGGTCGTTCCGGGAGAAGCGCAGAGCCTCTCCCTTCAGCGCGGCACGCAGAAGATTCAGCGGAAGATTGCCCCGGATGGGCAGCCCATAGCCGGGCAGGTCATACATCCAACTGGCACGCAGATGGACCGAGTCCGGGCAGAGCTCCAGCACACGCTGCTCTGCTTCCAGCTTGTATTGGCCGTAAATGTTTGCGGGATGCAGGGCCAGTGTTTCCGGCAGCGGCCCCTGCTGCTGCACACCGGCATAGACCTGATCCGAGCTGAATGCCACCAGCTTTGCCTTCGTCTGCTGCGCAGCCCGTGCCAGCCAGACTGGCAGCTCCACATTGGCACGGTAAGCTTCTGCCGGATGCTGCGCACAGTAACTGGTATCGGAAAGAGCGGCGGTGTGCAGGATCACATCCGGATGCAAAGCTTCCACCTGTGCACGGGTGAGAGCTTCATCGGCTGTACAGAAAAAGCCTTTTGGAAGGGCGCAAAGCTCGTACTTTCCCTGCCACTGCTGCAAAATGCGGGAGCCGACAAAGCCGCCTGCACCGGTGATAAGAATTTTTTTCATGATAATTTCCTCCTGCAGGGCAATGCAAAAGTGCCCAGCAGCATGACAGCCTGCCGGGCACAAAAATTTTAAAGGAACAGTTCCAGCACGAACACGACGGCACAGCAGGCCACAGATACCTGAAACAGGCTTGCGCCGAACCAAGCAGCTGCAATGCCTACCACCAGCGCCATGGCACCGGCAGCCGGGCTCTGGGTCGCGTTGACAATGGCCGGGAAGGTCATGACCGCCAGCGTCACATAGGGCACATAATACAGAAACGACTGAATGAAGCGATTTTTGATGGGCTTGCGGATCAGTGTGAGCGGAAGGATGCGGATGGCATAGGATACCAGCGCCATCACTGCAATGTAAATGTAATGATTATGCGTCATGCTCTGCCTCCTGCTCTTCTGGATTTACCGGAAAAAGAACTGCTGCAGCGCTGGAAATGAGCACTGTGAGCAAAATGGTGCGCGTGCCCTCCGAAAGAGCGGAGATACCCGGCAGGTAATTGCACACAAAGCTCAGTGCAAAGCTGATGGCAACAAGTGCAGCTACCACCCTGCTCTTACGCGCTGGAGGAATGATGATGGCAAGGAACATGCCGTAAAGGGCAACGCTCAGCGCACTGACAGCCCGCAGCGGCAGCAGATTGCCCGCAATGATGCCCAACGCTGTACCGATGGCCCAAGCCGGTGCCGCCAGCAGAATGGCACCGTAGGTATAATATGGGTTCAGGCTGCCGGGCCGTGCAATGGTGATGCCAAAAAGCTCGTCTGTCACATCATAACCGATGAGCAGCCTGTGCCAGAAAGGTGTGCCCGGCGCAAAGCGCTGGGCCAGTGCGCAGCTCATGAGCAGATAGCGCGCATTGGCGATCAGTGTGATGATGGCCACTTCCAGATAGGTCGCATTGGCCATGATGATGGCAAATGCAGCGTATTCGCCTGCCGAAGCGTTGTTCAGCAGGCTGACCAGAAAGCCCTGAAACGGGGTAAAACCTGCCCGGCGGGCCGCAATGCCCAGCGAGAAGGAAACAGCAAAATAGCCCAGCGCAATGGGAACGCCATCCCGCATGCCCTCACAGAAAATCTTTTTGCTGAAAGCCCAAACCGGCCTTTCTGCATTGACAAGCTCCGGGGCAAGGAGCTTACTTTTGGAATTCATCTTTGTTTTTTTACTCCTTTCCTATTTCAAACACCGCTTTTTATTATACTCTCCCGCACACAGAGAAGGAAGGGCTTTTTCACTTTCTTTTCGGCACAAAAGGAAAACGCCGCCTGAAAAGGCAGCGTTCTTCGTCGATTTATGCGCCCGGCACCAGAAAATGCATCGCCTGCGGCAGGACCTGCGTACCGGCTTCCAGCCCATTTGCCGTCAGGATCTGTGCCGGTGACACATGGAACCGTCTGGCAATGCCGAACAACTCCTCCCCTGCCTGTGCATAGTAGATGCGCAGTGCGATCTCCGGGTCCGGAGTCGTCAGCGGTTCGCCCAGCTCAATGCTGCCGATGCCCGAATGTGTGCTCCGGCAGAGGATGGCTCCTTCGGCACGGGCGGTGACCGTCACTTCCAATGTGCCACCAGTGCAGCTGCACTGGATGTTCTCGGTGCTCAGCCAGCATTCCGGGCTGAACTGTGCACCCGGCGGAGCTTCTACTGCAAGCGGAAAGACAAGCTCCAGTGTTTTTTCGTAGCTTTCCAGCTCAGCAAGACTGTTCTCGGCAAAGGCGGTAGCAACGGCACGCACCGTAAAGGCCCAGCCGTCGCGGTAAGGTGTTACCTGCGCCGGTCCATAAGACACAAAGCAGGCGCGCAGCTGAGCATCCGCATCTGGCAGCGGCCCGGAGACCGTGGAAGATGCTGTCTCGTTCAGCATACAGGCAAGATCTTCTGCTGCCAATTCCTGCGGCGTGACGGCGGTTTCAAACTGCGTAGAAAAGGCATCCGCTACGTATTGCAGCTGGCAGGGCCGCCATGCGTGCAAATGCATCATCACGCTGGCTGTCAGTTGGCCGCTGGCTTCCTGTTCGCCCTCCGCAAGGGCAAAGCCCACCGGCTCCAGCACGCACATGCATCTGCAGTCCTCTGCTACGCCTTCCAGATCCACCACCTGATTGAACGGCAGGGATGCCGCCTGACTTTGCAGGCTGCTTTCGCCTTCCGCACGCCAGGCGCATTGGGCACGTACCTCGCCCTTGACCACTGCCTTGCCCGCCAGCAGCTTTACCTCCCGCACGGCGGCGCTACCGGTAATATCCAGAATGGCTGCGGGCGGCTTTGCAAACACAAGCTCCCCTTCCACAGTGACCAGCTTTTCCAGCACCGCGGTGCTGCGCACGCCGTTCAGCGTCTGCAATTTCTGTTCAATGCCGCCATCGGCCAGCGCCGTGATCAGTTCCTGTTTATCCTGTGTATGGATAGTAACCACAAGACCATAGGCTCCGCGCACCTCGATGCGGTGCGGGTTTACCGCCCGGCAGTTGAGGTATTCGGTCTGCCCTTCTACCATGGCCATCCAGCTGGTGAAGGAGAATTCCGGCACCTCCAGCTGCTTTGTAAACGGCAGCTTCTGCTCGGTCTGGCAAAGCCCGGCCCCGTCCTCGCCCTGATAAAACACAGTGCAGCGCAGATAGCCTTCCAATGTAAGCCGCCCGGGCTGCAGCTGCTTTTGCAGCACCACCGGTTTTGCAAAGCATTTGACCAGCTTGAACACCGGCGGAAGATAATCTGAAATCAGGATCTCGGTTTCCAGCGGAAGTTCTGCCTTGACGGTGCAGCTCGTGCCTGCCTGCGGCAGCGTATCCCGAAAGATCTTCAGTTCCATGCAGTGTGCTCCTTTCCCTGTCCGTCTCTACTGGAAAGGTATGCACATGCTTTGCAGGATATGCGCGCAAAAAAGGCACCGTGCAAAACGCACGATGCCTTTGGGCCTTTTGAAACAATCAGATCGTTTTGCGCAGGACAGCCGCCTGCATTACATGGTATTTCTGCATCAGCCGGACGGCAGCCGGTGTGATCTTCTCGCCGCTGACCACAATGGGGATCGCAGGCGGGCAGGAAACCGTCGGCATAGCGCAGATACGCCCCACCGCCTGCTCTGTGGGCACCTGCTCCTGCGGGGCAAACACGGCCTGCCGGATGCTGCAGCAGGTGTGCAATTCGTGTTCCAGCTCCAAAAGCTCACGATCGTTTTTTTCCGGGAGCGGGAACGGTCCCTGTCTCTTATACACATCTGACGCTGCCGACGA
>ERZ1027266.1514-NODE-1514-length-11476-cov-8.850451_pt1 | contig 11476 bp, 8 predicted proteins | sample MGYA00519257_ERZ1027266 | MGnify/ENA primary metagenome ERZ1027266 (study PRJEB26926, sample SAMN06164683) | human gut metagenome | biome: ENVO:00009003; feature: ENVO:2100002; material: ENVO:00002003 | host: Homo sapiens | place: USA | collected 2012 ... | reverse complement strand
TGAGCGTCTCGTGGGCTCGGAGATGTGTATAAGAGACAGCATCCATATAGCGGCACTTCATAAACATATCCGAAGATTTCTGTGCTTCCGAAGTGGAAAGACCAGCGACATTCCTCATTTTTGTGTACAAAAAGAGGTTTTTGAAAGCGTGGCTCTCGTCTACAAACAGCCGATCAACGCCCAGCTGTTCAAAGGTAACAACATCATCCTTTCTGTCAGTAGAGAGAAGTTTATCCAGTCTGGTTTGCAGGGATTTTCTCGTTTTCTCCATCTGTTTGATGGTGAAATTCTCGCCGTTCTGATATTTGAGTTCTGCAATCGCTCCCTCAATCTCATCAATCTGTTCACGCAGCTGGCGCTCCTGACGTTCCGGAGAAAGAGGGATTTTTTCAAACTGACTGTGACCGATAATGACTGCATCATAGTCACCGGTGGCAATTCTCGCACAGAATTTCTTGCGGTTTGCCGTTTCAAAATCCTTTTTGGTTGCCACCAGAAGTTTGGCACTGGGATACAGATGAAGAAATTCATTTGCCCACTGCAAGGTCAGATGGTTGGGAACAACAAACAATGCCTTCTGGCTCAGTCCCAGGCGTTTACTTTCCATAGCGGAAGCCGCCATTTCAAAGGTTTTGCCCGCACCAACCTCATGTGCCAACAGGGTATTCCCACCATACAGCACATGGGCAATGGCATTTCGCTGGTGTTCCCGAAGGGTTATATCGGGATTCATGCCACCAAATCGGATATGGCTACCATCGTATTCACGAGGTCTGGTGGAGTTAAACAGTTCATTATACTTGGTCACAAGTGCTTCACGGCGGTGCGAGTCTTTCCAAATCCAGTCTCGGAACGCATCCTTGATTGCCTGTTGTTTCTGCTGTGCCAGAGTAGTTTCCTTTTTGTTCAGCACACGCTTCTGCTTGCCATCCGCATCCTCAATGGTGTCGTAGATACGAATATCTTTCAGATTCAGAGTTTCCTCTAAAATACGGTAGGCGTTGGCACGTTCCGTACCATAGGTCGTGTATGCTGCCACATCATTCTGGCTCGGAGAACTCTTTCCGTTGATTCTCCATTCTGCTGTCAGTTCCGAAAATTTGACCTCAATCGTGCGGCGGAGATAATACGGAGTTTCAAAAGTTTCCTGCATGAACTGCTGGATATAGGCAGAATCAATCCATGTTGCGCCCAGACGGACATCAATTTCAGAAGCATCCAAATCCTTCGGCTGCGCCTTTTCCAGTGCCTGCACATTGATTTCAAAAGAACTGTCTTTCTGTGCAGCCATCTGTGCAATCCTCAGCTTACTTCTCACATCGCCGGAAAGATACTCATCGGCTGTCTGCCAGCCCGAAACAGGGTCATCCGGAGCCATTGGGTCTTTAAAAATCACACCTTGCAGCTCGGTTTTAATGGAATCATATTCGCCGGGAGTCCCCAGCAGTTCTGCCATATAAGGCAAATCCACCTTGCCATGCTCACCAATAGAAATCGCAAGTGCTTCAGACGGTGTATCCACGCTGTTCACTTTACGTTCCGGTTTAATGGTACGCTTAGTGAACATATCCGCTTTGCTCTTGAGATGACCATCCTCATCCAAGTTTTCCAGTGAACACAGAAGATAATAGCTGGAATCATCAGCAAAAGCCTGACTGTTGGCTCTGTTGTTGATTAACCCGTTTTTTGCGGTAAACGCATCATAGGCAGCATTCAGCTCTACCTGTTTTGCCTGAATCATATCATCCGGATAGTCCTCCAGCTGATATTCAATCAGTTCATTTACAATGCGGCGAAGTTCCACCATGCCGCTGACACGTTCTTTGGCTTTGTCGTTCAGCTCTACCAGACGCATGACAGAGTTTTCCCGGAAATATACCTCATCGTCTACAACCGTGTAGGAGAAGTTTTTCACATCTGGGCGGGCAGGAATGGTAATCTGTTCTTTTTCCTGGCTGTTTGCTTCTTCAGTTAGCTCCGCAGGAGCATAAGTGCCACCGATACGGGTAACAGCTTCACGAAGAAGGTCAGCCAGTTCCATATCTTCACGGGGACGGACTGTGAGATCATCCTTACCATATTGGGTACTTTCCATAGAAAGTTCTCCCAAAACCATTTCCGGATGCTCTACAAAGTAGCTGTTCATGGTGTAACCATCCGGTGTAGTATTCAGCTGCACCCAGTCCGGCATGATGTCGATGGGGTGGTCACGCTTTTGCAGGAAAATGATGTCAGATACAACCTCTGTACCGGCGTTTGCCTTAAATGCCGTATTGGGCAGTCTAATGGCTCCCAGGAGTTCCGCTCTCTGTGCCATATATTTTCTGGCATCAGAATTTTTTGAGTCCATCGTAAAACGGCTGGTCACAAATGCAACCACACCGCCCGGACGAACCTGATCGAGCGTTTTTGCGAAAAAATAGTTATGAATAGAGAACCCCAACTTATCATAGGGCTTATCCGAAACCTTATAGTTGCCGAACGGAACGTTGCCGACTGCCAAATCATAAAAATCCCGGCGATCCGTAGTTTCAAAGCCCGCCACCTTGATTTCAGCGTTAGGATAGAGTTTCTGAGCGATACGCCCACTGATGGAGTCCAACTCCACTCCATAGAGATTGCTGTTTCGCATGGCGTCAGGGAGCATACCGAAAAAGTTACCGATACCCATTGCAGGTTCCAGAATATTTCCTGTTTCAAATCCCATCTGTCCGACCGCATCATAGATGGCACGAATGACGGTAGGACTGGTATAGTGGGCATTCAGGGTACTAGCTCGTGCTGCGGCATATTCTTCCGGAGACAGGGCTGTATAAAGTTCTCTGAACTCCTCAGCCCAGCTTGCCTTGTTTTCATCAAAAGCAGCTGCAAGCCCACCCCAACCGACATATTGGGAAAGGATTTCCTGTTCTTCCGGAGTAGCATTTCGCTCATCAAACTCCAATTCTTTTAGGACACGGATTGCATCCATATTGTCTACCATAGTCAGAAGAATCCCTTCAATCCTCAGTTTCGGGTTGATTTGCCTCTTGACCTTGTTGATGGTTCCAAGCAGCTGTTCCAGACCCTTTGCAGGAAGGTATGCTGCCTGAACCGGTATCAGCACATTGTCGGCAGCTGCCAACGCATTGACAGTCAACATACCCAAAGACGGCATACAGTCCAGAAGAATGTAATCATAGTTCTGTTTGACCGTATCCAGATATTGCCGGAGAATGGTTTCACGGCTCATGGCATTGACCAGTGCTACTTCCATACCTGACAGTTCGATGTTAGATGGCACCAAATCAACGCCCTCCGGATGATGAAGAATCCCTTCATCGGGAGTAATAGGGTTTTCCATCATAATCTTTCCCATCAGATCGGAAAGTGTCGGAGACAGATCATCCGGGCAGGGATTGCCCAAACTGACCGTCAGGGAAGCCTGGGGATCGGTGTCTACCAGAAGCACCTTTTTTCCTTCAAGAGCCAAGCCAACGCCCAGATTCTCGGTGGTGGTGGTCTTTCCAGTGCCTCCTTTCTGATTGACCACCGCAATGATGGTTGCTTTTTTCGACATTTATCGTCACTCTCCTTCCTCTCGCTTCATTTTCAATTTCTTAAATCCTCCTTCCAAATATCCGTGTGACATATCGTGCCGAACAAGAGCATCGTAGTAGGTGTCTATTGTCGTCGGCGCATTGTATATCGTAGTCAGCATATACTGACGGATATTTCTAATCTTTGTGGTGTTCTCCTTGAAGCAGTCCATAACATATCGAATGTGTTCGGCATTCAGTTTCATAAACCGACTGCGGACAATTTCTGCCGGACGCTCCTCTGCACCAATGCGAATCAACGGTCGCTTCGTGCAAACTGTTTCAACGATCAACTCCAGAATGTTATCCAGCATTTCGGAATCGTAAGGGTAATCCTTCTTCAACAAATCCATACTGAGCTGATCCGAGAAATAATCAAAGTATTCTTGATACCGGTCATTCTCGTCCATCATTCCACCATTTCCGGAAGGAAAGATAGAATCAGTATCACTAAATTCAGTATTTTTAATATCAGTATTATTACATTGTGATTTCGGAAGTTCTTGAGTTGTGATTTCCATTGTTCCAGAATTGTGATTTTCACAATTCAAGAGTTGTGAATCCACAGCAGAGATAAAGTTCTTCACATAGATCAGGTTGGGCTTTCCCAAACCCTGGCGCTTACGTTCAATCAATCCTGCTTTCTTCTCAAGTTCACTGAGCAGCTTGATAGCCTTTTGTTCAGCACAGTTCAGAGCCATCTTCGCTTCGTCGATTGTAAAAATGATATACACTCTACCGTTTTTATCTATCCAACCATTCTTGGCAGACAGGCTCATGCGGTCAAGCAAAATGCCATACAGCATCTTGGCATCGGCAGAAATATTCCAGAACCTCTCGTTCGTGAACAACACCTTCGGAACTCGATAGAATGTGAATAGATCGGATTGCTGACCGTAAAAATAATCAAAACTCACACGGCTTCACCACCTTCTTTCTGCGGAAAACTTTCTGTTGTCAGCGGAATGCTGCGGAAAGTCGTATCCGTCTTTTCGTAAGGACATCGGGCAAAATAGTAGAAGCGGTATTCCTGTTCATACACATCCATATCAACGAAGCCCCACTTCACGCATAACCTTCTTCGTACACCAACCAATGCACGGGTGATCTCGCCCATAGGGACAGCCATCACATTCCGACTTGGGTTTCGGCGGCAAAGAGATTAAGTAGTAGCAATTATTTCTACCCAGACGGCAGCCCTTTCTGCCATTCGTCCAGAAGTAGCAGTAATGACAGTCGCTCGGCTTGTCTGCGGTATAAACAGGCTTGCTCAAATAAAACACCTCCAATCTCTTGTATTTGCCCATGGGTTTGGGCATAAAAAAAGAGCGCCTATCCATCCCCAATGCGGGGCAAATAGACGCTCTATGTACATAACGATATTTAATTTTATCTGCTATAACTGCATGGTATTCAAAACATCCGCCTTTTTTGATTAGCTGGATTTTTGGCACGATTTTGGGGCTGATTAGCAGGAAGGGCATTTTCATTAGCAAGAACAGCCCGTTTTCTGCTAAAAATTAGCTGGCGATTTTGTCTTATAACAACCGTTCGATTCTGGAGGGGTTGTCAAAAATCAAATTTTGGAGTAGAATTTTATCTCATACAGTGAAAGAGCTTTTTCGTAGCTTTTTATATAAGAAAAGCCGAAAACCCTTGAAAACAAAGGCTTTCGGCGTTGTTCACTGGCGTCCATAAGAGGATTTGAACCTCCGACCCCACGCTTAGGAGGCGTGTGCTCTATCCAGCTGAGCTATATGGACGTGTCTGATATATGATTATAGCCCGATCAAAGTCGAACTGCAATCCCTTATTTAGTTTTTTTTGAGGTGGCCGTTGTAACGCAACCTTAGGAGGGAGGCGCTTTATCCAGCTAAGCTACTGAGGCATATTATGTATTATCGTTGATTTTTTTGAAATCCAACGCACTTGGAAACAAATGTGTGGAATGCTTTTCACACTGAAGTGACCGACTGCATTGTAACCGGGACGATGGTAAAGTTGTTGCATCAAAATTTGTTGAGAAAACCGTGATTCTCGGTTTTGCTTTTGAATAGAGCAATCACTTCTGCATCCAATGTATCAGGTTGACCGAATTCTTAGGAGGCGAACGCTCTATCCAGCTGAGCTATGAAGACGGATACCATATTATAATACCGCAACTTCCCCACAAAATCAAGTTGAATCGGAAAGAAAAAAGGTGTATCCTATAGGAGAGGTGCTCATGCGCGGCATGGGTGCAGAATGAAGTGCAGGTGCAGCACAGGCGGCCCGGCACAAAAAGGAGCCAACTTATGGGGATGAAACGGAAAAAGAGAGCACCGCGTCGGCGCGGCTGGCTGCTGGGCAGCAGTGCAACGCAGGTCATCTGCATCAGCTTTGTGCTGCTGATCGCGCTGGGAACGCTGCTGCTGACACTGCCCATTTCCAGCCGCAGCGGTCGGCTGGGCGTGGTGGATGCCATGTTCACTGCCACCAGTGCCACCTGTGTGACAGGTCTGGTTGTGCGGGATACCTGGACGCAGTTCACGCCCTTTGGGCAGGCGGTGGTCTTGCTGCTGATCCAGGTGGGCGGTCTGGGCCTGGTGACACTGACCAGCTTTTTTGCGCTGGCTGCCAAACGCCGGATGGGCTTTAAGGACCTGCGGCTGCTGGGAGAAAGCGTTTCGGCCAGCGGCTACTCGCAGGCCACCGATGTGCTGAAGATCGTGGTCAAGCTGGCGATGACCTTTGAGATCATTGGCATGGTGCTTCTGATGATCGCCTTTGTGCCGCAGTTTGGTGCGGAGGGCATCTGGATCAGCGCATTCACGGCCATCTCGGCGTTCTGCAATGCGGGCTTCGATCTGTTTGGCCGGTTCGGGCAGTATTCCTCGCTGGCTCCCTATGTCAGTAATTATTATGTACAGGCTGTGATCATGTTCCTGATCATGGCAGGCGGTCTGGGCTTTATGGTCTGGGTGGAGATCGGCGAGTGGCGCAAGAAGCGGCACCTGTCTCTCCATGCTCGGATGGTGTTGCTCTTCTCCTGCATCCTGTGGGTGGGCGGTGCTGTCCTCATCGGCCTGATGGAGTGGAACAACCCCAAGAGCATGGGCGGGCTGTCCGTGCCGGGCAAGGTAATGGCTGCCCTGTTCCAGTCGGTGTCAACCCGTACTGCCGGTATGAACACCATCGACCTGGCCGCCTGTGGGCCCATCACTAAGCTGCTGATGAGCGTTCTGCAGTTCATCGGCGCGGCTCCCGGTTCCACCGGCGGCGGTGTGAAGGTGACCACCTTTGCTGTTCTGATCCTGACCATGCGCAGCGTGGCACAGGGCCGGGACGATTGTGTCATCGGCGGCCACCACATTGAATCCAAGACCGTTTACCGTGCGCTGACCATCATCATGCTGGGCATGGTGGCAGCGCTGGGCTCTGCCGTGGTGGTCTATTACAACACCTCGGATGCCGTAACGGTCATTGATGCGATCTTTGAATCCTGCTCCGCCTTTGGCACCGTGGGCCTTTCGGTGGGCGTGACCAGCCAGCTGAACACCGGGGCCAAGCTGCTGTATATGCTGGTGATGTTCATGGGCCGTGTGGGCCCGGTGTCCTTTGCCATCAGCCTGACCAGCAAACCCGATGACAACAAACGCAAGATCCTGCCCGTTGGACAAATCAACGTGGGATAAGAAAAAATGGACGGCTCTCGAAAACGAGAGCCGTCCATTTTTTATGTGCGGTCAGCGTGGAAACGTTCCGGCAGCGGAATCATTTGCTGTAGATCTCCACGATATTCAGCAGGATTTCGGTTGCCTTGTCCATGCGCTCTACGGTGGTGCATTCGCACACGCCATGGAAGTTGAAGCCGCCGGTGCCCAGGTTGGGGCAGGGCAGCCCCTTCCAGCTCAGGGTGGCACCATCGGTGCCGCCGCGCACAGGCACTTCCTCGGGGGTCAGACCGGCCTTTTCGATGGCTTTGCGGGCGTTCTCCACCAGATGGAAGTGGGGCTTGATCTTTTCCAGCATGTTGCGGTAGCTGTCCTTGATCTCCACCTCCACGGTGCCGGGGCCATATTTGCCGTTGAGGTAATCGGCAATGTGGAGGAGGTTATCCTTCTTGTACTGCAGCTTATCGGCATCGTGGTCGCGCAGGATGTAGCCCAGCTTTGCGTTGGTCACGTCGCCGTACATCTGGCAGAGGTGGTAGAAGCCCTGACGGCCCTCGGTGGTCTCGGGACGGGCCATGATGGGCAGGGCCGTGTGGAACTCCATGGCCACATTGGAGGCGTTGATCATGGCATCCTTGGCGGAGCCGGGATGCACCGAGAAGCCGTGGATGGTCACGGTGGCGGCAGCTGCGTTGAAGTTCTCATACTCGATGCCGCCCACGTCACCGCCATCAACGGTGTAGGCGAAATCCGCACCAAAGCCCGGGATATCAAAGAGGGAAGCGCCCTCGCCGATCTCCTCGTCGGGGGTGAAGGCGATGCAGAGCTTGCCGTGGGGGCGGCCCTCGGCAAGGAGGATCTCGGCGGCGGTCAGGATCTCTGCCACACCGGCCTTGTCGTCTGCGCCCAGCAGGGTGGTGCCGTCGGTGACGATGAGGTCCTCACCCTTGTGGGCGAGCAGCTCGGGGAACATCTTCGGCGAGGAGACGATGCCCGGAGAAAGCTCGATGTCGCCGCCGTCGTAGCCCTTGACGATACGGGCCTTGATGTTGGCGCCACTGGCGTCGAGGGCGGTATCGTAGTGGGCGATGAAGCCGATGGTGGGCACGGACTTGTCGGTGTTGGCGGGAAGGGTGGCGTAGATGTAGCCTTTCTCGTCCATCTCGACTTCCTTCAGGCCCTCCTTCTCCAGCTCCTCCTTGAGGTAGCGGGCGAAGATGAGCTGCTTCGGGTTGCTGGGTACGGTCTCGGACTCATCGACCGACTGGGTGTCAAACTTGGTGTAGTTGATAAATCGTTCTGCTATTTCCATAAGTTCTGGATGATTTTGGTATTCTTTTTTGCAAAGATACGGTTTTTCTATGATATGGCAAGGGAGTGGGCGTGGAAATTTCTAAAAAACAATGGAGAGCCCGCGTGAAAACAAAGAATAGGACGTGTAAAAAATGGAGAGGGCAGGGTCGGTAGGGGCAAAACCAATAAACCCCTGCCTTGGAAGACAGGGGGATATGATAGCTTATGATAAGATCTCTTACTGTGCGGCCTTCTCGCCCTGAGCGGGAGCACCCTGGGCAGGAGCGCCCTGAGCTGCACCCTGTGCGCCACCCTTCTGGGCGGGAGCAGCCTGCTTCTGCTGGCTGGCACCGAAGTTGGGCAGGTTGTTGGGGTTGGAAGAGCTGCTCTCGGCTGCACGCTCGATCACGCTCTGATCGGTGTTGGCAGAAGGAGCTACGTAGGCGCAGACAACGCTGAACACGACCATGGCAATAGCCAGTCCCCATGTGGCCTTTTCGATGAAGTCCGTCGTCTTGCGCACGCCGAGCACGCTGTTGGACGAGGAGAAGTTAGACGCCAAGCCACCACCCTTTGACTCTTGAATCATAACGATTCCGATCATCAGGAGTGCGGCGATCACGATAAGAATCACAAATAATGTGTAAAGTCCCATTTTTTATCTTTTTGTCTTTTATTTTTATTGTTCGTTCAAAATCAATTTCTGTAGAAACCGAATTTGGTCTGCAAAGTAACGATTTTTTTTTGGATATTCCAAATATAATCGCTGAATAATTTCCAGCGCCTTGGAATATCTGCCCTGCTTGATGTAGATACGCGCCAAAGTTTCGGTGAAATAGCTCGATCCTTCGTCCTCCACGGTTTCTTCCTCGGGCTCGTACTCGGTTTCGTCTTGTAGAGAAATTTTACCTTTCTCCTTGTTGATGAAGTCGTCGATGAGTTCCTGGCCCTTGAGTTGGGGGGTCTCCTGGGGGGCTTCGTCTCCAGCCTCCATGAGGTAGGCCACGTAGTCGATGGTGGCGTCGGCGGGGGTCGGCTTGCGCTTGACGACGGGCTGGTCCTGCGGCTTCGGCTGCGTCTCCTCGCCCTCCTCTCCGGGGAGCTGGTCGAGGAAACTGTCGATGAGCGCGGCGGTGCGGTCGCCCTCGGGGGCGTTCTGCGCGTCAGCTTCCTGCTTGGCGGCTTCGTGTTTGGTAGCTTCGTGTTTGGCGGCTTCGTGCTCGGCGGCCTGATCGTCCCGCAACTGGTAGTGGGGACCTTCTGTCAGGTCGAAAAGGCGCTGGCGCTCGGTGATATAGACGGCGGCCCTACGCAGCTCCTCGTCGAAGGTGGGATCGTGGAGCAGGTAGAGGTTCTTGAGCAGCAATAGCCGTGCGGGCTGGTAGTAAGGATAGCGTGCGAGCAGACTGCGCAGCTCGTAGAGGGTGTCCTTGCCCAGCCGTTCGGGGTGGCGCGTGAGGGTGGCTATGTTTATACTCATGATGTGGTGCTGATTGGAGGAATCCGTAAATAGTGGTGGCTGCCGTACATGGGTGGCGTGGGAAGCAGGGCTACCAGTTGGCCACGGTGGCATTGAATATCTGGTCGGTCAGATCCTTGACCATCTGCTCCACCAGCTCTTGCTGCACGTCGTTGAGGTTGCGCGTGGTGGGGTAGGAGGAGGTGGCCGTAAACTGGCGCTCGAAGTCCTCGGCATGGTTCACGTTGTTGGTAAACCGCACGTTGACCGTGATGGAGAGTTCGGTCTGGGCAGCGTAGCCCTCGCTCGACACCGACTTGTTGCGCTGCTGATACTGCGTGATCTCGCCCTCGATCTGGAGGTCGCCGTCGCGACGGACCTGCTGCAACTTCGTGTGGTTGGCAAACTGGTCCTTGAGCGCATTGTTGAACATGGGGCCCATCGGTCCCCACACATAGGCGGAACGGATGGGGAAATCGGCTATCTGGATGGTCTTGGTCTTGGTGTAGTCGATGCTGGCGCCGTTGAAGGTGTACTTCGGAACGCAGGATGTCACCAAGGCCAGCAGCATCCATACCACCACGGCCGACACACAGAAGTGGGCGGCGAGGCGTGGGGTCCTTTGATTCTTATCGCTTCTCATGCTTTATTTCTCTTCAAGTCCGTACTTCTGAACGTTTTTATTTCTCTTCGAGTCCGTACACTTCTTGATATTTTTATTTGTCTTCGAGTCCGTACTCCCTTGACGATTTATTTGTCTTCGAGTCCGTACTCCTTGATGCGGCGGTAGAGGGTGCGGTCGCTGATGCCGAGTTCCTGGGCCGCTTTCTTGCGGTTGCCGTTGTTGCGCTCCAGCGCCCTGACCACCATCTGTCGCTGGTTGTCGTTGAGGTTGAGGCTTTCCTCCTCCTTCTGCGGGCGGGTCTCCTGTATCTCCTCGGCCACGGCGTCCTCCACCTCCTTGTCGTCAGGGCGGAAGGCATCCTGGGTCGTGGCAGGAAGCGTCTGGGCGCCCTCCGTGGCCAGGTGGCGGTAGTGGGCCGTCTCTTCGAGCTCGCGGTAGGTCTCCAGTTGCTTGCGCACGTTGTTGAGGTCGCGGCGCAGGTCGCTGACGTTGCCACGGAGCTCGTAGAGGATCTTGTAGAGGATCTCGCGCTCGCTCTCGTAGCTATGCGATCCTTGCCCCTTATCGACGAGGGCCAGTTCGGTGCTCTCCGTGTCCTGGGGGATGAAGCGCAGGATCTCCTCCCGGTCGATCACTCTCTTCTCGGCAATGACCGACATCTGCTCGGTGATGTTCTTCAGTTGGCGGACGTTGCCGGGCCATTTGTACTTGAGCATCACCTGCTTGGCCTCGTCGTCGAGCGTGATCTTCGGCAACTTGTATTTCTCGGCCATCTGCATGGCGAAGAGGCGGAAGAGCAGCAGGATATCGTTGCCACGCTCGCGGAGGGGCGGCATGTTGATGGGAATCGTGTTGAGACGGTAGTAGA
>ERZ1027266.1509-NODE-1509-length-11488-cov-11.045395_pt1 | contig 11488 bp, 8 predicted proteins | sample MGYA00519257_ERZ1027266 | MGnify/ENA primary metagenome ERZ1027266 (study PRJEB26926, sample SAMN06164683) | human gut metagenome | biome: ENVO:00009003; feature: ENVO:2100002; material: ENVO:00002003 | host: Homo sapiens | place: USA | collected 2012 ... | reverse complement strand
GGCTTTTGCCGCAGCCCTTGCCGCTTGTGCTGCTCTCTGTGCAGTTTTAACCGTAATGATTGAATCCACCTAAAAATCCTGGATTGCTATGCCCCCGCTTATGCCCCTTGTCATCATAATGGTTTAAACCGCCAAAGAATCCTGGTCGACTCTCACCTACTTTATGCCCGTTATTGTCATAATGATTCATACCACCAAAAAAGGAAGGCGAACTATGTCCGATTTTCTTTCCATTTGCATCATAGTCGTTCATACCACCAAAGAATCCTGGTCTGCTCTCGCCTACTTTTTTCCGTTTGCATCATAATGGTTTATGGATCCAAAGAATCCTGGTCTGCTATATCCTTTTTTACTCATAATGTCACCCTCCTGACTCTATTAGCCTCTTGTTTGATCTCAGAATAACACACTTTTCTCATTTGGAAGTCGCATAACAGGCGACATTCTTTTATCGCATTTACATTCATTATACCATTTATAATTCTTCCGACAATACGCAATAAAGCCGGAAGCCACGTTATCATCCATGACCTCCGACTCGTTCTGCTTATTCTACACTGTCCTTACACCCAAATCAACTCCTCTCTCCGTTTTATCTTTTCCCTGCTTTTCTTGAATAATCCTCTTATTGATCTCAAGCCGTTCATGAATGGATAATTTCTTATCTTTTCCATCTACCGCCTGCTTCTGCTGTGCCGGTTTTCTATCTGTTTTTCCTACATCCTTAACAACTTCATTCGCTTCGGTACTTGTTACCCTCTCATCTGCTCTTCCTTCATATCTTTCTGCTATCTGCTGTTCTCGTCTCTCCTTCACACCTTTTTCCTCCAGATTGCAAAAACTCTGCAGATACGGAAGCACATGATTCTGCATGTCTGTCAGATCTTCCATATATTTTTGGAACTCTTCACTTCCTTTACCTTTCTGGTAATTGATCCAATACTCATCTGTAAGCTTCATTTCATTATCATACTTCAACTGACTCACAATACCGCCATGTCCATTTCCAATATCCATTGACTTCTTAAAATGATGCAGCATCTGTTCACCTTTTTCCGCATAATATACAGTCACATATATCTTTGCAATTTTTGTAGGTTCCTCTGTCTTCGGATCACGTTTTGCATACCATTCTTTATCCATTTCTGCTGTTTTTGCATCCAGCTCAGACAGCTTCTGACATCTTGGATTCATGAGATCACTTTCTTCACAATAGTTTACATACACCATTGGTTCCATATCCTTTGGAAGTTCAGGTTCATAGGCTTTCAGTCTTTCAATCAATACTCCTGCACGAACAGACAGATCGCATTCTTCGTCTACAATATCCTTCAGATATGAAATATAGGAATGAATATTTCCACTTCTCAAATCCAGCATTACTTCCTGCACCGTATTTTCTCCCCTCTCCACATTATCTCGATACTCATACGGATCAAAAGCTTCTGCAATCTCATCCAGTGCCTCTGCCAGCTGTTCTGTGGTCATTTTCTCAGGATACATTGCTTCTCGAACATCCCTCATCGGTACATACTTGTAGTCCGGCAATGCTTCATGAATTTTCTCGATCCCTTCCCGTACCAGTGCAAGTTCTCCATAAAATCGAACATCATCCATCAGATTTCCGAATACGGTATTCCCTTTAACGATCGCAAATTCGGCTTCATCATAGTAACTGTCTTCCGGATCACGATAAATAATTCCCATTGAGCATCCCAGATACGCAGTTTTAGGATTCTCCCTATATTTTTCATAGACCGCAGCAATCTGATTAACATCGGTACTTTTTTCATAAGCTCCCATATCATGGAACTCATCACATTCTGTGGCGAAATATTCCAGATAAGGCTCTTTCTTCGGTGGCATATTATTAAGGACGTTATCAATCATGTTATAATTCGCCTCTTCCAGTTCCTCCACCTTTGCCAAAGGCTTATATTCGCCCTGGCTTTTCTGAATCTCTGCCATTACAACTTCATCCATTTCTTCTACTTTTTCCATCAACTGATCATAATCTCCACGGATGCGTTCTCCAGTCCAGCCTTCGTCTTCCAGAAGTTCCTCTGCCGCTTCTTCAATAGAAATTTGATCATTTTCATAGACGCCACCATCCATCAGACGAAAATCTTCATCGTAAAACGAATAATCATATCCTTCTTCTGTTCTCTGAATAGCAAAGTAACGTTCTCCTACCTCATATGCCAGTTCACTAAGAACCTGTTCTTCCAGATTCAGGAAAGAATCCAGCTGTTCAAAACTGATACTGTCTACAAAATGAGCGGTTACTTTTTCCCCGTCATTCAGAACTATGATATCACTGACAGACAGGGAATGCCCACGGAAATCTTCCGGTCTATCAATGTTGAACCTTTCAAAAATATCATCCAGTGACATATTTCCCGATAATTCCCCAACATAGACCAGCTTATAATCTTCTTTTTTTATCTGCATACCATGACTTTCAATAAAGCGCATATTCATAAATGCATAGTTTTCGCCCGGTGAATCGTCCTTGATCTGATAAATACCAAAGGTTCGCCTTGTTCCTAACAACAGGTTTGCCTCTTTCAAAGACTGAATCTGCGGATATTTCTGCATTTCCCATTCCAGGTTACGGAAACGCTCCCGTTCTGCCATGGACATCTGATAATGCTCCGGTCCTCGTTCGATTTCCTTGCGTTCCGTGACATAAATTGGTGATGAAAAATTAGTGATCAGATAGATATCTGCTCCGGCATCGTATAATTTCAGTGCTTCTTCCTGGTCAATGACACTCATAGGCTCCTGAAATGCTCCAAAATCTTCATCGGCATAATCCAGATCCCGATCCCTTATCCGTTCCCACATCTGCGATTCCATGCCAAACAGACCTTCATGTGCCTGTATCATTTCTTTACTTGCATACTCTCCCTTACCGCCATCGCTGCCCAAGCAATAAATCTTAGAACCCATCCTGTGATAATCTAAGGCTGCTTCTTTTCTAAGCGGTACCATATCCTCTGCTGTATATCCATAATCCCGAAGTTCCAGCTTGCCTATGGTTGGATCTGGTAAGTCCTGAATATCCATTCTTGCATCATCCAGTAAATCCTCTACACTTTCCTCATCTGCTTTGCTCAATGCATCTGCCAGATTTCTTACCAGAGTCCTAACTTTCTCTTCCTCACCGATCAGATTCGCATATTCAGAAATCTGTTCTTTTACATCTGTTGGAAATTCTACGCCTCTACGCTCTGCCTGATTGATCCGTTCCTGCGTATATTCCTGCATTTTCTGTGTTTCTCTACCTGTTATCATACTTCTTGCCATATAAGTTCCTCCCGTATTCTGAAAGAAGGCATAACCCACAGAACATTCTTTCTGCCAGATTATGCCATCTTCCTTGTTTTCTTATTCCAGACCGAAGTCCCGTTTTCTATTTTCCTTGCCAGTTTCACTTTCCCGCTGACTCTTTTCTTTATAAATCTGCAGCTTCTCATGGATAGAACCTCGTGCCGGTCTTTCTTCTTTCTCTTTTGATTCCGACTGCTCTGTTTCTGTATCTTCCCGTTCATCCATATTGAGAAGTGCATTTAACTCTGACAGTCGCTCCAGTTTTTGGTTCAGTTCCTCTTCTTTTGGAAATGGCTTCCCGACTTCCTCTTTGGCGTTTGTCATCTGCTCCTGTACCGTTTCCAGCCGTTGTTCTGCTTCTGCCAGTTTCTCCGGATAACTTTCTAAAAGATTATTGATACGAGTGATATTTCCTAGAGCATCGGCTCCCAATCGAACTTTAGCTACCGATTCATGCTTTACAGACAGGATAAACTCTTTGCTCCAGCTGTCGAATTGGATTCTCATGTTGAATCCCTGATAGCTTCCAATGTCCATAGCTGCATCTACAGACTTAATGTCTTTGCAGACCGCCAGAAGTGCTGTACCTGCCTCTTTCTTTTCTGTGAACACTTTGCCACTGATTTCCATAGAAAACTGCTCTGGATCTGTGATTTTGTACTCAGAAAAATGAGCGAACACTTACAGTTCTTATGGATGCAGTAATGAAAGATGAAGATATTCCTTCCGACTGTTATATCAGACATCAGGCAGAGGGGATAGACATTATTACTTTTTTTAGAACGAACATACCCTAATGACAAAATATACTCATCTATTGACATTTCATTCAACTTTGCTACATTATATATTGTTTGATAAATTTTGTCTTGTGAAGAAAAATATACGATATTGGGTGGCTCTATAATGTATTTACTTAACTCTTTCTTATACTTTATATTCTTATTTTCAGAAACATACTCATCAGCACGCCTTGATTTTTTATATCCATAAAAATCAAGAAATTCATCTAAATGCATTCCACAACGATGTGCATAATTTCGAATCCATTGATTTTCTGGTGATGAACTTAATTGTACAACACCATCAACCATATGTTCCTCAAAAAATTTGATTATTCTAGAATCTCTAATTGAATCCTTTTCTGTTAAACAACTTTCAAATCCAAGAAATTGAGCATATTCTTTTCCTTTCATATTTCTTTTATGAGCCGCTTTTTTAAAAAGCTGTTTAGAATCTCCATTTAGTAAAATACATTCCTTTTTCAAAATGCTATCCCGTTCACTACATTTCAGCACCTCATAGTCCATTTCATTATATATATTCATTTTTTCAACTATTGAAAGAGTTTTTAAATCCTCTGGAACAAATTCATCAAACATACATTTAACACATTTTTCATCAAAATATATTAAACATATTTTTCCATCCCTACTATTTTTAATAAGATACCGTCTTTGCTGTTTCTCATTCCAATAACTGAATTTGTGGTACATTAACATTTTTCTAAAAATTTTCTCATCATCTTCTGATAACATTTCCATAAACCAAGATGTATAATGCTTTATCCCATGAATTAACACTTTATTGACATTTGCTTTTGTACTCCATGTCATATCTGCTATTTCTTGATTTGTCATCTGATACTCGTAATATAATTTCTGTATTGCCTCCGAATCTAATTCCGAAGTAGTACCCCGATATTTTTCTGTATTTTCCATTACAATTTATCTCCCTACATAAACATATAACTATCTGAATAGATTTTACCATAATTGACAAGCAAAGTCACATTTCTATAAAAGGATTATAGCAAACAAGGATATGCAAAAATGCATATCCTTGTTTATTTGAAATATTTACTCCATTTTCTTTCAACTTTTACTCCAAATTTACTCCATTTTAAAAATCTGTTACGATATTATGCGGTATTCTATGATACCTTTTCTTTGAAGAAAAATGTCTGCAAACCTTGATTTTAAGCGAACTTTTCAATATTTCCAAGCACTTTATTCTGTTGTGAGAATTTCTTCTCAATTATTTCATTACAATGTTAATAATTTTGCCCGGTACATAAATCTCTTTGATCACATTGCCGGTAAGCTTATCTGCAATTGCAGCTTTTCCTGCAGCAAGTGCATCCTCTTTGGAAGCATCTTTTGCAATGCTGACAACACCCTTGGTCTTGCCGTTAATCTGTACTGCAATTTCAACTTCATCATCTTCCATTGCATCTTTATCATACTCCGGCCATCTTTCTGCAAATACGGAAGTATCATGGCCAAGCTCGTTCCAAAGTTCTTCTGCAATATGTGGTGCAAACGGAGCAAGAAGCAGAACGTAAGTCTCAAGAGTCTTCTTATCTACGCCGCCCTTCTTGGAAAGGTCGATCAGTTTGTTGTTGTATTCCATAAATCCGGAAATTACAGTATTTAAACTGAAGCTTTCCAGTCTCTGGGTAATATCATATACCAGTTTATGACGAATCTTAACCAGTTCTTTGGTCTCAGCAACATCTGCATCCTTCTGGCTCATTACAAGATTCCAGAATCTGGTGATAAAACGGTATACGCCATCGATTCCACGATCATCCCACTCAGAATCCAATTCTGGTGGTCCAACAAACAGTTCATATAATCTTAAGGAGTCACAGCCGTAGTCACGAACCAGATCATCCGGTGAGACAACATTTCCTTTAGATTTACTCATCTTGATACCATTCTTACCGGTAATCATACCCTGATTAAACAGTTTGGTAAATGGCTCATCAAAGTCAATTACTCCGATATCATATAAGAATTTGGTATAGAAACGGGAATACAGAAGATGCAGTACTGCATGCTCTACTCCACCGATATACATATCAACCGGAAGATATTTATCTGCTTTCTCGCGGCTTACTAATTCATCTTTGTTCTTGTTATCTACATAACGTAAGAAATACCAGGATGAACCTGCCCACTGAGGCATGGTATTGGTCTCACGTTTTGCAGGCTTACCACAGCAAGGACATGTGGTATTTACCCACTCCGCAATATCTGCCAACGGTGATTCTCCGGTACCTGTCGGCTGATAAGATTCAACCTCCGGTAACAGTAATGGAAGCTCTTCTTCCGGAACCGGAACTGCTCCACAATCCGGACAATGTACGATTGGAATTGGCTCGCCCCAGTAACGCTGGCGGGAGAATACCCAGTCTCTTAATTTATAGTTGGTTGTCTTCTTACCAAAGCCCATCTTTTCAATCATTTCCGGAGCTTCTTTCTTAAGAACGGATGACTCCATTCCATTCCAGTCACCAGAATTAATCATAATACCTTTTGCTTCGGTATAAGCTTCGGTCATATTTTCAATTTCCTTACCATCTTTGGCAATAACCTGGATGATTGGAATATTGAATTTCTTTGCAAATTCAAAGTCACGGTCATCATGTGCAGGAACACACATAATTGCTCCGGTACCATAATCAGCTAATACATAATCAGAAAGCCAGATTGGAACCTTTGCACCATTCAGCGGATTGATTGCATAAGAACCGGTAAATACACCAGTCTTTTCTTTATCCTGCAAACGGTCTACAGAAGATTTCAGGGATGACTGATAGATATAATCCTCTACTGCAGCTCTTGTCTCATCAGTTGCAAGCTCTTTTGCCAAAGCATGCTCCGGTGCAAGTACCATGAAAGTTGCTCCGTGAAGAGTATCCGGTCTTGTGGTATAAACAGTAATCTCTTTATCGCTTCCATCCACCTTAAAGTTGACTTCTGCTCCATTACTCTTACCAATCCAGTCAGTCTGCATTTTCTTAACCTTTTCCGGCCAGTCAAGTTTATCAAGGTCTGCAAGAAGACGGTCAGCATATTTGGTAATCTTAAGCATCCACTGCTTTAAGTTCTTCTTGGTAACATCAGCACCACAACGCTCACATTTACCATTTACAACTTCTTCATTGGCAAGACCAGTCTTACAGGATGGACACCAGTTAATTGGCATCTCTTTCTCATAAGCAAGTCCAGCTTTAAACATTTTTACAAAAATCCACTGTGTCCATTTGTAGAATTCAGGATCGGTGGTATTTACTTCCATATCCCAGTCATAGATTGCAGCAATTTCCTGAATCTGACGCTTGATATTCCTGATATTTTCAGCGGTAGATTTTTCTGGATGAACACCCATCTTAATTGCGTAGTTCTCTGCCGGAAGACCAAATGCATCCCATCCCATCGGGTGAATGACATAATATCCATGCATAAGCTTATAGCGGCTCCATACATCAGATATTACATAGCCTCTCCAGTGACCTACATGGAGTCCGTTTCCGGATGGGTATGGAAACATATCCAGACAATAGTATTTCGGCTTCTTGCCATCATTTACGTTAATTGGCTTATCTTCCCAGACTTTACGCCATTTCTGCTCTACCGCTCTGTGATTATACGGTACTGTTGTTTGTGACATCTTCAATTCCTCCTAATTTAAACAGCTTTCGTCCATAAAATAAGGACATGCTGATAGAATGCCTTTTTAGAGACTTATACTCATAAAATTCTATCACATGCCCTCAATTTGTCAAGGAAAAATGGTATTTGTATCAATTGTAAGAATCCGGTCTATCGGACAAATGCTCTTCCCTTTTCCGTCTGTGCCTTCAAAATATTTCGAGCTTGCCGATTCAAACAGCACATAGATATTGCCGTCTGCATAATTAATTTCTTCGGAACATGGTGGCATTTCTACCTTAAGTTCCGGTGTCCGCGGCTTTGTATCCATTACATCTACATTCTGGTAAATCTTTAAATAGGATGAATTGCTTCTTCCATAGGATGTGCTTAAATACACTCTGTCCTGTTCATCAAAAGCAATTCCCTGCACCTTTTCCGGTATCTGGTAGCGCTGCTGTTCCATCAGTTCTCCATCCTGATATTTATAAGAAATCATAATGGATTTGAATAAGGCATTGTGTGTTGCTACCCAGAGAATTCCATCATGCCAGGTAATGCAGGATGGCATATTCGCTACACGGTATTCTTCAAACATTCCGGTGGCATCCACAAAAATCTTCGGTTTAGACTCTGCAATCTTTTTTATATAACTGTAACTAAGCCGCTCCAAAGACCTCGTATCCGAATGGCAGATCCAGACATTTCTTCCATCGTAGGTAAGTCCTCCAAGATGGCTGTTCTTTTTCATGCCAAGAGTAACCATATATTCTCCGGTCTCTTTGTCAAAGATATAAAGGGCTCCAAGGCTTTCCGAATCATCCGTATTATACGCTGTAATCATATAATAATCTTCGGTAATACAGATACCCTGCGGACACTGGTTGTCCGTGGATGTCATATTCTGTGCATAATCCTGTTCCCTGGTGGATGGCATTCCCGGAATATTTACATCATAGGCAAAGCTGAATCCACAATCCTTTAACATCCGGTCATTTCCGCTCATCTGTGATGCCGTGGAATATGGATACATTTCCACGCTGTAAGAAGAATCAATCTTCTTGGTCCATTTTGCGTATAAAGATACGTCTCCGAAATTATCAATGTTTATCTCTGTAATCTTATTCTGATAACTGCTTTCGGTATACCAGCCAGCGAAATTATATCCCGGTTTTTCCGGTATATCAAGGGTTAGAGGAAGTTCTTCTATAATATAGTTATAAGTCAAATCAGAAGAAGGGATTCCACCATTTAAGTAATAGGTGATATCATAATCTTCCTTTAATACATTGGCATCTTCCGGCTCCATGCTGTAATAAAGAGAGGTAGTGATTGGCAGAGAACGAAGTGCTTTTGCTTCTGAAAACTGCGAATTATCGAAAAACAGCGCAATAATCAAAACAATTGCAAAAAAAGTTCTTTTCTTTCCCATGTCACCACCACCTCTCTTTCGTCATCCGTTTGTCTTAACAGATATTTTTTCTCATTACACTTATCTCACTACACTATTTATCCTCTTCTGAAGCAAGCTTGGATGCCCGTTCTTCCATCTGTACCCTTGCGACTTCCTCCGGTGCCTGTTCGTATCTGGCAAACTGGTAGGAGAAATCTCCGCTTCCCTGTGTCATGGAACGAAGTCTTGTGCCATAACCATATAATTCAATATAAGGAATATCCGCTAAAATCTCGGTGGTTCCTTTGTTATCCGGTGTCATGCCAAGAACTCTTGCCCGCTTCTTATTTAAATCTCCCATTACATCTCCGGTATAAACGTCTGGTAATGTAATCTTAAGGCTGGCAATCGGTTCTAAAAGCACCGGCTTTGCTTCTAAGATTCCTTTCTTTAAGGCTTCTCTTGCAGCAACCTTAAATGCCATTTCCGAAGAATCTACTGCATGATAGGAACCGTCATAAAGCACTGCCTTGATACCAAGTACCGGATATGCCGCCAAAGGTCCTTTCTGCACGCCCTCCTGAAGCCCTTTTTCTACTGCAGGGAAGAAATTCTTCGGAACCGCTCCGCCAACCACTTCCTGCGAGAACTCATAGGCTTCCTCAAGATTTCCCGATGGTGAAAAACGCATCTTTACATGTCCATACTGGCCATGTCCACCAGACTGTTTCTTATATTTATATTCCACATCTGAGGTTCCTCGGATGGTTTCACGGAATGCAACCTTCGGACGGCTCAGTTCAATCTCTACTTTATACTTATTCTTTAAGGTTTCTACCAGAACCTCCAACTGCTGTTCCCCGATACCATAAATCAGTGTCTGGTGATTAGCACTGTCATTTACTGTCTTAATGGTTAAGTCTTCCTGCATGATTTTCTGCAGTGCCTGGGAAATTTTATCTTCATCACCTTTATTCTTTGCTTTATATCTCATGCCGGTATATGGCTCTGAAATACTTGTCCGGATAAAGAGTATCGGATTGGCTCTTGTAGACAGGGAATCGGTTGTCATAGCTCCGGAAAGCTTTGCTAATGCTCCGATATCTCCGGCATGAAGCTCCGGTACTTCCTGTGGTTTGCTGCCGCACATTACATAGAGCTTTCCAATCCTGCCTTCTGTATCCCGATGATGATTAAAAAGTAAATCATCGGTTTTTAACACACCGGAATTTACTTTTATCAGAGAATATTTTCCAATAAACGGGTCTACAATTGTTTTAAAAATATATGCTGATTTTGGCTTTGAGAAATCATAATCTGCGGAATATACTTCATTGCTCTTGGCATTAATTCCGGTACAGGAACGTTTATCCGGGCTTGGGAAGTATTTTATAATGTCATCTAACAAGGTATACATACCCTGTGCAAGAATGCTGGAACCCATGGAAACCGGAACCATGCTGGCATCCGCCACATTAACGCGAAGTGCCTGACGTATTTCGTTTTCTGAGAATTCATCACCATTAAAATACCGCTCCATGAATTCTTCACTGGTTTCTGCTACCGCTTCCATCAGGGCATCGGTACAGATTCCAAGGTTATTCTGGCTGTATTCCGGAATCTCACATTCTACTACTTCACCCTTATCATTCCATCTCTGGGCACTCTTACGAACCACATTGATATAGCCTACAAATTTCTCGTTTTCACGAATTGGCAGATGGAATGGTGCAATCCGCTTGCCATATAACTGCTGTAAATCTTCTACTACCTGCCGGAAGCTTGCATTATCAATATCCATCTCCGTTACAAATATCATTCTCGGAAGATTGTATTTCTCGCAGATGTCCCAGGCTTTCTTCGTACCGACTTCAATTCCGTTCTTGCCGGATACCACGATAATTGCTGCATCTGCGGCACTGACTGCTTCTTCCACTTCACCGACAAAGTCAAAATATCCCGGAGTATCTAAGAAATTAATCTTGGTATTATCCCAGATAACCGGAACAACCGAAGTATGGATGGAAAACTGTCTTTTGATTTCTTCTTTATCAAAATCACTGATAGTATTTCCATCAGAAATCTTTCCCATACGGGTTGTCATGCCGGATAAATATGCCATTGCTTCCACCAGACTGGTCTTTCCCGCTCCACCATGTCCTAAAAGCACGACGTTTCTGATTCTGTCCGTTGTAAATACTTCCATATATTATTCCTCCTGTACTATAGATTTATGTATATATTTTACTAAATCAAGTTATTTTCTTCAACTATATTATGTCTGTCTCTTATACACATCTGACGCTGCCGACGAACTCTAGGG
>ERZ1027266.1501-NODE-1501-length-11567-cov-8.781967_pt1 | contig 11567 bp, 12 predicted proteins | sample MGYA00519257_ERZ1027266 | MGnify/ENA primary metagenome ERZ1027266 (study PRJEB26926, sample SAMN06164683) | human gut metagenome | biome: ENVO:00009003; feature: ENVO:2100002; material: ENVO:00002003 | host: Homo sapiens | place: USA | collected 2012 ... | reverse complement strand
GGCTCGGAGATGTGTATAAGAGACAGGGGATAGGGATAGAGATAGAGAATTTTCTATATTTTTAAATTTAATTTTCCTCAAAATTTCGGCAGAACTTCGTGTCCTGCCGATATCTTTATATATCTTACCATATTTTATGACATAAATCAAGACTTTATATCAAGTCCGAAGAAACGCACCGCATTTTCATTGCAGATTTTAATAGCTTCTTCAGTCGGTATACCCTTTATTTCAGCCAGCTTTTCCGCTGTTTTATGCGTCATTGAGCTGTCACAGCGACTTCCTCTGAACGGCACGGGCGCCATATAGGGACTGTCTGTTTCAAGCATTATTCTGTCACTTGGGATAATCTCGCACGAATGTACCGCCTTTTTAGCATTCTTGAATGTCAATACGCCTGTAAAGCTGATATATGCGCCGAGCTTTAAAAGCTCCTTTGCGGTTTCCGGACTTCCGGAATAGCAATGCACCACAAATTTATCCGGAGTAGTGCGGTGCAGTATTTTCATCATATCTTCCGTAGCGTCACGGCAGTGGATAACGGCAGGGATGGAAAGCTCATTGGCCAGTTTTATCTGATTTTCGAATATCTCCTGCTGTCTTTCTGCATCATAGCCGTCATAGTGATAGTCAAGTCCTATCTCGCCTATAGCGACCGCCTTTTTATTCTTTGCAAGCGTTCTCAGTATATCAATGTAATTGTCGGGTGTGTCGGCTATGTTTTCGGGATGTATCCCTACCGCACAGAATACGTTTTCGTAACGCTCGGTAAGCGACAGAGAAAACTCGCAGGTCGGAATATCCACGCTCATATTTATGATTGCCAACACATTATCGGATAAAATGCGGTCGAGAACCTCATACCTGTCCTCGTCAAACCACCTGTCGTCATAGTGTGCGTGAGTATCTATAATTTTCATTACTTCAATATCTTTACGCTGTCACGGATAATCAGCTTTCCAGTTACAAGCGTTCTGCCCCTTGAATAATTTTTATCCCTTATCTTTTTGATTATCGTTTCGACAGCCTCATAAGACATTCTCTTGCTGTCAACATCTATCGTTGTGATACGGGGATTTGAAATAGTAGAGTAGATGTGGTTATCGTAGCCGACTATCGAAATATCATCGGGTACTACATAGCCCTCGCTTCTGAGCTGATTGAGCAGGCAGTATGCCGCCTCGTCACAGTTGCAGACAAAAGCTGTCGGCTTCTGTACAGGAAGGTCAAAGTGAGGATAGCTTGTGCCTTCGGGACCTCTGTCGTCAATTACCCACTCACTGCGCAGCGGTATACCTTTTTCAAGCAGAGCCTTGTAATATCCGAGGTATCTGTCCTGTATGCTTGATGTTGACGTTATAGTACCGAGGAAGCCTATGTTGCGGTGTCCTGCGTTTATAAGATAGTTTGTAAGCATATAAGAGCCGAAGAAGCTGTCTGAAAGAATGGTGTCGGTACGGTTGTCACTGCTGTAGAAGTCAAGGAAAACAACAGGAATATCAAGGTCCAGCAGTTCGCTTACATATTCATCGTCAAACTGTCCGAGTACGATTACGCCGTCAACCTTTTTATCCGATACCGAATTCGGCATTGAACGGTTCGCCTGGTCGCTTTCTGAAATTACATCGAGTATGCCGTAATAGTTCTGCTTTTGCAGAAGCTCCACGATATGACGGTACATTACCCAGTAGAACGCACTTGCGTCATTTATAAAGTGCTTTGCCACTACTATACTTATGTTGAATGTAAAGCCTTCCTTCGATGACTTTGACGTATAGCTGAAACGGTATCCCATTTCGTTTGCCTTCTGCTTTATCTTCTCACGAAGCTCATCGCTGACGCCGTCCTTGTCGCCCAGTGCCTTTGATACTGTAACTGTGCTTATATCCATAGCCTTTGCTATGTCGCTCATTGTAACGGATTTTTTCTTCATCAAATCTTACCTCTGTACTCGTCAATTTAGCTAATAACTTTATATCTGCCTTTATATAATAGTGTAACCTAAAACCGAGCTTTTGTAAAGTAACTTTTTGCACAAAAAACAACCGTATATATGCGTTCTGTTTATAAAATTAGCTAAAGTTATAATTGTAACGCTCCGTTTTCACTGTTTTAAGCAGATTCAGGGTAAAAAACGTACACTTTTTAAGAAAATAATGCGTTCTGATGAAAACCGTTATCACGATTTTTTTGAAGTAAAAACCTGCGCTTTGTAACAAATGATAAAATTACATATAGAATTTTGGTCAAATGTTACATTGAAAACGGTTTCACAATACTGTATAATTGTAATATAGTTTAATTGAGGGAGAGTATGCTGATGAGTGTTACTATCAAGGACGTTGCAAAGGCGGCTAACGTTTCCGTTGCAACTGTTTCAAGAGTTCTTAATAAAAAATCCAACGTTTCCGAAGAGGCGATACAGGCGGTAAACAGTGCTGTTCAGGCACTCGGATACAGCCCCAGCTTTCTCGGCAGAGATTTAAGAAAAAGCGAAACGAGAAGAATACTTGCAATCATAGCGTCAACAGAGCAGAGCTTCTACTCGGACGTTATAAGAGGTATGGAGGTAGCCGCATTCTCGCAGGGCTATGATGTTCTGATTGCTACCACCCACGACGATCCAAACCACGAAATGCATCTGCTCGGTATGCTTTTCTCAAGAGCCGTAGACGGTGCGGTACTGCTCGGTCCTAAGCTGGACGCCGCAACCATCAATTCGCTCGGTGAAAAGCACAATATAGCAATGTGCCTTGAACGTCTTGACAACTGTAACGTTCTTACCGTCACAATAGATAACGTAAAGGCAGGCCGTGACGCAGTAAATTACCTTATCCGCAAGGGTCATAAGAAGATAGGACTTATCACAACTTTACAGAGAAGCCAGTCGAGCATTGACCGTGAGATAGGCTACAAGCTGGCACTCAAGGATAACGGCATTCCTTATAACGAGGATTACGTTTATTTCGGCGGCTATGAAACAGAGCAGGGTATGAGAGGCTGTGAATACCTTATGAACCTGCCAAGCCCCCCGACAGCAATATTCTCTATTTCGGATATAATCGCAATCGGCGCAATGAACTATGCACTTTCAAAGGGCTACAGGATAGGCAAGGATCTGATTTTCATGGGCTTTGACAATATCCAGTATTCACATATGTTCGTACCTCACTTATCTACAGTTGAACAGCCGTGTTACGCTCAGGGCAAGCTGGTAATCGAGAAGCTGATTGAAAATATGAAAGCGACAAATCCCGACCACAACCTTTATACATTACCACACAGCCTTGTTCTTAGAGAATCCACAGGCGATTGATATAATAATTGATATAAAAAAGCATCACCCCGTTCACCTATGTGAACGGGGTTTTACATTACTGCTGTTCGGCGTTATTCTTATTTTTCTGCTTTTTCGGCTTCTTTTCGTCAACCTGCACTCTATCCGGGTTGCAGTCCTCAAACTCGAACCAGAACGTACTGCCGACGCCGACCGTACTGTCTGCACCGAAATTTAACCTGTGCATTTCTAGCACACCCTTTACGATAGACAATCCAAGACCGCTGCCTTTCTTTGCACGCTGATGCGTTTCGCCGTTCTTCTTGACACGATAGTATCTGTCCCAGACATATTTAAGATTTTCCGGATCGATGCCTATACCGCTGTCGCACACCTCAAGTCTTGCGGTTGCCGGTGTCTTGTGATACAGATTTACCCTTACAGTCTTGTCATCACCTGTATAGGTCAGAGCGTTGTTGATAAAGTTGTACACTACCTGATCTATCTTTGTAATATCCGCATTTATAAATATATCAGGCTCAGCGTTCAGCACCACGTTATAGTCCTTGATTTCATTCAGCAGCGAGAAGCGTGGTACTATTTCACCAAGATGCTCAGAAAAGTTCACCTTCTCATATTTAAGCTCCGCAACGCCGCTCTGCAGCTTTGACAGATCGAGAATATCCGTTACAAGCGAGGTCAGTCTGTCCGTTTCATCAATTATGACCTGCAGATGCTTTTCACGCTTTTCGGGGTTATCGCCCGAAAGATCCCTGATCATCTCCGCATAAGCCTTTATCATCGTAAGCGGAGTACGCAGATCGTGCGAAATATTCGCCATAAGATCCTTACGCAGAGTATCCGCCTTTGCTATTTCCACAGATGCGGAGCTGAGCGTATCTGTAAGCTCGTTTATCTCCGTAAAACTGTTCTTCTTCACAGGCATATCAAACTGTCCCTGCGGCAGCTTCAGCGCCGCCTTTGATATATTGATTATAGGCTTTGAAATGCTGTTTGAGAAGATGATTGACATTATGAATGCGACAATTATGATGATACCTGCGGTAAGATTAAGCTGGCTGTGCAGAATTGCGGTCGTTGTGCCGAGCGGCTCAAGATAATTGAATATATACAGCCTTACGATACCGTTTGTTTTAAAAAACGTGCTTTCCGTACCGTCGTCAAGCTGTGCTATCAGCACAATTGCCTTGCTGTCATTGTTCGTTCTCGGAATTGTAGCGGTGAAGAACGTATTTTCGCCGGAAATGATTTCTTTCATATCGTCGGGCGAAAGGCTCGTGATAAGCGAGTACACCTCTTTGTTGCTCTTGTCGAGCGAGCTTGCCCTGAAGTAAGGGCGGTTGCTGTCGGAGATTTCGATATATATCTTCTGCTTGTCCGCAATATCCGAAACGATAGAATTGAGGTTTTCGGGCTGCTGCGACCACGCATCCTTTATCTGCTTTGCGGCAGAAGCCGTTTCCTGTATCTTCATATATTCGTAGTAGCTCGAAAGCAGCACTACCTGAAAAAAGTACAGAAAAACTATAACTATTAGCGAGAACAGCACAAATGTCAGCCATGAACGGAAACGTATGCTGTTTAGTCTGTCTTTCATTGAAAAGTGCCTTCCTGTTCTGATGTGTACCGATATAATATTACAGCCGCCACTCAAGACGGCTGTAATAAGTATTTAAACCTGGAACTTGTATCCCATTCCTCTTAACGTTACAATGAATTTTCTGTACGGACCGAGATTGTTTCTCAGCATCTTGATATGAGTATCAATGGTTCTGTCGTCACCGAAGAAATCATATCCCCATACCTCTTCAAGCAGCTTGTTTCTTGTAAGCGCTATGTTCTTGTTCTTGACAAGATAGAACAGCAGGTCGTATTCCTTAGGCGTAAGGTTGGCCTTTTCGCCGTCTATGAATACATCTCTTGCCGTAAAATTGATTTCAAGACCCTCAAATTTTACTGTTTCTCCGACAGGCTCATTTCCGGATTTATTACGTTTGATTATCGCATTGATACGGGCGAGTACCTCTTTGGGCGAGAAGGGCTTTACCACATAATCGTCAACACCCATCTCAAAGCCGAACAGCTTGTCATATTCCTCTGTTCTTGCCGAAAGCATAAGTATAGGAGTATTCTTGAACTTTCTTATTTCCTTGCAGGCTGAAAAGCCGTCAAGCCTTGGCATCATAACATCCATTATTATTATGTCGAAATCCTGCTCCTTCGCCATATCGACAGCCTGCATACCGTCTACCGCCTCATATACCGTATGACCCTCATATTCGGCATATTCCTTGATGACCTCACGGATTTTCTGTTCGTCATCCGCTACGAGAATTTTATACATATTCTTTATTCCTTTCTTTTCGGCTATCCGTTTATTGTAAAAAAAATTCAGTTTAACAAAGTAAACTGAACGGAGATAAAATAATGCACAAATCAAATTATCAATGAAATGTTGGGAGAGGAAATTATGATTATTGAATTATTCAACCACCATAAAATCTGTCAGTTTTACCTGACGCCTATTATTATATCCGCCTTTTATGATGAAAATGTGTTTGAAGTCTAAAAAAACGATAAATCGCTTTTTCACTTTATTTACTTATTTTTTATCCGCTATGCCTCTCATGAATACTCCTGCGAGCTTTTCGCAGGTTTCGGGTGGAACTGCATATAACGGACTGTTAAGCGTTGAGCTGTCACCCGTTGGAATAGCGATCTCAAGCCTTCCTATGCTGTCTTTTATGTTATAGCTCATCTTACCGCCGATATATCCGATATACAGCTTCGCACTGTACATTTCGAAATCGTCAGCTATCATTCCCGTATGCGTATCGGCTGAAATCGAGAAGGACGAACTGATGTTGATGTTGTTGTCCGAAACGCTGACGCTCAGCACGAACAGATTTCTGTCCGAGCATCTCACCATAGCTTTGAGTACGCTGAACATACATACATACAACAGCTTTTCGCTTATGTTGACAGGTATATCCTCATATATCGGCTTGTCGGTGCTCAGCTTGAAAACGATAGGAATATCACTCATTTCCTTGTTGGCACGCTCTATTATTTTGTTCAGCTTTTCAAAAAAATATATGGCGGGCGCAGGGGGTGTCTTACGGTAAATGACCGTGGCAAGCTCCGACAGAACCTCGATATTGCGCTGTATGCTGTTCAGTGCATTATCTTCATTGCAGCTCTGCGTCGCTTTTGCAACATCACTTCTTGCCTGTGAAAGCATATAACATATATCGGCATAGGTGTTTGTGCTTCCAAGTTGCATCAGCACATCGGTAAGTGTATTGACACGCCACAGGATAAAACGCTCATCTCCGTCAGCAAAGGAAGTGCCTTGAGCAGAGTATTCCTTCCCGTCGATATTTATCTGTTCGGTAAGAATATCGCAGTTTATCCCTTTCGGGAAAACGATTGTTTCTCCGCAGGCTGTATTTTTCCATTTGATATTACCGAATTCGTCACTTAAAAAGAACGGTGTTCCCGATGAGCCGTAAAGCATTTCGAGAGATTCTGTTATTTTCTCCATAGCAATTGTGTCCTTTACGGAATTTTATTTGTTTTCGTTGTCTTTTATCAGCTTCTGCTGTTTTCCTTTATCATCAACGACATACACCCTGTCAAGCTCGGACATAAGACCTCGTTTGAAGGAAGCTCTGTATTCGTTGCGAAGCTCAAGCTGTTCCTCCTTCTCCTCAGTTGTAAGCTCACGCTCCCTTGATTGACGGGCAAGATAATTTATCCTGTCTATTTTAGCTTTATCCATAATTAAATTTCCTTTATTCAAGATTTTTTATTTTTGTGATTATTCTGTTCGGCTTTTTAAGTATAAACCATACTGCCGCCGCTATGAATGTGCCGGTAACAACTGCGGCAACCGCAAGAAACGGAAGATACGCAAATACGGACAGCGAATATATAAGCGAAGCCGCAAAAATCTGCCCTACGTTATGCATCACCGCCGAGAATATGCCGGCAGGGAATACTCCCCACGCTTCTTTTATAAAGAGGTGCGTGACCGCCATTGCGGCAAACGACAGCGTACCGCCGCACAGAGAAAACAGCAAAGCCGTGATATTGCCCGATACAAGCGCTGACAACAATATCCGTGCAATAAGTATCAGTGCGGTATCGTATGCTTTCCACCGACCGCCGAGATACAGAGAGAAAAGAACAGGGAAGTACGCAAGACCTATTCTGAAGCCAGGTATTGCGACAACCGGCGGTATCATTCCCTCGACAATATACAGCGTAAGCGACATCACCGCAAGAAGCGCAGAGAAAACTGTTTTTTTAACTGTCATAGCTGTATTCTCCCCGTCTTGCTTCAACACGGATAACCAGCTTGTGAGGCATACATACTATAGGCTGAATTCCGTCCGATACAGGCGCTGTCTTTACGCATATTTTGTCGGGGCAGTCTGCGTCCGAAACGCTTATAGCTCCGCCGCTGACCTTTATAACATTATAGCCGCCGTCATCGGAATATACGGTAAACGTCTGCTCGCTTTCGCTGTCAAGCTCTACAGTTTTTATCAGCCTGCCGTTACTGTAAATACAGGCTGTGTGTCCTGCTGTTGTTCTGCCGACAAACAGAATGCCGAGCAGTGAAAGAAAAACGATACATACGATTATAATAAGGCACACGACCTTGCGCTTGTCACTGATAAACCTTCTCATGACGCTTTGAAATCCGCAGATATACCGTCCGAAACCGAAACAGTACCGTCATTTCTTGTGATGATATATTCCGCAATGTTGTATTTTTTGTAAAACTCAGCGGTTTTTTCTTCACCCATCACGAAAAATGCGGTAGACAGCGCATCGCTTATAAGACCGCTCGCAGAATAGACCGTACAGCTTTTTATTCCGCTGTCGGCAGGATAAGCCGTGGACGGATCTATTATGTGGATGTACTTTTTGCCGTTATGCTCGACATATCGGTTTGCGCCGTTTGAAGTGGCAATGTAGCCCTCGTCTACAGTGAGAGTGCCTACAGGCGTGTTCGTTTCGTCGGCTGTGATAGATATTCTGCGGCTGTTGCCGTTATCCTTGCCTATCGTAAGAATGCTTCCGCCGAAATCCACCACTGCTGACGTAACTCCGGATTTTCTCAGATACGAGTCAAGCATATCCATAGCGTAGCCCTTTGCCGCCGCACCGAGATCGAGCGAGAAGCCGCCGTCGGTGAAGCAGACAGAAGTATTCTCATCATCAAATTCAATGTTGCGGTAACTATGCTTTCCTGCGAATTTTTTCAGTTCATCGCTGTCGGGCATAGGCGGGTTTTCCTTGCCAAAGCCCCACATATCCGAAATATCGCCGAGCGTTATATCAAAAGCTCCGTCTGTAAGACGTGAAAGCTCTGTACAGCTTTTGAGCAGATTATATGTCGATGTGTCGACCGTCACTTTTCCTGAACCTGCGTTTTTGTTGATTTTTGAAATTTCGCTGTCCGCTTTTGTTCTTGAAAGAGTATCGTCAAGCTCGTTGAGCATTCCCACAGCGCCTGCGCAGACTTCCTCAGCCGATATGCCTTCACCCGTTTCGTATATCGCAAACGATACGAAAGTGTCAAATGTAAAGCTGTCGTGCCTGTAAGGCTCAGCCTTGCCGCACCCGCCAAGACAAACGGGCAGGGATACCGCAAAAAGCAGTGCCGGGATCAAAGATGTTTTTTTCATATCTTCTCCATTCGTTTTGTACATACTATTATATACCAAAAGGACACAGATTTCAACTGATTTTTATTTAATTTATATTGTATTATTGTCCGATTGTGCGTCTGCAACAAAAAAGTTGCATTTAAGACGGGTTTGTGATATAATCATTTAGTATGGAATTTTGTTTTTTGTTTTGGCTGTAAGCACAGCTAAGAACATATGCTTACGGAGGCTGTATGCGTATTATCGGAATAGACCCCGGCTATGCGATTGTCGGTTTCGGTGTCGTTGATTATATCGACGGAAAATTCAGCGTCAAGGATTTCGGCGCAATAACAACCGATAAGGATACGCCGTTTCCTAAGCGCCTTTGTGAGATATATGAAGATTACTGTCAGATACTGGATAGCTGGAAGCCCGATGCGCTTTCGATAGAACGTCTTTATTTCACGAACAATCAGAAAACAGGAATAGATGTCGCACAGGCAAGAGGCATTATAATAATGGCGGCGGCACAGCGTGGTATCGAAATAAACGAGTACACGCCCCTGCAAGTAAAGCAGGCTGTCGTAGGCTACGGTCAGGCGGTAAAAAAACAGGTGCAGGAGATGACGAAAAACATTCTCAAGCTCTCCTGCGTGCCAAAGCCCGATGATACTGCGGACGCACTCGCAATGACAATATGCCACGCCCAGACAAGCGGCTCATTGCTCAGAAACATAAAGGCATCAAATATATAAGAAAAGAGTTTTGATTTATGATATACAGTGTTAACGGAACGGTAGACCTTATCGAGCCAAACCTTGCGGTCATCGACTGCGGCGGTGTGGGCTATGCCTGCCGCACCACAGCGAATACGCTGTCACAGCTTAAAATTGGTGAAAAGGCAAAACTGCTGACCTATCTTTCCGTAAGGGAGGATGCGGTCGAGCTGTTCGGCTTTTATGATGCCGCAGAGCTTAATTGCTTCAAGATGCTGATTTCCGTTTCCAGTGTCGGACCTAAAGCGGCGCTGTCGATCTTATCGGGAATGACGCCGCAGGCATTCGCACTTTGCGTTGCGTCCGGTGACGGCAAGACACTTACAAACGCACCCGGTATCGGCAGAAAAACCGCAGAACGCATCGTCCTTGAACTTAAGGATAAGGTGTCAAAGCAGGACGTAGCCGCAGGTGTAAAGGGTAGTGCAGTGCCGATAGTCGCCGCCCCGTCAAATACCTATGCCGAGGCAGTATCGGCACTTATGGTACTCGGCTATTCAAACGGCGAGGCAGCCTCCGCACTCAGCGGACTTGACCCGTCAGCACCCTCAGACGAGCTTATAAGGGCAGGACTTAAAAAGCTGGCTAAATTCTGATGCTCGTCACGCATTAACTTTGAAGGGAAAGCGTATAAATGATTGAGAGAAATGACCTTTCATATACAGCCGATGACGAAGGCGCAAGAATAGTTGAGCCTCAGTTTTCCGCAGAGGATACCGATGTTGAGTTTTCCCTGCGCCCAAGAAAGCTGAATGAGTATATCGGACAGGAGAAGGTAAAGGAAAATTTACAGGTATATATACAGGCGGCAAAGAAAAGAAACGAAAGCCTTGACCACGTTTTGCTGTACGGTCCTCCCGGACTTGGCAAGACAACGCTTGCAGGAATAATAGCAAACGAGATGGGCGTTAATTTCAAAGTCACCTCAGGTCCCGCTATTGAAAAGCCGGGCGAGCTTGCGGCTTTGCTTACAGGGCTTCAGGCGGGCGATGTGCTGTTTGTAGACGAGATACACCGCCTTTCAAGACAGGTAGAGGAGATTCTCTATCCCGCTCTTGAGGACTGCGTGCTTGATATTATGATAGGTAAAGGGCCTTCCGCCCAGTCGATAAGAGTTGACCTGAACAGATTTACCCTTATCGGCGCTACAACAAGAGCAGGACAGCTTACAGGACCTCTGCGTGACAGGTTCGGAGTGATAATGCGTCTTGAAATGTATACCCCCGAGGAGCTTTGCGATATTGTAATGCGTTCATCGGTCATACTTTCAATTCCTTGTGACAGAAGCGGCGCTATGGAGATAGCAAAGCGTTCAAGAGGAACTCCCCGTATCGCAAACCGCCTGCTTAAGCGTGTGCGTGACTTTGCGGAGGTTATGGGCAACGGAAAGATTACAAAGGAAATGGCAGACATTGCGCTTAACAGGCTTGAGATAGATAAGCTCGGTCTTGACAGCCTTGACAAGCGTTTCCTCACTATGATAATAAACGGCTATAACGGCGGTCCTGTCGGACTTGAAACGCTGGCTTCTGCACTCGGTGAAGAATCGGTCACGCTCGAGGATGTATGCGAGCCGTACCTTATGCAGCTGGGATTTATTTCACGAACACCCAGAGGCAGATGTGCAACCGAGCTTGCGTATAAGCATCTCGGACTTGTGCGTGACGGTCAGCAAAGACTTGACTGACTTGTATTAAGTACTAACTGTCGCAAAACTATATATTTTCAGATGATGGGGTTTGGGGCGTAGCCCCAAGTAGCAGGTTGTCAGCCAGTTTGTGTCTGTCTCTTATACACATCTCCGAGCCCACGAGACGCTCATGAATCTCG
>ERZ1027266.1500-NODE-1500-length-11588-cov-5.342756_pt1 | contig 11588 bp, 7 predicted proteins | sample MGYA00519257_ERZ1027266 | MGnify/ENA primary metagenome ERZ1027266 (study PRJEB26926, sample SAMN06164683) | human gut metagenome | biome: ENVO:00009003; feature: ENVO:2100002; material: ENVO:00002003 | host: Homo sapiens | place: USA | collected 2012 ... | reverse complement strand
GTACAGCCCAGGATGCTGCGGAAGCGATCGCCATAACGAAGATAACCGCCATGCCCATGCCGAGCGCGGTGTCGGTCTTCTTGGATACGCCGAAGAACGAGCAGCAGCCGAGGAACTGAACGAGAATGTAGTTGTTGACCAGGATTGCCGCGATTGCGAGCGACAGGATATCGGTCAAGCCCATAGAGGCAGGTAATGCAATAGACATTTACTTGCCCTCCTTCATGCTGATAATCTTCGCGACGATCTCATCGGTGGTCGGCATCTGGCTGCCGAGGTGGCCGAAGAAGTCGATCGGCTTCGCGCCGTTGATCGCGATCTTGACATCCTCAAGCATCTGGCCCTCGTTGAGCTCGACGTCGAGAACAGCCTTCACGCCCGGAAGCTCGGCAGCCTTCTTGACCGCGTTGGTGGTGACGGTGGCGCCGGAAACATTGTCGATCTCAGCGTTCTGTGCCGCCATGATGGCATCCTGCAGGGTGGGAGCAGCCACGCCGCCGATGCTCTCGGTCTCGTTGGAAGCATCGATGACCACATCGGTGATAGCGGTCTCGCTGAAGGTCATGGTCACCTTCACCTCGCCGATGCCGGTAGCCGTGCCGGTGTATGTGCCGGGGGTGTAGACGGCATCGCCGGAAGCGGATGCCGCAGTGCCGGAGGAACTTGCGGAGTTGCAGGCAGCCAGAGCGCCGGCGGTGACACCGCTCATTGCGGCGGCAGCGGCAACTTTCAGAAAGCCTTTGCGGGAGATCTTTTCCATCTTGTTTGCTCCTTTTTCTTTCTTCTCTTCTTCTCGTTTCTGCGGGATTTTTATCCCGCTCCGACACTTAGTATAAAATATAACGAAGTAAAATGGAAACAAAAAATTTTTGCCACAGTGATAAAAGCTCTTTATCAGTCTCCATTGATGTGCTATACTGAAAGCAATCTTATTCTGCCCGCCGGGAAAGGAGAGGTTTCGCCCATGAACGACCGCCAGCTGCTGTGTTTTCTCACCCTGAGCCGGACGCTGAATTTTACCGCCGCCGCCCGGGAGCTGTACTGCACCCAGCCCGCCCTGAGCTACCAGATCCGCAATCTGGAAAAAGAGCTGGATCTTGCCCTGTTCACCCGCAGCACCACCCAGGTGGCCCTGACCGAGGCCGGCCGGGCTTTTGCGCCCCGTGCGGCAGAGATCTACCGCAGCATGCTGAACGCCCGCACCGCACTGAAGGGCTTTGCCCGGCGGCGCACACTGACCCTGCGTCTTCCGCCTGTGCTGCTGCAGCGGGACCCCATCTACCCCATCCTGATGGCACGGCTGCACGCCGCGCTGCCGGGATATGAGTTTGCTGTGGACACTCGGCCCGTGTCACGCAATCCCCACGAAATGCTCTGCAGCGAGGCAGACGCAGCCCTCTATCTGCCCTTTGGGCCGCTGCAACCGGAGATCGAGCGCACCCCCATCCTGCACAACACCTTTTACCTGATCGTATCGCCGGAGCACCCGCTCACAGGGCGCAGCACTCTGGCACTGGCCGATCTTGCCGGGCAGCAGCTGTTTTATGAGCCGCTGTATCAGGAAATGGTGGATCTTGCCGTTGTTCAGCCCGGCCTTCCGTTTTCCGCACCAAGCTGGCACATGGTGGAAAACTACGAGTGTGTTTACAACGATCTGCTTGCCGGGCGCGGCATGTTTTTGTGTCCGATGAAATACCCGGCCTTTCCGGCTGCATGGTATCTGCCGCTGCAGCTGCCGTTGCCGGACACCTGTCTGCTGACCCTGCGGGACGACCCGCGTCCCGAGATCCAACGGCTGCGGGAGGTATTCACCGCTGTATACGCCAGCCGTGCAAAGCTGCTGGGAGAGGCGTAAAAAGCAGCGCCGGAACGGCAAAATCGTTCCGGCGCTGCTTGTTTCAGAAGAGATCAGGCTTCTTCCGGCACATCATCAAAACCGATGAACCAGAGGATCGCAAAGGTGGCCACAAAGGCGATCGCGGCAGAGATCAGTGCGTTGATCACGTTCATGGGATTTTCACCGACATACAGGCCGATGGCTGCCAGACCGGCACCACCGCCGCCAAAACGGCGCACACCGGTCAAACCGGCATACAGGCCGCCCAGACCACCGCCGATGGTGGTGGCGATGAGAGGCTTACGCAGACGGACGTTGACGCCGAACAGAGCAGGCTCCGTCACGCCCAGCAGAGCGGTCACACCGCCGGAAACGGCCAGCTGACGGAAGTTCTTGTTTTTGGTCTTGATGGCAACGCAGAGGGCTGCGGCACCCTGTGCAATGTTGGAAGGCAGATTACCGGGGCCGATGACCGTCTCATAGCCCAGCATGGACAGAGAGTTGACATAAGCGGGCAGCAGGCTGTAGTGCATACCGGTCATGACCAGGAACGGCATAAAGGCACCGATGACGGTGGGCAGTGCCCAGGGGCAGACCTTTTCAATGGCCAGCAGGACGTTGACCAGACCATCGCCGATGATGCTGCCCAGAGGGCCAAGCACGCACAGGGAGATGGGAGCCATGATGAGGATGGTGAGCACCGGCCGCAGGATGAACTTGACCACAGAGGGCACGACCTTATTGACAAATCGTTCCACGTATGGCAGTACCAGCGTGATAAGGAAGATGGGGATGACTGAGGAAGAATAGGTTACCATCTTCACCGGCAGACCCAGCACATGGACCACATCGGCATCGGCTTTCAGGGCGATGAAGTTCGGGTGCAGCAGGATGGCCCCCAGCAGCATGGCCATCTGCGGGTTGCAGCCGAACTTTTTGGCCGCGGAGTTGGCCAGGAAGATCGGCAGGAAGTAATAGGAAGAGTCTGCGATGAAGTTGAGGAAATAGTACAGATTTCCGCTCTTGTCGATCCAGCCGAAGAGGGTCAGCACAGACAGCAGAGCCTTGATCATACCGGCACCGGCGATCAACGGCATCAGCGGGGTGAACACACCGGCCAGCGTGTCCAGAATGATGCTGACCCTGCTCTTCTTTTCCTCGGCCGGGGCGGCAAGCTGTTTGACTTCCTTACCGCCGAAGTCGCCCAGTTTCATCAGTTCATCGTACACGGCAGCCACTTCGTTGCCGATGATGACCTGATACTGGCCGCCTTTGTTCACGACACCCACCACGCCGGGTACGGCTTTGACCTTGGCCTCGTCCACGCCGTCCATTGACTTGAGGTTGAACCGCAGGCGGGTGACACAGTGGGTCAGAAATGTAACATTTTCTGCGCCGCCGACCTGTTCCAGCACCTGCTGGGCAGTTTTCTTTGCATCCATTTGTTTTGCCTCCTTCAATATCCTAAAAAATGCATTGCTTACAGGGCGGTGTCTGCGCCGTTGCTTGCAATGACTTTTTTGTACCATGCAAACGACTTTTTCTTTTTGCGGGCCAACGTGCCGCTGCCGTCATCCTTCTTGTCTACGTAAATGAAGCCGTACCGTTTGCGCATCTCGCCGGTGCCCACCGAAATAATGTCGATGGGACCCCAGCAGGTGTAGCCGATCACCGGAACGTCATCCAGCTCAATGGCCTGCCGCAGCGCATCAATGTGACTGCCCAGAAAACGGATGCGGTAATCGTCCTGAATGCTGCCATCTGGCTCTACGGTGTCGATGGCACCCAGACCATTTTCCACAACGAACAGCGGCAGTTCATACCGGTCATACAGCTCATTCAGTGCGATGCGCAGGCCGTCCGGATCGATGGGCCAATCCCAGTCGGTACGCTGGAGATACGGATTGCTGCGTTCTACACAGCAATCCGTATCTTCCGTTGCACGGGCAACTGAAGAAAAATAATAGCTGAATGCGATGTAATCCACAGTTCCTGCGGCCAGCAGCTCGGCATCGCCCGGCTGCATCTCTACCGAAGTGCCCATGCGCCGCAGCTGTGCCGTGCACAGGCTGGTGTAGTGTCCGCGGCACATCACATCGGTGTAATAATAGTTCGGCATCATCTGGAATCTCTGTGCCAGCACATCCTTGGGTGCGCAGGTGCGCGGGTAGGTGGTGGGATACTGGATCATGCAGCCGATTTTATTTTCCGGGTCGACCGCATGCCCGATCTGCACGGCCTTTGCACTGGCAAGGAACATGTTGTGGCTGACCAGCGCTTTGACAGCGTTGTGCTCCTCGCCTTCGGCAAAGAGCACGCCTGCCTGATGGTATGGCTCGCTCTGGTTCATGGTCTCGTTGATCTCATTGAAGGTCATCCAGTACCGGACCTTTCCTTTGTAACGCCGGAACACCGTTTCACAGTACCGGGCAAAGAAATCGATCAGGGCTCGGTTACGCCAGGAACCATAGTGCTGCACCAGATACAGCGGCGTTTCGTAATGCGAAAGCGTGACCACCGGTTCGATCCCGTAGCGGTGCAGCTCGTCGAACACACGGTCATAGAAAGCAAGCCCGGCCTCGTTCGGCTGCAATTCATCGCCCTGCGGAAAGATGCGCGGCCAGTTGATGGACATTCGGAAGCACTTGAAGCCCATCTCGGCAAACAACGCGATGTCCTCTTTGTAATGGTGGTAAAAATCCACGGCTTCATGGCTAGGGTAGTAGTTGCCCTCCATGACCTGTGTATGAATCTCGCGCGGGACGCCGTGGCGTGCACCTTTTTCCACGTCGGCAATGCTCAGGCCCTTGCCATCCGTCTGGTAGGCACCTTCGTACTGGTTGGCGGCGGTCGCACCGCCCCACAGGAACTTTTTTGGCATCTCCATAAGCTTGAAAACCTCCTTGCAGGTATAGAATACTTGCAGGGAGGTTTTTGTGCAATATTTTTTAAACTTATTGGTACAGTGTTAATTTTTCCGTTTCTTTTTGCATGATCAAAAACGGAACAGTGTTTCATTCCGCATTTTCTTTGTGCAGATTCAACAAAATAGGATTGGTGGAGGTGCGGTGCTGTTCCAGCTCTCGGGCGCGTTCCAGCTTGTAGGTATAATTCTTCTGGTAATTCTGCCGGAAGTACTCGGAATACAAGATGTCCAGTAGAAGGGTCATGGACAGATGGGAAGCATAGTCCCCAAGATTCTGATAGATGCTTTCTTTGGTGGAAAGGGTCAGCTTGCAATCCGCATAACAGGTCAGGCTGTTTTCGCCAAAGCTGGTCAGCGCAAGGATGGGTGTTCCGGAGCGTTTGCACTGCCGGGCAATCTCCAGCATCTGCGCCGTTTCGCCGGAATAGGAAATGATCATGGCAAGGTCCCTCTCGGACAGACAGCAGGCCTGATACCGCTGGTAGTTCAGATTGTTGAAAATGACCACCCGCTTGCCGATCTTGAGCATCTTTTCTCGGAAGGATTCGGCCTGATTGATGGCCGTCCCGGCGGAAAAAATGTGGATTTCCTCGTGATATTTGAGCAGGAGCACCGCTTTGTGCAGGTCTTCGTACCGGAGAAGCTGCATAGTGTCCTTGACGGCTTCTTCGTACAGCTCGCCGATGTTCTGCGCCACCCGCATGGGGCTGTCGTTTTCAGCAAAGGGAAAATTGAAATCCACCTTGCCCTGTTGCTGGTCGAGATATTCCAGTTCACGCACAAAATTTTGCTTGAAGTCATCAAAGCCGGTAAAACCCAGCTTTTTGCAAAGGCGCAGGACGGTCGGCGGAGAGGTGTAGGTCACTTCTGCCAGACTGCGGGTGGAATATTTGGCAATTTCCATCCCATGCGCCAAAATATAGGCGGCCAGCGTTTTTTCCCCTTCCGAAAGTTTTTCCTGAAACGCAAGTTTGTCCACGATCAGCATTGCGATTCTCCCTTCCGCTTTTTCTGTAAGCATATCATATCCTGCAGTATTTGGCAAAAAAATTTGCGGCATGCAAAAACGCCGCCGCGTCAGCAAATGACGCGGCGGCGCAGATACAGTGGGAGAAGCGCTTATTTGCCCAGCATTTCGTGGGCAGTCTTGCAGATGGTGGCAGCATCCAGACCGTAGAACTTCAGCAGATCCCATGCAGGGCCGGAGCAGCCGAACACGTCCTGCACGCCTACGCGGCGCACAGGGGTGGGCAGCTTCTCGCTCAGCACGGCGCAGACGGCCTCGCCCAGACCGCCGATGACATTGTGCTCCTCGGCGGTGATGACCTTGCCGCACTCCTTTGCAGCCTTGAGGACGATCTCCTCGTCCAGAGGCTTGATGGTGTGGATGTTGATGACCCGGGCATGGATGCCCTCAGCGGCCAGCTGCTCCGCAGCAATGCGGGCTTCGTTGACCATCAGGCCGGTGGCGATGATGGCAATGTCGCTGCCCTCGGTGATCTGCTCGCCCTTGCCGATCTCGAAGTGATAGTTCTCGGCATCGTGGAACACAGGCACAGCCAAACGGCCAAAGCGCAGGTAGACGGGGCCTTCCATTGCGTAGGCAGCACGCACAGCGGCGCGGGCCTCCACATCGTCGGCGGGGCAGATCACGGTCATGCCGGGGATGCTGCGCATGAGGGCAAAGTCCTCGCAGCACTGATGGGAAGCGCCGTCCTCGCCCACCGAGATGCCGCCGTGGGTGGCACCGATCTTCACGTTCAGGTGGGGATAGCCAATGGAGTTGCGCACCTGCTCGAAGGCACGGCCGGCGGCGAACATAGCAAAGCTGGAAACAAAGGGCACGTAGCCCATGGTGGACAGGCCCGCAGCCACGCCCATCATGTTTTCCTCGGCAATGCCGCAGTCAAAATGACGATCCGGGTAAGCCTTGCGGAACATACCGGTCTTGGTGGCAGCAGCAAGGTCTGCGTCCAGCACCACCAGATCCTCGTGGCCTTCGGCGGCCAGCTCCTTCAGGGTGTTGCCGTAGCTTTCACGGGTAGCGATCTTCTTCACATCTGCCATCTTAGTTTTCCTCCTGCTCCAGCGCGGCGTATGCGGCGTTCAGTTCCTCAATTGCGATCTTGTACTCGTCATCGTTGGGGCCCTTGCCGTGCCAGTCCACAGAGTTGGTCATATAGGAAACACCCTTGCCCTTTGTGGTGTCCATAATGATGCAGGTGGGCTTTACAGTCTCTGCATGGAACGCCTGCATGGCGGCTTCGATCTGGTCGTAGTCGTGGCCGTCGATGGTGACGACATTGAAGTTGAAGGCCTTCAGCTTCTCTTCCAGCGGGGCGCTGTTCATCACGGTCTCGGTGGTGCCGTCGATCTGCAGGTGGTTGCGGTCCAGCACAACGCACAGGTTGGAAAGGCCGTAGTGTGCGGCAAACATGAAGGCTTCCCAGCACTCGCCCTCTTCCACCTCGCCGTCGCCCAGGATGGTGTAGACGTTGATGGGCTTACCGGCGTGCTTGGCACCCAGTGCCATGCCGCAGGCGGCAGACACGCCCTGACCCAGACTGCCGGTGGACATATCCACGCCCGGAGTCTCATTCATGTTGGGGTGGCCCTGCAGGTAGCTGCCGATCTTGCGCAGGGTCTTGAGGTCTTCCACCGGGAAGAACCCGCGCTCGGCCAGCGTGGCATAAAGTGCCGGAGCCGCATGGCCCTTGGACAGCACGAAGCGGTCACGGTCCGGTTTTTTCGGCTCCTTGGGGTCGATGTTCATATCCACGAAGTAGAGATAAGACAGCACCTCGGCGATGTCCAGACTGCCGCCCGGATGGCCGCACTTGGCGCTGTGAGTTCCCTCGATCACGCCCATGCGGATGTGACAGGCGTGCTTGGCAAGGGTAAGCTTTTCTGCATTTGTCATGATGGTCCTCCCGTATGAACCTCAGAAGTTGCAAGTATACAGCCGCGCAAGGCACAGCTCCCGCCGCCCCATTGCGCTATAATTCAAGTTTATATTATCTATTCTGTGCAAAAAGGTCAAGCTTCTTACAGCAAAATGTACACAGGCGGTCAAAAACTGCTCCAAACGCTTTCTTTTTTGGTCAATTTGCAGCCTGTCCGGGGGCGGTCTTGACAAATCCTGCGGCACTCTGCTATAATTTTCACGATCTCCGGCAGGAAGCCGGGCCTGCGGGCCGAAGCCCGCCTTACACTATTTTCAGCCGCCGCATTTTTGAAACAGACGCCATGAAGGGGTCTGCCGTTGGCTTGCAAGCCGACTGGCAGGCCCTTTTTTCTGTTTTTCTGCGGCGCAGTCACAGGAGGAAACAGATGAAAACCAAAAACGCTTCTCCGGCCCGCAATGTCGTGCTGGCCGCACTCTTTCTGGCGCTGGCCTTCGTGCTGCCCATGGTGACGGGCCATCTGCCGCAGGTAGGCAATATGCTCTGCCCGATGCATTTCCCCATCCTGCTCTGCGGCTTCGTGCTGGGCGGGCCTTGGGGTCTGGCTGTGGGCTTCGCGGCCCCGCTGCTCCGCTCGGTGCTCTTCGGGATGCCCCCGATGTTCCCCATCGCCATTTCGATGGCTTTTGAGCTGGCAGCTTACGGCGCCGTGTCCGGCTGGCTCTACCGCCGGGTGAAGCACACCCTGCCCATGACCTACGCCACCCTCGCGGCAGCCATGGTGGCTGGCCGCCTCGTCTGGGGCGCGGTCCGCTTCGTGCTGGCGGGCCTGTCCGGCTCCAGCTTCCCGTTCTCGGCCTTCCTGTCCGGCGCGCTCTTTACCGCTGTGCCGGGCATCATCGCACAGCTGGTGCTCATCCCCCTCATCATCACCGCTCTGCAGAAAGCCAAGGTGCTGGAGTAACAGGTTCTCGCTGCCTTTATCGCAAGTCAAGAAATTGGTGCAGCATCCAAACAACATCTTTTCGATATGCAATTCAACGCTGTTGCTGTTGCATTAAAAAGTTGAATTGCTGTCATCAAGCCTCTCAGTCGAGCTTACGCTCGCCAGTTCCCCTGATAGGGGGAGCCTCTGGCAAAAAGAGAAAGTTTTTCTCTCTGTCAAAGCCTCTCCTCCGTAGGAGAGGTGGCATTGCGAAGCCATGACGGAGAGGTTTTTCGTTTGCTTTCTCCCTGACGTATTTCAGCGTTTCTTCCAAAAAAATCCTAAAAAGTTTATTTCAAACGCCGAAATTGCCCGCGATCTTCAATTAAATCTTGTAAAGTTGCAGGAATCATGTAAACTAGAATACAACATTGTGTCGCAACCGCAACGGGGAGATTGCGCTTTCCGGCAGGGCGGCAGGAAAAGGAGAGTTTCTATGAGAAACGCAAAGCAAAGCATCCGGCGCACCGTAGCCGGACTGCTGGCAGGCGCGATGCTTCTGGGCATGACACCGCTGGCCGCGTTTGCGGAGGGGTCTTCCTCCGCATCGGGCGACTGGCAGTTCAAAGCCTTCGGCACCTCCACTGCAGCAGGAGTCAACACCATCGCAGATGGCGCGGACATCAACGGCAAGGTCACCCTCAACTCCTGCACCATCAAAGATGATGGCACCATCGACAAGAAGGGCGGCAAGTTCGTCGCGGACTCCCCGGCAGACGGCCTGTCCTTCTACTACACCACCATCGACCCGACCACCCAGAACTTCTATCTGCAGGCCGATGTCACCATCGATTATGTGAACCCGGCTCCGGACGGTCAGGAGGGATTTGCCCTCATGGTGCGCGACAGCATCAGCGGCTCCGGCAGCTATTTCTCGAATCAAATTTCTGTCGTCGGCACCAAGCTCCCTCTGGACGGTGTTGAGATCAAAGACGCTGTGGGCGTCCGCAGCTACACCGGCATCATCTCCAACGAGACGGCTGCTTCCAACGACGTCAAGTCGAATCGTGCGGCGTTCAGCTCGCAGGCCATCAAGCAGGGCGACACCTACCGTGTGAGCCTTGCCAAGACCAGCAACAGCTACGTCGCCACCCAGTACGCCATCAACGCCGACGGCTCGACCGGCGACGTCGTCGGCTCTTCGACCTTGTACATCTCGGCGAAGGACAGCACCGCTTCCAGCGTCTCCAAGTACGCAGAGCTGGACGACCCCATGACCGTGCAGGAAGCCAACAAAGCTTATCTGGGCTTTGCGGCGGCGCGCGGCATGAACGTGACCTTCTCCAACATCACCTACACCACGAGCACGTGGAACGCTTCCGAGTGGACGCTCCAGCCTACCAGCTATGTTGCCCCCGTTTACCAGATCACCAGCCCTGCCACCTGCACCGGTGACAGCTATGAACTGGTGTTCAAGGCCAACGCCGACGGCAAAGCGACCGTCTCCGCAAACGGTGTGGTCGTGGACAAAAATGTGGACATCAAGGCAGGTGAGCCCTTCTCCAAGAGCTACGCCGTGACCGGCGATACCACCTTTAAGGTCAAGTTCACCCCGGACAAAAACTACGCTATCAGCGCGTACGAAAAGCTGAGCAGCTACGATTCCGCTGCTATCGAGAAGAAGGTTTCGCTCCGTACTCTGGGCGCGAACGGCATCATCGTCGTCACCCCGGACGGCAGCGCAGCTAACAATGGCACCCGTGCGGAAGACGCAGTTGACATTCAGACCGCGCTGAACTACGCCGCAGCAGGCCAGACCATCCAGCTGGAAAGCGGCACCTACCATCTGACCGGTGAGCTGAAAGTCGAGCGCGGCCGCGACGGCACCGCAGAAGCTCCCATCACCATGACGACTGCTGACGGCAAGTACGCAACGCTGGACTTCGGCGGCGTCGGCACTGGTTTCAGTGTCTGGGGCAATTACTGGAACATCAGCAAGATCAACATCACCAACACCGCAGACGGCGCGAAGGGTATGCAGCTGGCCGGCAGCTACTGCGTCCTCGAGCAGATGAATTTCTACAACAACGGCAACACCGGCCTGCAGGTCTCCGGCCTGTCCACTGATAACAAGGCTCTGTGGCCCAGCCACAACACCATCAAGAACTGCACCTCCATGAACAACGCAGACCGCGCGATGGAAGACGCCGACGGCTTTGCCGCCAAACTGACCACCGGCGAGGGCAACGTCTTCGACGGCTGCATCGCTGCTTACAACGCCGATGACGGCTGGGATCTCTTCGCAAAGGCTGCAACCGGTTCCATCGGCGCGGTCACCATCCAGAACTGCGTCGCCTACAAGAACGGTTATCTGATGCTGGCTGCAGAGCCGGTCAAGAAGCAGTCGCTCCAGTTCCCGACCGTCACCTGTGACGACGACGGCAACCTGAGCTTCAGCAATGTTGCTGTCACCATCGCGGCAGGCAACGGCAACGGCTTCAAGATGGGCGGCACCAATCTGCCCGGCAACCACAAGCTCCTCAACTCCATCTCCTACGACAACGCCGCCAAGGGCATCGACTCCAACTCCTGCCCGGACGTCAAGGTCTACAGCTCCACTTCCTACAACAACGAGGGCTATAACGTCGCGCTCTACACCGGCAACAAGTCCGCTGTGACCGACTATGCCGCCGACGGTGTCATCTCCTTCCGCAAGGGTACCGACGGCAAGGAGCAGCTGACCCTCCAGAGCCAGAGCAGCACCGCTGTCTACGGCCCGAACAACTTCTACTGGGATTCCGAAACCCAGACCAGCCACAACAAATCCACCAACACCGTCACGGTGAAGGAGAGCTGGTTTGAGAGCCTCGACACCTCCGTTGCTCCGACCCGGAACGCAGACGGCAGCATCAATATGCACGGCCTGCTCCTGCTGACCGCTGAGGGTCCTGTCTCTTATACACATCTCCGAGCCCACGAGACGCTCATGAATCTCGT
>ERZ1027266.1493-NODE-1493-length-11673-cov-5.187812_pt1 | contig 11673 bp, 5 predicted proteins | sample MGYA00519257_ERZ1027266 | MGnify/ENA primary metagenome ERZ1027266 (study PRJEB26926, sample SAMN06164683) | human gut metagenome | biome: ENVO:00009003; feature: ENVO:2100002; material: ENVO:00002003 | host: Homo sapiens | place: USA | collected 2012 ... | reverse complement strand
ATCTACACCCTAGAGTTCGTCGGCAGCGTCAGATGTGTATAAGAGACAGTTACAAAAGACTATCCGAAGTTCAAAGTAAGAAGCTTTAGCTTGGATGTTGCCCGTAAACCGGCATCTCTTGAGTCATTGGAAGATTTTGTAGACGCTATGGCATACTACAAGATGAATGATTTTCAGGTTCATTTGAATGATAACTTGATCTTCTATGAGAATTTTGAAAGCGCAGAAGTCGCTCGAGAAAGGGCGTATACAGGATTCCGTCTTGAGTCCGATATTAAGGCAGGCGGAGAAAATAAAAAAGATCTGACTAACGAAGACCTTTTCTATACAAAGGAAGACTTTAGAAACTTTATCGAAGAGTCTGAAGCGCAGGGAGTAAGTATTGTGCCGGAAATTGATGCTCCGGGACATTCGGGTGCATTTACAAAAGTTCGTCCTGATCTGATGCTTCCGCAGAATCAAGCTGTCAACGGAAATGCAAAACGTGCAGGCGAGCAGTTTGACTTAAGCGGTGATGTGAATTCCAAAGACAGTCAGTATGGTAAGAGCCTTTCATTTGTTCAGGGTGTGTGGGATGAATATCTGACGGACGATATGTTCGACGATAGTATGACAGTACATATCGGAACAGATGAATATTATGGTGAAGAGAATGCTTTCCGTCATTTCTCCGATGATATGATCAAATATATTCAAGGTAAAGACCGTACAGTCCGTATGTGGGGAAGTTTGACGCAGATTGACGGAGACGGAACAGTTCCGGTAAAAAGCGAAAATGTACAGTTGAACGTATGGAATACAGGATACTCCAATCCGAAACAGATGTACAACGATGGATTTGATCTTATCAATACACTGGACGGTTCTCTCTATATGGTTCCGAATGGAAGCGGAAGCAGAGGAGGATATGGCGATTATCTGAGAACAGAAGACCTTTACAAAAATTGGATTCCGAATAATATGGGCGGAACAGTAATTCCGGCAGGATCTGATCAGATGCTCGGAAGTACGTTTGCGATTTGGAACGATAATATTGACACTGCTGCACAGGGAATTTCGGAAGTTGATAACTTTGAGCGTTTTGAAGATGCGCTTCCGATTCTTGCAAGCAAAGGCTGGGGTGAAGGCGAAGATCTTGAGTTTGCCGCAGTAAAAGAAAAAGCGGAGAAACTTGGAGATGCTCCGGGAAGTAATCCGTATTTTGAAGAGACGGCAGACAAAAATGGAAAATACATGTCTTATGGTTTTGACAATAAAGAAGATTCTTCTGAAAGCAACAGAGATCTCGGAGAAACAAAGAATGCAGATATCGACGGCGCATTGAAGCTGAAAGGCGGAGAGAGTTATACATCGACTCCGATTGAAAAACTTGCAGTCGGAAACGCCCTGTCATTTGACGTTACATTAACTGAAGAAGCAAGAGCAGGACAGATCCTGTTTGAAGCAGATACACCGGGCGGAGAAGATTATGTACATGATATCCGCATCATGGATGACGGAAGAGTTGGATTCAGAAGAGAGCTTTATGATTACTACTTCGATTATAAACTTCCGGTTGGCGAGAAAGTTCATATGGAGATCGTGACAGATACGTTGAAAACTGTGTTGATCGTAGACGGAAAAGAATATCAGGCAACAGGAATTTACATTAACAGACAGACTGATAATACGCTCAGAAAACAGGGAATTAAAAATGCAACACTGCTTCTGCCTGTTCAGCGCATTGGATCAAAGACGAATTCAATCGTCGGCACGATCGATAATGTAGAAGTAAAGACAGCAGATCCGATCTCGTCAAAAGATGAGTATAATAAAGCGGCATGGACAAAAGTATCTGTTGATACAGAAACCAATATTGCTGATAGTAAAACAGAAGGTCTGTTCACATACGCGTTCGACGGAAAAGCGAATACAATCTGGCACTCAAATTGGAAGGGCGCGACAGATAAACTGAAACCACAGGGAACTTTCGATGAGATCGGCGGAGTGATCAATCTCGGTCAGAAATATACGATCAATCAGTTCTCCTTCACTCCAAGACAGGGAAATGCAAGTGGTCAGGTGACAAAAGCTGATTTATATGTGAAGGCAAATGAAGGTGACGAATGGGTAAAAGTTGCCGAAAATACAGAATTTGCCGCTGATGCATCTAAGAAGACATTCTACTTTGACGAGCAGGAAGTTCAGTTTGTAAAATTCGTTGCAAAAACATCTAATGACGGTTGGGTAGCTGTATCTGAATTTGATGTTGACAATGAAAAGGTAAAAGAAATGACAGTTTATGCTGCGGCTCAGAAGGGCGGAAAAGTTACAAGCAGCGCAAAAGACGGAAAAGTAATGCAGCACGAGAACGTTACTGTAACGGCGACTCCGAATAAAGAGTATAAGTTTGCAGGATGGTATGATATTCTTACAGGAGAAAAGGTATCTGATGATGCGGAATATACATTTGCTGTAGAAATGAATACATCTTTGATCGCTCATTTCACGAAAAACGGTGAAACGCCGGATCCGCAGCCGAAAGAGTGGACGGTAACGATCGACGGGACAGGACATAAAGTAAAAGACGGCGAAACACTGACAGTAGAAGAGCCGTCTAAACCGGGTCATGCGTTTGCAGGGTTCTACCTTGTTGGAACAGATACGGCTGTAGATTTCACAAAACCGATCACATCTGATATGAATGTTGAATCACGCTTTACACAGTATAAAGTTACAGCAGTAGAGAGTGAGAACGGAACAATCACAGTCAGCGAGATGAATGACAAAGGTGAAGTAACTGTTACAGCAAAAGCAAATGACGGATATATCTTTAAAGGTTGGAAAGTAGATGGAAAAGAGACAGAGGCTCTTGGAACACCTTATACATTTGTGCCGGTGAAAGATACAACAGTTGAAGCTGTATATGAGAAGAAAGATGATACAAAAGTTTATCATACAGTAATCATTAACGGACAAACAGTTACGGTAGAAGATGGCAAGACGCTTGATCGTCCTGCTGATCCTGTAAAAGAAGGATATAAGTTCATCGGTTGGTTCGTGGATGGAAAAGAATTTGATTTCAATACTCCGATTACGGGAGATCTGAAGATCGAGGCTCGTTTTGAGAAGCTTCCGACTACTGATAAGAATGATAAGAACGACAAAAACGATAAAGTTGAAGGCGCAGTTCAGACGGGCGATACAGCAAATGCAGTACCGTGGATCGTATGCCTCGGCGCAGCCGCAGGAGCTGGTGTTGTGGTGTTGAAATCACGCAAAAAACGTTCTTAATTTAAAAACTGTTTTCAGAATGTGATAAATAATTGATCTTGAAAGCATAACAAATAAAATAGTATCATACAGTTTTTCTGCCGACAGGTAATCCTGTCGGCAGTTTTCATATAGGTGATAGGTCAGAGTGCGGGAACGCCGGAGATTTTGGCGGCTATGTACAATCCTGAAATGCGCCTTCTGACATTCCCTGTGGTTCTGTGTTTCTTTATAAGTGAAACACTACAATCTACTTTGTTCAAAGTGGAAATAAACTCTTCACCTCATGTAGGTGTTTTTTAATAGTAAAGTGAAAAATATTATTGTTTTTGAAGGATAGATATGCTATGATAAATTCACTCACAGAACTTCTATCTGTGAAAGATACCGGCAGTTTCGCCGGTCTGAGGAATTCCCTCAAAATTACCCGATACAATACAACAACAGTTTTTGCATGGATAGTCTAGTAGAACAGTTCTTTTTTTCGTATACTGATTCTAAATAATTGTGGCTGAACTGTTACGATTATAATAAGTTTACGGAAAAACCACCTTGACTAATATTAATATTTTTTTTATAATATTTTATATGACATATTAAAAATATGATGAAAAAGGCGATGACGGAGACAGTAAGATCTGATCGAATGTTACAGCGAGTCGGGGATGGTGTAAGTCCGATACCGGTAGACAGATTCTGAATATCACTTCCGAGCCGCGGCATCTGAAATAAATACAGAGAAGTAAGAGCCGACGTAAGTCCGACGTTACAGGACACCATATGCGGATCCGAATCGTATGCATAAGCTACAGAAAAGAAGAGATATAGAAAGAGATGTACTATACTGTAAATAGATGTTTTCTGTCGCGTACAGTCAAGGCGTGAGATCCAAGTATGTTGTAACAGGTGGTTAAAAACGGAGAATAAGCTTTCGTCCTATTACAGGACGGAAGCTTTTTGTTATTAAGGAGGAAAGGAAGAAGATCATGTACAAAAAAGTTTCTACAGACATGAATTTTGTCGATCGAGAAAAACAAATCGAAAAGTTTTGGGACGACAATCACATTTTTGAGAAAAGTATGGAAGAGCGGGAAGGATGTCCGGATTATATTTTTTATGACGGCCCTCCGACAGCAAACGGAAAGCCGCACATTGGTCATGTGCTGACTCGTGTTATTAAAGATATGATTCCGCGTTATCGAACAATGAAAGGCAGTATGGTTCCCAGAAAAGCAGGTTGGGATACACACGGACTTCCGGTAGAACTGGAAGTGGAAAAGCTGCTCGGACTTGACGGGAAAGACCAGATTGAAGAGTATGGACTAGAACCTTTCATTGATAAGTGTAAGGAAAGTGTTTGGAAATATAAAGGAATGTGGGAAGATTTTTCAGGAACAGTAGGTTTCTGGGCAGATATGGACGATCCGTATGTCACATATCATAATTCCTTTATAGAGTCGGAATGGTGGGCGTTAAAGCAGATCTGGGATAAAGGGCTTCTTTACAAAGGATTTAAGATCGTTCCTTATTGCCCGCGCTGCGGAACGCCGCTTTCTGCACAGGAAGTTGCACAGGGATACAAAGATGTAAAAGAACGTTCTGCGATCGTCAGATTCAAAGTAAAAGAAGAAGATGCGTATATCCTTGCATGGACGACAACTCCCTGGACGCTGCCGTCGAACCTTGCGCTTTGTGTAAATCCGAAAGAAGATTATGCGAAAGTAAAGGCTGCGGACGGAAATATTTATTATATGGCGTGCGCGCTTCTTGATACGGTGCTTGGAAGACTTGCAGAAGAAGGAAAAGCAGCGTATGAGGTGCTTGAGACATATAAGGGAACTGATTTGGAAGGAAAAGAATACGAGCCGCTTTATCAGTGCGCGGCAGATTGTGCGCAGAAGCAGAACAAGAAAGCGTTTTACGTTGTATGTGACGAATATGTTACGTTGACAGACGGTACAGGCGTTGTTCATATTGCTCCGGCATTCGGTGAAGACGATGCGAACGTAGGAAGAAAATATGACCTTCCGTTTGTTCAGCTTGTAGATGAAAAAGGAAATATGGCAGAGGAGACGCCGTTTGCAGGATTGTTTGTAAAGAAAGCCGATCCGGAAGTGCTCAAAGATCTTGATGCCAGAGGTCTGCTCTATGATGCACCGAAATTTGAGCATAGTTATCCTCATTGCTGGAGATGCGACACACCGCTGATCTATTATGCACGTGAATCATGGTTCATCAAGATGACTGCCGTGAAAGAGGACCTCATCGCAAATAATAATACGATCAACTGGATTCCTGAAAGTATCGGAAAAGGACGTTTCGGCGACTGGCTTGAAAACGTGCAGGACTGGGGTATCAGCCGTAACCGTTACTGGGGAACGCCGCTTAATATTTGGGAATGCGAGTGCGGACATATGCATTCTGTCGGAAGCATTGAGGAATTAAAAGAAATGTCCGATAATTGCCCGGATGACATTGAACTTCATCGTCCGTACATTGATGCTGTGACGATCAAATGTCCGAAGTGTGGAAAAGAGATGCACCGTGTTCCGGAAGTAATCGACTGCTGGTTTGACAGCGGATCAATGCCGTTTGCACAGCATCATTATCCGTTTGAAAATAAAGAGCTGTTTGAAAGACAGTTCCCGGCGGACTTTATTTCGGAGGCGGTAGACCAGACGAGAGGATGGTTCTATTCCCTGCTTGCGATCTCAACGCTTCTGTTTAACAAAGCGCCGTATAAGAATGTAATCGTACTTGGTCATGTACAGGATGAGAACGGACAGAAAATGAGCAAATCAAAAGGAAATGCAGTCGATCCGTTTGATGCTCTTGAAAAATACGGTGCAGATGCGATCCGCTGGTATTTCTATGTGAACAGCGCTCCGTGGCTTCCGAACCGTTTCCACGGAAAAGCTGTAGTAGAAGGTCAGAGAAAGTTCATGGGAACACTGTGGAACACATATGCTTTCTTTGTTCTTTATGCAAATATCGATCAGTTTGACGCCACAAAATATGAATTAGAATATAATAAACTGTCCGTTATGGATAAGTGGCTTTTGTCAAAGATGAACACGATGGTAAAAACGGTAGATACAAACCTCGGAAATTATCGTATTCCGGAAGCGGCGCGCGCTCTTCAGGAATTTGTAGATGATATGAGTAACTGGTATGTGAGAAGAAGCCGTGAACGTTTCTGGGCGAAAGGAATGGAGCAGGATAAGATCAATGCATACATGACACTATATACAGCGCTTGTTACGGTATCAAAAGCGGCAGCTCCGATGATTCCGTTTATGACAGAAGAGATTTATCAGAATCTTGTACGCAGCGTTGACCAGAATGCGCCGGAGAGTATCCATCTGTGCATGTTCCCGGAAGTGAACGAGGATCAGATCGACACAGAGCTTGAGCAGAATATGGATCATGTGCTGAAGCTTGTCGTTATGGGACGCGCCTGCAGAAATACATCGAACATCAAGAACCGTCAGCCGATCGGTCAGATGTTCGTAAAAGCAGCATTTGATCTGCCTGAATTTTATCAGGATATCGTAGCTGATGAGCTGAATGTAAAAAATGTAAAGTTTACAGATGATGTAAGAGACTTTACTTCTTATAGTTTTAAACCACAATTAAAGACAGTAGGTCCGAAATATGGTAAAATGTTAGGGGGAATTAAAGCGGCGCTTGATCATGCAGACGGAAATTCTGCTATGGATGAGATCAATGAAACAGGAGCGCTTAAGCTTGATGTAAGCGGCCAGGAGATCACACTTTTCAAAGAGGACCTTCTGATCGATACAGCGCAGATCGAAGGATATGTTTCTGAAAACGACAATGGAATCACGGTTGTTCTTGATACGAACCTGACACCGGAACTTCTTGAAGAAGGATTTGTCAGAGAAATTATCAGTAAAGTACAGACAATGAGAAAAGAAGCTGACTTTGAAGTTATGGACCGCATCAAAGTAACGTATAACGGAAGTGAGAAAGCGGAAAAGATCTTTGCAGAACACAGTGACGAGATCGGCGGGGAAGTGCTTGCAGATAAAGTTGTAAAGGCAGAGCCGGCAGGTTATGTGAAAGAGTGGAAGATCAACGGAGAAGCAGTTACAATGGGCGTTGAGAAACAATAATTTTAAGATATGCGGCACATCCGGGCGCATTCGTTCTTGTAAGATAAAGGATGCGATGCGCCGCGGCATATCAAAAGGAAGGGAATAAAGCAATGCATAATAAAGGATTTGAGAAAGAAACATTTAAGGAAACCGTAAGAGAAAATATTAAGACGCTGTACAGAAAAACGATTGACGAGGCAACTCCTCAGCAGATTTTTCAGGCAGTATCCTATGCAGTGAAAGACGTAATCATCGATGATTGGATCGCAACACAGAAAGCGTATGACGAGGCAGATGCAAAGACTGTGTATTACATGTCTATGGAGTTTTTGATGGGGCGTGCATTGGGAAATAACCTGATCAATCTGACAGCGTATAAAGAGGTAAAAGAGGCGCTGGAAGAAATGGAGATCGATCTGAATGTAATCGAGGATCAAGAGCCGGATGCAGCGCTTGGAAACGGAGGTCTCGGACGGTTGGCAGCCTGTTTCCTTGATTCACTTGCAACATTGAATTATCCGGCTTATGGATGCGGCATTCGTTATCGTTACGGCATGTTTAAACAGAAGATTAAAGACGGGTATCAGGTGGAAGTGCCGGATAACTGGCTCAAAGAAGGTAATCCGTTCGAGATCAGAAGAGAAGAATATGCAAAAGAAGTCCGCTTCGGAGGGAATATCCGGTTTGAAAATGACCCTGAGACGGGAAAAGCAAAATTTGTGCAGGAAAATTATGAGTCTGTTTTGGCGATTCCGTATGATATGCCTATCGTAGGATATGGAAATCATGTCGTAAACACACTGCGTGTGTGGGATGCAAAAGCGATCACAGATTTTAAGCTTGATGAATTTGACAGAGGAAATTACCATAAGGCGGTAGAGCAGGAAAATCTTGCGAAATTGATCGTTGACGTTCTTTATCCGAACGACAATCATTATTCGGGAAAAGAACTCCGTTTGAAACAGCAGTATTTCTTCATCTCCGCAAGTCTTCAGGCTCTGCTTGAGAAATATAAGAAAAAGCATTCTGATGTTCGTAAACTTCATGAGAAAGTAATCATTCAGATGAACGATACACATCCGACAGTTGCGGTTCCCGAACTGATGAGACTGCTGATCGATCAGGAAGGATTAAGCTGGGAAGAGGCGTGGGAAGTAACGAGCAAAACATGTGCTTATACGAATCATACAATTATGGCAGAAGCTCTTGAAAAATGGCCGATCGACCTGTTTTCAAGACTGCTCCCCCGTATTTATCAGATCGTGCAGGAAATTGACAGAAGATTCCTGATCAAAGTGAATGAGATGTATCCGGGAAATGAGCATAAAGTAAAGAAAATGGCAATCTTAAGAGACGGTCAGGTTCGCATGGCAAATATGGCTATTATCGCGGGATTTTCTGTAAACGGCGTTGCGAAGCTGCATACAGATATCTTGAAAACACAGCAGCTCCGTGATTTCTATGAGATGATGCCGGAAAAATTTAATAACAAGACAAACGGCATCACACAGAGAAGATTCCTCGCACACGGAAACCCGCTTCTGGCAGACTGGATTACAGATAAGATCGGAAATGGATGGATCACAGATCTGTCGCAGATTGAAAAGCTCAGACCGTTTGCGGACGACGAAAAGGCCAGACGTGAGTTTATGCAGATTAAATACGAGAACAAAGTACGTCTTGCAAAATATATTAAAGAGCATAATGGAATTGAAGTTGATCCGCGCTCGATCTTTGACGTTCAGGTAAAACGTCTCCATGAGTACAAACGTCAGCTTCTTAATATTCTGCATATTATGTATCTGTACAACCAGATCAAAGAACATCCTGAGATGTCGTTTTATCCGAGAACATTTATTTTCGGAGCGAAAGCGGCGGCGGGATATTTAAGAGCGAAAGAGACGATCAAACTGATCAATTCCGTAGCTGATGTTGTAAATAATGACAGAAGCATTAACGGAAAACTGAAAGTCGTATTTATTGAAGATTATCGTGTATCAAATGCGGAGATTATTTTTGCGGCAGCCGATGTGAGCGAGCAGATTTCCACGGCGTCAAAAGAGGCGTCGGGAACAGGTAATATGAAATTTATGCTCAACGGTGCGCCGACTCTCGGAACGATGGACGGAGCGAATGTGGAAATTGTGCAGGAAGTCGGAGCGGAGAATGCGTTTATCTTCGGCCTTAGTTCAGAAGAAGTAATTAATTATGAGAATAACGGAGGATATAATCCGACGGATATTTACTTTAACGATTGGGAATTAAAACGTGTGATCGATCAGCTTATGGACGGCACATATGCAAACGGCGATCACGAGATGTATAAAAATCTGTATAATTCTCTGTTGAATACGCAGTGTACAGACAGAGCGGATACTTACTTTATTCTGAAAGATTTCCGTTCCTATGCAGAGGCTCAGAAACGAGTGGAAGAAGCTTACAGAGATCAGCAGAGATGGTCAAGAATGGCAATGATGAATACGATATGCAGCGGGAAATTTTCCTCTGACAGAACAATCGAAGAATATGTAAGTGATATTTGGAAATTAGAAAAAGTAGATGTTGCTCCGCTTGAAGAGTAAAAACATCTGATTGATTTTTCGGAAAAGGGATAAGGAGGTAGTAAGATGAGAAATATGTATGATTACGCATATGAATACGAGTATCAGTATCATCCGGAAAGGGCAGGAGAAATGTTTGCCGTAGTGTTCGCTTCGCTTTGGCTTGCGATCATGATAGGAATGCTCGTATTTATGCTTGGAAGTTACCTTCTGCATTCTTTCGGTCTGTATACGATCGCAAAGCGGATGGGGAAAAAAGATGCATGGATGGCATTTGTACCTTTTGCGAGAACATATTACCACGGGAATATGGCAGGTCCGATCCGACTGAAAAATACGACGATCAAAAATCCGGGATTGTGGAAACTGCTTTTTCCGATCATCTACAGCGGAGCGATCGGCATCTATGTACTGGTACTCGTATTTGGCATCGGAATGACGCTCGCCGGAAGTGCGGTGAATCAAAATGTGACAGGGGCGGGGATGAGCGTACTTGCGTTTTTCTTTATGTATTTCGTAGTGATCATTGTTTCGATCTTATTCGGAGCAGTTCAGATCGCTTTGAACGTCTTGGTGAATAAACAGATTTATGAAAACTTCGCGGAAGGAAATATGCCGGTTATTCATGCAGTATTATCATCGTTAGTACCGTTATACGAGGCGATATGCCTGTTTATTATGAGAAAGAGACCGTTTGTCCGATAAAACAAAAGTTATAAAAAAAACAGCGCTTCATATGATAGAAATATGGAGGGCTGTTTTTTGATGAAAAGATATACGATAGAACAAAAATTCAAATCGGCAGCTGCATTCCTTGTTATTTTGATATTGTTTCCGTACATTGTTTCTGTGTTTGTAAACGGAGTAGATCCAGAAGAGACAACGAATGAAAATTTTTACATCAGAGTTAAAGCTTCGGAGGAAGAAGAGGCAGACGGGATTGCAGAAGTAGAGTGGAATGAGTATCTTACGGGAGTGTTGGCAAAAGACGTACCGGCAGATACAGAGACGGAGGCACTGAAGGCGCAGGCGGTTCTTGTGAGGACACAGATCAGCCGTGCGCTGCAAAGAAGCACTCAGGCAGAAGAGACGGAGAATCAAAAGTCGGACAGAACCGGAAATGTATCAGATGTTATTTTGGAGATCGATTATTTGTCGCAGAAGGAAATGCAGGATCAATGGCCTGCCGATGAATATAAAAAGCGATATGAAAAATACAGAAATGCCATAGAAGCGACAGAAAACGAGGTGTTATTTTATAATGATACATATGCATGGACACCGTTCCATCAGTCAAATACGGGAATGTCGCGCAGTGCGGAAGAAGTGCTCGGAAGTTCGGAGTTTCCGTATATTAAAGTGAAAGAATGTCCGGCAGATAAAGAATCGGAAGAACAGGTCGGCGTATTTACGTTTTCCTATGATCAAATACAGAAAAAATGTCATCATTTTCTGGCGGCAGAGACAGACGGAGAAAAAGCTGCGGCAGGATATTCTTTTAAAGATTTTGAAATTTTAGAACATGATTCGGCGGGATATGTGGGAAAGCTTCGGATAGGAGAAACAATTTGCACAGGAGATCAATTTCGGGATGCGCTGTCGCTTCCGTCGAGTTCTTTTTCGTTTGCGGAAAGCGGGAAGAAAATAAAAATTATAACGGCGGGAAACGGACATGGCATGGGGCTGAGTTGTTGGACTGCAAATAAACTGTCTCTTATACACATCTGACGCTGCCGACGAAC
>ERZ1027266.1464-NODE-1464-length-11844-cov-7.089999_pt1 | contig 11844 bp, 9 predicted proteins | sample MGYA00519257_ERZ1027266 | MGnify/ENA primary metagenome ERZ1027266 (study PRJEB26926, sample SAMN06164683) | human gut metagenome | biome: ENVO:00009003; feature: ENVO:2100002; material: ENVO:00002003 | host: Homo sapiens | place: USA | collected 2012 ... | reverse complement strand
AACTCTAAGTAAATATGTTATATTAAATTGTTGGGATAGATTACCACAAAAATCGCAGTGTGTCAACAAAAAACTTTGAAAACACGCCACTTTCGGCAGTGTGCAAGAAAACGCAAGGGAAACCTTGGTAAAAAGAGCGAACAGGACAACTCGTTCTGTTTGTAATGGAATGCCAACTCGGAACTTTTTTGAGCAGAAAAACAACCGTCCACTTCAAGTTGAGCTTGAAAACGGACGATCATTCTTGCAAAGTGATTTTCAAATTTGGGAGGCGTTTTGAAAGGCCTCATAGCGCTAGCAAGAGGTTATACAAAGACCATTTTTGCGTTGCCAAACACTTGTTGGGAAAGTCAAACCCTTGAACTGCATCCGGTGGATGCAGGCTGTGCGATTGCATCGCTGATTCGTTCAAACTCATCGCAGCCCTATATTATCGCTCACACTCTCGATCAGGATGTCAAATGCAGAAGCGGCCATCTGCATCTACGCAAACAGCCGCTTCATGATTCATTTTGTACTGGTCACTGCAGTACCTTATTCATCAGCTCTTGATAGCTGTCCACATGGTCGTATGTCACAAGACCATCTGACAATTTTGCGAAAAGCTTCTTGGCGCAGTCGATCTTGGACTTCTCGATTGGGCGCAAGTTCAGGCTTTCCATCGTGCCTTTGGTTTCTGCTACAAAATAGATGTGTTTCACCTTGCCCTCATGGAACACGATTGCCCAGTCCGGGGAGTAGTGTCCAACCGGGGTCGGAATATAGAAGCCTTTCGGCAGTTTTGCATAGATAAAGACTTCCTCTGCACCGTCCAGATTTTCCGCAAACTTCCGTTCCACGCTCTTTTCCGCTGTGCCATCGGTGAAAACGTAATCCTGAATCGCCTTTTGTGCCTTGTAAGCCTTATCCATCGTCAGAGCGTGTTTCTCTGCCGTAAAGATGCTGCTGTCGTAGCTGCCCTCAATGGTATCATAGGTGATATGCTCCACGATCATGGTAGCTTTCTGCTCCTTGACCAGCCGGATCACCTTTGCGATAAATTCTTCCGGGTTGTTCTGGTACATCGCAAAGGTTGTCGGCTTGATGCCCTGCAAAATCCGTGCAACGGTATGCCGGGTCAGCGTTGTGCCCTCTGCAATTTTGCCGATCAGGTCATACGCAACCTGACCTGCGTAGTCATGTTCTAATTTTTTTGTTCTGCTCTTGGCATCGCTGAAGCTGCTGCCTTCTCGCACCATATCGGCACTCAGGACATCTTTCTGCCCGGCATAGGTAACGGTATATTGCAGGCGACTGACGTACAGTTCCCTGTCGATGTGTTCGATTGCTTTCCGGATCAGTTCCTCAGAATCAAATTCCACCGTATAGGCGTATTTGTGGTTGATCGTCTGCCAGAGCTTCTGGAACTCTGCCTTTTCAAACCGGTCGTTCAGCGGATTTTCCAGCACTTTCGGCTTGTTGCCATCCTCAAACATAGACTTGACATTGATGCCGGAATTGCTGGAAAAGGAATCCAACTGATTCAGGTTGCTGCTGTTGTAGATAAAGAACCGTGCCTTTTTGCCGTAGCACTCCATAAAGTGATCGGCAGTGATCTCAAAGGACTTCTTTACGCCTTCACGGATGGCGATACTCGGCACAACAACGATAAATTTGCTCCAACCATACCGCTTGTTCAGCTCGAACATGGTCTTGATGTAAACATAGGTCTTGCCTGTGCCGGTTTCCATCTCGATATCCAGCGAGCATCTTCCCAGCGGTGCTACCAGCTTGTCCGACTGATGGATGTTTGCTTCTGCCTGCAATGTGCGGATGTTCTGAAGCAACTCCTGATCGGTCAATTGGAGTGCTTCGTTCTTAAAGCCGGAATCGTTGATTAAATCCTGCAATTCCACCTGTGTTGCATCGTCCCCACTGGAAACAAGGCTCAACTGCTGCGGCTGTGCAGACAGGTTTCCCATATCCCGCAGGTAAGACACACCTGCATTGTAGGGCTGACCCTGGAAGACCCGTGCCACCGCATCCACAGCATCCGTCTGGTACTGCTGAATCTTAAAACTAAACTTCATCTTTGTGGTTTACCTCCTGCTCCAGCATCAGGAACCGGTCAAAATCGCTTTCATACAGGCGATCCTGAATGACACGATACTTTTCGTATTCGGTTTCCGCATGGAGTTTGGCCTGTTCTGCGCTGATTTTACCGGGGCCTGTCAGCAGTTCATTGCCGTTGAACTCCAGAAAACCGTCCAGCCGCTTTGCCCAGTCCTCCATGCTCATGGGGATCTTGCGCTCGGCCTGCAACTCGGCATAATCCAGATAGAGCGACACGATGCGTTCCAGATAATTCATTTCCTCTTTGCTCAGGTAGTTCTTGGCCACCGTCACATCTGCTTTCAGGATTTTCCCATCCGGCGCATTTTCCCATGTGGTAAGCCCCATGTGCTCCTTGTTGGCATCGGCACGCTCCACGATCAGTTCTGCCGCCGTGTGGCGATGCACAGCATAGTGCATCTTATTCTGAACCGTCTGGAAGAACCGCCGGGTCGTTTTTGCATCCTTGTCATAATCAAACGCTGTTGCGTACAGATCCGTTACTTTCTGATAGAACTTGCGCTCCGACAGACGAATTTCCCGAATCTGCTGCAGCTGCCGCTCGAAGTATTCATCCGTGAACATGTGACCCTTTTTCAGGCGTTCCACATCCATTGTCCAGCCCTGAATCGTATGGTCTTTCACAATCTGGCCCGCCCACTTGCGGAACTGCACAGCACGCTGATTGTTCACCTTGAAGCCCACGGCAATAATCATTTGAAGATTGTAATGATCCTGCTTGCGGCTGATCTGCCGGTCACCTTCGGTTTGAACTGTCAAGTATTTCTTGACAGTTGCCTCCGGAGCGAGTTCCCCATCCGCATAAATGCGCTTGATGTGCTGTGAGATCGTCTGTTTGGACACATCATATAAGGTTGCCATCATCTTTTGCGTCAGCCAGATGTTTTCATCCTCATAGCGCATTTCATAGCTGGTATCACTGTCTCCGGTAGAAGCCACGAAGGTCAAATATTCTGCCGCAGAGCTGTGGATGATTTCATTCTTTTTTTTCTCATTCATACCATAATACCTTTTTAATACGAAGACATACCAATCAGCCGTCTGGAATCGTCCAACAGATTATCATAGTGTAGCAGTTTTATGTCGCTTTCTTTTTCCAGCTGCCGTTGCAAAACACGAATTGTAGGATCATCAAAATCTTGTCTGCGGCCTGCAACTACTGCATAGTGCATCCGTGTAGGGTCATAGCGAAGGAACTCTTCTGGCAGAACCTTCGGTGTATATTTTTTGAATTCTTCATACAATACCGCGTAATTGGCTGCAATATAGGCTTGCCAGTCTCGAATCTGCTTCAGTCCCTTTCTGACAGTCATACCCCAATCGCCATCCTTTACCACGATATTATTGTATGGATTTTCAAATTCAACAAAGATAAACTGCCAGCCACCAGATGCCCGACCTGCCAAAAGATAATCTACTACATACTGTGTTCCCAGCGGAAACTCCTTAAACAAAACAGCTTCGTGATGACCAAAGGTATAGTTGCTGAAAATAGATGCAGGGAGGTGATAATATTTATTGTTTTGAATGTACCGCTTGATGTCAAGTTCTGAGATGGATTTATCATTAAGCAATGCTTCAAAGCCATCACACTGAGCATTGAGTACTTTCTCATCCCTTAGCAACATGAAATCCATAAAGTTATTCGGAAAAAGGCTGGCGTAATAACGCCGGACAGCTTCCGGATAGTAGTGAAACATATTTTTCTGGCCAAAGCGAGTTTTTCTAGCAGCATTTCCCTCGGCATCGATTCGCTCTTTTTCTTGTTCTTCTTCAGGGGTTAAAACTGTAAAATCTTGATCATATAAGCCTTTCATTCTTATAGAACCTTCCTTACCGTATCCGGACTATAGGTTTCAAAAATCTGGTCAAAGTTTGTCGCAACGCTGTCGTTTGCCATGGAGCTGTCACGGAAAACAGCATAGTACGGCTTCATCTGAGCAATCGCCTTGACGGTTTCCTCCGTCACATCATGGTCGAAGCAGGCCAGCAAGAAGCCGTCTGCCACGTTGAACACCTTTTTGCCCGCAATCTCTTTCACCTCAATGGGGCTGGACAGCAGCACACCCAGATCCAGCATCACCTGGAACAGCAAATCTTCCGGGGTACGGTCAGGTTTTACATTATCCACCAGCGAGAACAGATCCTGCTGCTGGGTCTCCTCCGGCGTGTAGTAGACGTTTTCCATATTGCTGCTATCCAGACGCAGGCAGCGGAAACCAATATCCAAATCAGCCGGAGCCGTCAAACCGGCATCCTCTTTGATTTTCCGGCCAGCCCGGCGGATACGCTCTTTGCCAATCTCACAGATGTTCTTATAGCCTGCCTTGTAGGCTTCGCTCTTCTCGTCCGTCTTTTCCGGCAACTGCACCATGATAAATTTTCGGTGTCCGCCGTCCTCGGCATTCAGTTTCATCACAGCATGGGCAGTGGTTGCAGAGCCAGAGAAAAAGTCTAAAACGATAGATTCGGGTTCGGTAGCAATAGAACAGAAAGACTTAATTAGTTCTACGGGTTTCGGGTAAGTAAACACTCTGTTTGCGAGTAAGGAACTAATCTCTGTAGTACCATTTATTGTTGTCACATTGTCGATAACGGTACGATACTTGACGGTTCTTGAAATGATGTTTCCATCATAATCCATCTTTTCGTACTCCTTTGTGTAAACATTCCACTGGTCACCGTTCTTTCTAAATTCAATCAAGCCCATCTGCAAGCCACGAGCAAAGCGGTCTTTTGACCATCTCCATTGCCAATCGTTATTGGCGTTTGTGTTATTCTTTCTCTTTTTCCATTGTTCTTCGGTAACATTACCAGGATAAACAACAGAACCATCCGGACATTCAATCGGGTAATCTAAATTAACTCTGTATCCAAGTGTGGATAGGTCCAGTTTAGCAGTAGCATAAAGTCCACGTTCCGCAAAATATTCGTCTTGTTTTGTGTATTTTTCCGATGTATGAGGTTTTCCGTTAACCGTAACGAAATTGATATTCTTCGCATAAACGAGAATATATTCGTGCTCTGCTATGATGTATTTGTTATCGTTTCCTCCCTGTGGTTTCGATTTCCATATCATCTGTGCTATGAAATTAGACTCTCCAAAGATTTCGGCAGCCATTTTTTGAAGATTTGTCACTTCATTATCATCAATACTAATAAAAATAACACCATCATCCGAAAGCAAATCCTTTGCCAACCGCAATCTCGGATACATCATATTCAGCCAATCTGTATGAAAGCGTCCGTTGGATTCGGTATTCTTTTCCAATGCTCCGACAATATGGTTTCCATCAGCGTCATAATTTCCGCTGATGCCATGCCATTCCTCATTCCTAATTCCGAATTCATCATTATAGACGAAGTCATTCCCCGTATTGTACGGCGGATCAATGTAGATCATCTTGACTTTACCCAGATAGGTTTCCTGCAAAAGCTTCAGCACTTCCAGATTATCGCCCTCGATGTAGAGGTTCTCACTGTCAAAGCCACCGGGTGTACCGTCCTTACCAACACTATCAGTCACCACCGGACGCAACGTTGCCGTGATGGGCGCATTTGCCGCCAGCATTGCCTTTTTCTTGTCCGGCCATGTAAACTGGTAACGCTCTTCCCGACCCTCCACGATGGAACCGGAAAGCTCCTGCCGCAGAACGTCAAAATCAATGGCGTGTTCTACTTTGCCATTGCGTTTCACCTCGGTAATGGCGTTGGGAAACAGCTTGCCGATCAGCTCAATGTTGCGCTGTACGCCGTCAAGGCTGTGCATTTTAAGGTTGTCCATTATTCTTTTCCTCATAGTGCAAAATTAGTAAATGCTTCTAATTCTTATTGCATCTTCAATCCAATCATCGATATTATTTCGAATATCGTTATAGGCATTCCATGGATTCGGGTCGTAACATGGAACAATGTCGGCAAAATTCTTGCCGTCTAATATAAATTGTTTAAACGGATTTTGTCCTTTTCTACAAATGCCCGTGCGGGGATCTCTAATATTATGTATATAGATACCCAACAGTCCTTTTCTATCCATCCATGCCTTCTTAATTTCATACTGAACCCAAGGGCGAGAAGCGGTTTCAGAGCCAATTAAAACAACGACACAAGATCGATATTTCATATTGTCATCAATCCACTTCTTTATTGCATCATTTCCGAAGCGTTTGACCTGCTCCCATTCATTTGGTGAAACGGGAGTGTTTCCTTCAATCATGCCAATATTTCTTATCTGTTGAACTCTCATCGCATCGTTAGCGTAATGAAAACTATAAAAAACTTGTCGTTTTGCCATATCAAATAACTCCTATATAATTTAGAACAAGAACCACATCCGCAAGAACGATAATCGGGCCATAAAACATTCGAATACTAGGTGAACGCAAGCAATCCCACACTGTTGCATGATTCTTCTTCAACTCATCATCCGTGCAATAAGGATTCAATGCAAAATCCGGAATAATTGTTTCCGTCCGCACTTTTTCATATAAAATGCGGTATTTCTTTTCAAGCTGCAGGTAATAAGTATCCATTGCAAGAAAACATATAACCGGAAGAAATGCTACTAATAATACACGTGATCGCACATCTGTAAAGGAAATAGCGGCAATTCCAGTTACAATAGTTGCTACAAATCCTTTGTAGATTGCTGCAGATGTTGCCATGCGGTCAATAACGCCTTGTATCAGTTGGAGATGTACAATTTTGTCATCATGATTAACTTTAACTTCTTCATCGAGTCCATTCTCAACGATTCCCATGCGCTATCACCTCTTTAACCAATCTGCAAGAGAGGTTGGAATATATGTTCCATCAGCATTTTCGGTCAGAACATAAAATCCAACTGGAATTGGTTTTCCGCTTGATATATAATGATCTCCACCAGTCCCATCGCAATACGCAATGTGTGGATAAATCTGCATATACTCATTTCCTTTATAATCGTTATCAGTTTCCCAAATTGATTTCACCGGGAAAAGCGCAATACTATTGTTTTGATATTTTTGTGCATCTCCATAGCCGAGTTCCCAGTTGCACCACTTTGATTCTATTGCACCATTCGTCGCAAGTAAAATAAATTTGTCACACTGATTTATACGACTTTTTATGTTTGCGGCTGTTTGTCCAGAAGTCACTTGAGGCATTAAAGGGTCTCGGCTATCAATATAAACTTTAACCCCGTAATTCTGCTCTAAAAAACCAAGCAATCCAGCCAACTCATCAAGATCATCATGCTTATGGGAGATAAAGACTGTCGTTTGTTTTTGAGATGCCGACTCATAGATTGATTTTTTTATTTCGCTACGTGCAGAATCCATCCGCGAGCTGTTTTTATACCCTGAAAAGCTACCACGGTCAAAAATATTTTGCATAAAACAATCCCCCTTCTACAACATACTGTCTTTTAATTCATTAAGTTTCTGCACAAATTCAAACTTCTTCTTCGGCTGTTTTTCCTTACGGATTTTAGCTTCCAATGTAGCAATCTGCTTTTCGATTTGTTCCCGTTGCTTTTGTTGCTCAACGCTTTCTTTCAGCGTAGTACCATTTTCTTCAGCCAGAGCCTCGCCTGCAATCTGTCGGACAAAGTTCTCGTATACAGCATCCAGCGTAAGCCCTTCCAGATGCACCGGCAGGTCGTCCTCGTCCAGCCAGTCCGTAGAATAATAGCGATCAACCTTAAAGGCTGTCTTGCCCGCCGCAGCCTCCTTGTAGCCGATGACAGCACGATACTTGCCCTCGTATTCCAGCAAAAAGAGGATGTGATACGGAATTTCCCGGTCGATCTGGCGCAGCACACTCTCGTCCAGCTCCGGGGCAGACAGCCGCACCTCGAACACCTCGATCTCCGTCACCTGCCCGCCAGCAGCCAGATTCAGGGTGGTAGTCGCAATCTTATTGCGCCAGTAGATGATCTTGATCTGCTCGACAAAGGCTCTCTTCATAGCCGGGGTAACGGCAATGTTCTCATAGAACTTCTGCTTAGGGATACGTTTATTGAACTCGGTAGTCATAGGCAAACCAAGCACATTCTTCACCTCTGTTCGTTCATTTTACAACAAGGAAGCAGATCAATTCAAAATCATCCAGTCCGGACACCTGACTGAGCAATGCCGTTGTTCCGCCCGCAGAGAACAGGCTGTCGATGTCGCTTTCTTCTTTGACATCAATGATCGAGTCAATGGCTTCACTCAGCAATTCGGACATTTCTGCCATGTCCTTTCCATCGTCTGTTTCCCTGTTGAAGCGTTCATACACCTCTTTGATTGGCTCAGTCTTTCCACGGCACAGCAGCCGGATATCGTCCAACATCTTTTTGGGGTTCAAGTAGTCGCAGATGATCTGCCCATCCATGCCGATGTAAACCATGTAGAACGGATGGATGCGGTTCCGATTGTCCACATTGACGCTGTCATTGATGTTTTTCAGCACGAAGATCACTCCCTCCGGCAGTTCATCCGTAGCCGGAACCACCGCATGAAGTCCACGGGGCTTCTTGTCCAGATTGCCGTTGTGCTTGATGTAATCCAGCAGGTCGAGCCGGAACTCGTTCAGGCCCAGATCCATAATAGAGATGCCGTCCGACATATCCTCAATGTCAACAACCTCTTCCTGCAAGCGTTTCAGCTGCGCCTTGCGGTACTCCAAGTCGCCCTTTTCTTCGGGGTTGATAAGGTCGTCATCTCCAGTAGAGGTCATAACGGTGATTTTCATGCGGGTTTCCACGCGGGATTTCAGGTTGATGTAGTCGTCCAGCGTCAGATCAGGCCAAAAATTCACAAGCTGGATGTACTGGTTTTTGCTGCCGATACGGTCGATTCGTCCAAAACGCTGGATAATGCGTACCGGGTTCCAGTGAATGTCATAGTTGATCAGATAATCGCAGTCCTGCAAGTTCTGACCTTCAGAAATGCAGTCTGTCGCAATCAGCACATCAATCTCCGTGGTACTACCGGGCATCAGAACATCCCGGTCTTTGGAGAGCGGAGAAAAACAGGTCAGTACATTGTTGAGTGTTGCCTTGAAGCCCTTGATCGTGGTTCGCCCATCAATCGATCCGGTAATGACAGCGGTATCTAGCCCATACTTCTGCTTTACGAATGTACTCACATTGTCAAAGAGGTATTCTGCCGTATCCGAAAATGCAGAAAAAATCAGCACTTTCTTGTTGCCGACATTGATCGGATGCTCAATTTTTTCAGACAGCAGCTGGAACAGTTCTTGCAGCTTTGTGTCATGCTGCGGCGTGATATCTGCCACCATAAAGGTCAGCAGCTCCAGAATTTCTGCATCTTTCCGAAGCTCCGTACGCCAGCTCTTCCAGTCCATATCCGCAAGGTCGATTTTGACTTTTTTGCCGACGGTGAAAAAGTCAGTGTTTTCATCGTCCATGTCAAAATCGTCTCCGGCCATGTCGTATATATCCAGATCAGCGTGGCCGGAGCGTTCAAACTGGTCAATGGACTGAATCGTACCATCAATCAGTTTCTTGATGCGCATCAGGGTCAGCTGGAACGAATGTACAGAGCTTTCCAGCCGTTTCAGCAGGTTGATACTCATCAACCGACAAATACCCTGCTCACGGCCTCTCTGGGTCAGATTCTCTCCCTTATTGTGCGTCAGCTCCTGATATTTCTGGATCTTACTTGCGAAGATGTAGTTGGAGGGCATATAGACGCACAAGCTCAGCTGAATCAGCTGCTCATAAATTTCGTTGTAGTTAATGGCATTATTCAGGTCTGTCAGACATGGCCGAACAGAGATCGGCTTCAACCGCTCTGGGAACTTTCCGATAGCATTGGTGTTGTAGTACTTCTCGATATGCTTCCGAGAACGTGCGATGGTAACACTGTCCAGCAGCTCGAAGAAGTCGAAATCCAATGTCCGCAGCAGCGCATCCGTGGTTCTCTCTTCTGGTTTCAGTTTGCTCCATGCGTTAAAGGCTTTTTGCGCCTGCTTAAAGATGTCTTCAATGCTCTTTGAGGTGTTCAGCCTTTCATCCAGATATTCGGAGTTTCCCTCATAGGCAAGGGCCAGCTGATTTTTCAAGTCAACAAAGCGGTTATTGACAGGCGTTGCCGAAAGCATCAGCACCTTGGTCTTAACTCCGGCACGGATCACCTTATCCATCAGCCGCTGGTAACGATTGTCCTGCGTCTTGCTATGAGTTCCGATTCCATTACGGAAATTGTGCGATTCATCAATGACGACCAGATCATAGTTGCCCCAGTTCAGGCGATCCAGGTCGAGGCCATTCGACTTTCCGCCGCTTCTGGACAGGTCTGTATGGAACAGGACATCATAATTCAGCCGATCCGATGCAATCGGGTTGTTCACATAGTTGTCCTTGTAGGTATTCCAGTTCTCTGCCAGCTTTTTGGGGCACAGCACAAGAACCGACTTGTTTCGATTCTCATAATACTTTACGACAGCCAGTGCGGTAAAGGTCTTGCCAAGACCAACACTGTCCGCAAGGATGCAGCCGTTGTACTTTTCCAGCTTATTGATGATAGCAAGCACCGCATCCTTCTGGAAGTCGTACAGCAGACTCCAGATTTTGCTCTGCTTGAATCCGGTTGCCTCATTCGGCAGTTCGTCTTCCGAGATGTCGTCCAAAAACTCGCTGAACACATGATACAGCGTCATAAAGTAGATGAACTCCGGGGAATTTTCTGCATAAGCCGTGCTGATATTTTCCAGAACCACATCTGTGACATCCTGCATTTTGTCCCGGTCGTTCCAAAGAGAATCGAACAACTTCATGTACTGCTGTGCGAACGGAGCCTCCATACAGTTGACCATGTTGTAGCTGTTATTTCCGCGTTCACAGCCAATATCGACCGTTGTAAAGCCGCCAATCGGCATATAAGCGGTCTGTGCTGCGCCGGAATCCACAGTCATAAAGCCAGCCATATTTTCACCGGTGGTGTTCGATTTGAACGTAGCCTTCCTTCTGACCCAGTCTGCGCATTCCTTTGCGATGGCTCTCTGGGTCATCTCATTGCGCAGTTTGATTTCAAACTCTGTACCGTAAAGGCTCGTTTCACGAGAAATGCGGGGAATGTAGAACTCCCGCTTCTGCTTTTCAGCCTTTTCTTTCACAAACGTGGGGGATGTAAAGATAAATTCAAACTCGTCTATGGTTTCCAGCTGCTTCTTTAGCTCTTTGTAGGCATACATCGAAAAGCAGGCTGCCGCAATAGACACCCTGCTGCCTTTTTTGATCTCGACCCGTAAATCATCTCGAACGGTATTGGTGATGTTATCCAGAATTTTCATATCATCCACCGGCTTTATGCTTATCCGTATTTTTTATAGCCTTGACTATGAAAGCACTCTTACAAAACTCTATTTCTATTATACCACCCACTTTTTCCCCTGTAAACGAAAAAGCTGACGGTGTGTAGCGTGCAGCATCCATCAGCTTTTCGTGACACAAAAAATCGGCACCCGCTTTTCAGCGAGTGCCGATTTTGTTACCCTATAGTGCGCTTTGATTTTTGGCGTAAGTGGCGTAAATTTGGCGTAAATCCGCTTCTGGCCGCTCCAAAAATCAAGGATTCATGCGGTTTTTGGGCTGTTATTAGTACATGCCGCCCATGCCGCCCATGTCACCACCGGCTGCGGGAGCAGCGGGAGGTTCGGGCAGGTCAGCGACCAGGCTCTCGGTGGTCAGCACCATCTCAGCGACGGATGCTGCGTTCTCCAGAGCGGAACGGGTGACCTTGGTGG
>ERZ1027266.1441-NODE-1441-length-12064-cov-7.322508_pt1 | contig 12064 bp, 13 predicted proteins | sample MGYA00519257_ERZ1027266 | MGnify/ENA primary metagenome ERZ1027266 (study PRJEB26926, sample SAMN06164683) | human gut metagenome | biome: ENVO:00009003; feature: ENVO:2100002; material: ENVO:00002003 | host: Homo sapiens | place: USA | collected 2012 ... | reverse complement strand
GGCAAAGGCGACACGGGCTATGCCCAATACATGACGGCTTTCAACCGCAACTTTGGCGGTTCGTCCGGCGGCGGTGGCGGCGGAAATCACAACAATGGCGGCGGCGGGGGAGATGGCAGCGGCTGCGGCTGCCTGATTGCTATTGCAGTGGCCGTGGTTCTGATTCTGATCGTCATGGGCGACTGAATGAATCCCTGCAGGCATAATGCTGCCTGTGGGGGTTTTTGAATCTGCTTGCAGAAACCGGCAGTCTGTGGTAGGATGGAACGAAAGAAAGGCAGGGAGGCTTGTATATGGTTTTACTGGTTGTGGATACACAAAAAGGCATCGTGGATGAACGTCTGTATGCGTTCAAAAAGTTTGTTGGAAACATCAAGGAACTGATTCGGACCGCCCGTGAGCAGGGGATTGAAGTCATTTATGTTCAGCATGATGATGGGCCCGGTACCGGTTTCTCCATCGGGGATGATGAGTTTGATATCTATTCTGAGTTTGCACCACTGCAGACCGAAAAACGGTTCGTCAAGACTGTATGCAACGCTTTCAAGAAAGAGAGCGGATTGCTGGAATATCTGACCGCAAAGGGCGAAAAAGATGTGATGGTCTGCGGCATCATGACCGACTTCTGCATCAATGCAACGATAGAAGCAGGCTTTGAGCACGATTTTCATATGATCGTCCCTGCCTATGCAAATTCCACGCAGGACAACGAATACATGACAGGAGAGCAGAGCTATCGCTATTACAATGAATTCCTCTGGCCGGATCTCTATGCTAGCTGCGTGCCTATGGATAAGGCACTGGAACTGCTCAAAAAGTGAGGTGCCTGCAATGATTTCTGAAGAATTCAAAAATCAGATTCAAGTGGTGCAGGGAGACATTACCAAGCTGGACTGTGACTGCATCGTGAATGCAGCTAACCGCAGCCTGCTGGGCGGCGGTGGCGTGGATGGAGCCATTCACCGGGCAGCAGGGCCGGAGCTGCTTGCCGAGTGCCGCACCCTGCACGGCTGCCGCACCGGCGAAGCGAAGATCACAAAGGGCTACCGGCTGAAGGCGAAGTATATCATCCATACGGTGGGCCCCATCTACTCCGGCACCCCGGAGGACGCCGTGCGGTTGGCAGGCTGCTACCGCAATTCGCTGGAGCTGGCAAAGACCTACGACATCCACAGCATCGCCTTCCCGGCAATCTCTGCCGGGGCTTATGGTTATCCGCTGGATGCCGCTACCCAAATTGCGGTGGATACAGTGACCGATTGGCTGCAAAACCACGCCGACTACGATGTGAGGGTCATCTTCTGCTGCTTTGATGCCCGGACGAAGCAGGCGTATCAGACAAAAGTGGAGTAAACATTGAAATACAGAGAGATCGCGGACGGCATTTTTCTTGACCGCCCCAACCGTTTTATTGCCCATGTAGATGTGAACGGCACGGTGGAAACCGTCCATGCCCCACATAACAACCATCTGAGGGAAAGGCTGATGGTTCTTGCACAGGAGTTGGAAAGGCTCACGATGGACCTTCCTGCATGGGGGTAAAACGCTATCTCTGATGCGGCACTCCGGTCTTTTACAGCCTGCTCCCTGCCAGAGCTGTGTGGACAGCAAAATAAGCGCAGCCCTTGCACCGCCCTGCCGGATGTGATAGGATGAAGAAAACCACATGAGGGAGGAACCAGCATGCCTTTTTTGATGATCCGCAACGACATCACCAAGGTAACAGCGGATGCCATCGTCAACTCGGCGAACCGGAACCTTTTGCAGGGCAGCGGCACCAGCCGTGCCATCTATCAGGCGGCAGGGGAGCAGGAGCTGACCGCCGCCTGTGAAGCCATCGGGCACTGCGAGCCGGGCAGGGCAGTGTGTACCCCGGCATTCGGGCTGCCCGCAAAGTATATCTTCCATGCGGTCTGTCCGGCGTGGCAGGGCGGCGGCTTTGGCGAAGCGGAACAATTGGCTGGTGTGTACCATTCTGCGCTGGAATTAGCAGCAGAGTACCACTGTGAGAGCGTGGCTTTTCCGCTGCTGTCCAGCGGAAACTACGGCTACCCCAAGGAGCAGGCTTTCCGCATTGCGGTGGATACCATCACGCAGTACGTCATGGAGCACGATCTGACCGTGTATCTGGTGCTCTACGACCGGCACTCGCTGGCGGTGAGCCGCAAGCTGTTCACCTCGGTGGAGGAGTACATCGACGACCACTATGTAGCGCAGAACGATGAAAGCTACCAGTTTGACCGTCGGCGCAGAGAATCCGCAGAGCGTCGGCGCTGCACAGACCCAAGCTGTATTTAAAAAACTGAGGATCGTACCGGAAGAACAACAAAACACCCGCCTGAGTATTGTGTGCAAAGCACAGTACATGGGCGGGTGTGGTTTTGTTGTGGTTTGTTCGCACTGTCAGAACAGGTCGAAACATAATTTTTGTGGAGTTCCGTCCAGCAGATACCGGATATAGAGACGGTCGTTTTCCGCTTCTGCCTGCACCTGCGTGGCGTGCTCAAAGAGGGTGCGCAGACGGCGGTACTCTGCCCGCTGCGCATCCGTGTAGTGAGACGGCATATCCGAGGTAAGGAACACATTGCCCAGCAGGGCATTGACCGTGGCAAGGGTGCGTTTTTGCTCTGCCGTCAACTTGCAGTTTTCCTCCCGGAGGAAGAACACATCCGGGTCGCTGCCATAGGCACGGCCATTGAGCTGCCGCCGGAATAGCGTGTTGTTGATGGCCTGCTTTGTGGACACCCGCTCCCGGTGGAACAGGCGCATATACCATACATCGTCCCAGTCCAAGCTCACGTCACAACTGACACGGCAGTAATCCACCAGCCCGAAAGCCGGCATCACCGGTACGCCGCAGCCGAGAATCTGCTTTTGCCCGCACCATGTGCGCAAAAGCTCCATAGCACGGTACATCCGGGCTGCCCGGCTCTCGCGGGCGTTGCCAAAGGGGGCAGCACCGTACAGAAAATCCAGCTTGACAAGGTCGAAGCCCCAGTCGTTCAGCACCCGGTCGAACACCCGGCGCAGATAGTCCAGCACGGCCGGGTTGTCGAGACCCAGCGCATAAAAGCTGCTCCAGTTGCAACCGCAGCACCACGGCGCACCGTCCACTTTCAGCAGCCAGTCCGGGTGCTGCCGGAAAAGGGCAGAGTCCTTTTCGCACACAAAGGGCGCAAGCCATAGCCCAGCCTGAAAGCCACTGGCGTGGATCTCCTCCACCATGCCTTTCAGCCCGTGGGGGAATTTCTGTGCATCCGTTTCCAGCCAGTCGCCCACCTTGGGCTCCCAGCCATCGTCGATCTGGAACAGGTCTCCCGGGCAAAGCAGGCTGTGGCATCCGGTCAGGTCCTCCCGGATGGTATCCTCGGTGATGTCCTGATAGCGGTTGTACCAACTGGAATAGCCTGCCAGTTTCTTTTCAGTCCGGGGCTTGATGCCCATAGCCTGAAACCAGCCGTCGAACACCTCGGTCTCGCCGCCCTCGGCAAAAAACAGGTCAAGGAGTGGAAAACTGCCGCCGGGATGCTCCACCCCGGCGCAGTCACGCTCCAGCGTCAGCAGGGCTTTGCCGCTGTCGTAGCGGAGGATGGTGTAGCCCGGCTTCTCGTCCAGCGATGCCACCAGCCGGAACTGTGTGCCCTTGCGGAAATAGCAGTAAGAAAAGCCGTGGCTCTGCCCCTTTTGATGCCCATAAGGCGCAAAATGATAATCGCCGTAGCGGTCAAAGGCATATTTTTTGCGCAGAAAGCCGGGGATGTGGTCGGTGCCGCGCAGCTTGCCGTTCCGGTCCAGCTCCGGGCTGTAGGTCCATGTCTGGTAGCCGTTCATGAACAGACGCTCGTCTGCTTCCATCGTCCACGGCATCTCGGCACGCACCGCCTTCAGCGTCCCGGCGGGCAGGTCTGCCGTCAGATGCAGCGCACCGCCATTCTCCGTGACCGTGCAGTTGCCTGTCTGTACGCCGCCGGAAGTTTCCGCGTACCAGTGCAGCGTTTTAGTCATGGTGCGCTTCCTCCCCGTGGAGCTGTGCGCTGATCTCGGCAGCGCGGGCATCGGTCAGAACAAACTTGCGGCGGAACAGCACCAGCGCACCAGCCAGCACCAGCATGGGCAGAACGGTCATCATCAGGCGCAGACCCAGCAGGGTTCCGGCGCTTTGTACTGCCACCGGGCCGGTCTCCTCCGTGTTGCCCACAAGACCGATGAGGTCCAGCCCGATGCCGGTCAGGAATACCGCCACACCGGAGGCAGCCTTGACCACAAAGGTCTGCATGGAAAAGATAACGCTCTCTTCCCGGCGTCCGGTCTTGAGCTGACCGTAATCCACGCTGTTGGAAAGGAACAGGGTGGTCAGCACGGTCAGCATTCCGTTGCAGGCGAACACCACCACGCCCGGAATGCACAGCAGGGCAAGGCTGTGGGACAGGCCGGTCAGGCAGAACACCAGCAGCGTGCCGTAGCCGCACAGCGCCAGCACAAGGCTGAGCTGAAATACCTGCGTGCTGCTGAGCTTTTTGCGCAGCAAGGGGTAAAGCACCATCATGCCAAGGAGCTGCGCCGCACCGCCCACGGTGGAAAACAGGGTGTAGGTGGCTTTCCAGCCTGCACCGCCAAGGTCGTATTTGAAGAAATAGATGATGAAGTTGGAGGTAAGGTACAGCGCCGAGTTGATCAGCACGATGCTGCCCACCACTACCATAGCCTGGTCGTTGCGGAACAGGGCGGAGAACATCTCCTTTACGGTGGCGGTCTTTATCTCACTGGGGGTGGTTTCTTTCATGGAAATGCAGCACACCAGCTCTGTCACTGCAAAAATTGCCGCTACGATCAATGCCACCCAGCGGAAGCCAGCGCGCTCGCTGTCGCCGCCAAGGGCTCCCACCAGCAGCATGGTGAACATGGCGATGAGGGCAGAGCCAACGCCTGCACAGGTGCGTCCCACCATGGAGAGGTTCTCCCGGTCTTTTGGGGTGCGGGTCACGGCCGGGATCATGGACCAGTAGGGGATATCCATCATGGTATAGGTGACGCCCCACAGGATGTATACCACGCTGAAATAGACCATCAACGCCGCTTCGTCCAGCACCGGGGCGGCAAACAGGGCGTAGAGCACCAGCGCATTGAGCAGCGTGCCGGAAAAGATCCACGGACGGAAACGTCCCCAGCGGGTGCGGGTCTTTGCCACCAGAACTCCCATAAAGGGGTCGTTGAAGGCATCAAAGAACCGAGCCGCCATGAGCACGATGCCCACAAAGCTGGCCGAAAGCCCCAGCACATCCTGATAATAATACATGACGTAAGAAGCCGACAGGGCATATACCATATCCTTGCCCACGGCACCAATACCAAATGCGGTTTTCTGTTTCAGGGTCAGTTCCATACAGCGTCCTCCTTTTCAATGGTGAACCGCAGCACAACGGGCTGGGTCTGCGGGGCAGAAACGGTCAGCACGGCTTCTCCGGCAGTGCCCACGGTGCGCAGATAGGTTCCGGTCATGCCGCCCTCGGCAACGGCGGTCTGTGGACCCACAAGGGCAGCGCTGCCCTCCACCGCAAACTGCACCGGGAACTGTGCGTAGGGGGCTGGGGTGCCGTTCTCGTCCAGAATGCGCACCCGGACAGCCGCCATATCGTAAGTATCTTTTTCCCGAAGAGTCGTCCGGCTGACTTTGACTTCCAAGTGCAGCTTTGCACTGGGGCAAAGGGTCACGCTGCGCACCACGTTGCCGTCCTGCACGGCATCGAACCGCCAGCGGGTAGCTTCGCCGCCCCAGTTGCCCACATATTTGCCGTAAAGCGCCACGCCATCTTCAAAGCTCATTTTGTAGTGCAGCATACACCAGCCGAATTTGACCTTGTAGGCCAGCGGCAGTCCCGCCAAGCCGTATTTTCCGGCGGCCAGCAGGCAGTCCCGCACAGCGGCTGCCTTGGCGGGGGAAAAGTGCTCCTGCGTTTCCAGCAGCTCGCCAATGGTATCGTCCATCACAAAGGGAGGGTGGGGCAGCGCCGTCCACTCGCTTTGGCGCAGGGTGGTGACGAACACATCGTTTTTGTAAAGCTTTACCTGCTGGGCATTGCTGAAAACGTAGGCCGTGCCCAGCTGCCCGGCGGGGTTATCGCCGATGTCCATGGAGGAGCTGACCGCCAGCACCGGGTCAGCGTCACCCTGACTGGCATAGACCGCAGCCGCCAATTTGGGGTTGCGGAAGCTGTCCAGCACACCGTGGTAGCAGATGCGATCCCCGGAGCCAAAGTCCTTGTGGGTCTGGTAGTCGAACATACACCAGCCAAAGCACCCGGCGTGCTCCCCGCTGGCATAGGCGGCGTTCTGTACCCGGACGTGCCGCAAGGCGTGCTCCTGTCGATGAGGGCCATCGTCAAAGGGCTTGGTGGGGTACATGTGACCGTTGCACTCCGAGATGAGCAGCGCCTTGCCCATATCCGGGGTCACGTCCTTTTTGGGCTTTGCGCCGGGCGTTACGCCGTTGTGGGAAAAATCGTTGTAGGCGTAGACATCCTCCAGCAGATGGCTTTTTTCCAGATACCGCACGCCGGAGGTGGCGCGGCTGGGGTCCAGCTGATGGGCAATTTGATTGGTGCGGGTGTAGAAGGTATCGTCGTCCACGCTCTCGTTGATGCGCACGCCCCACAGGATGATGCTGGGATGATTGCGGTTCTGCAAGATTATCTCTTGTAACATTGCACAGGCAGCGTCTTTCCATGCAGCATCTCCGATGTGCTGCCAGCCCGGCAACTCGGTGAACACCAACAGACCCCGCCGGTCGCACTCGTCCAGAAAATATGGACTTTGGGGGTAGTGGCTGGTGCGCACGGCGGTGCAGTGCAGCTCCTCCTGCAAAATGCGGGCATCCTCCCGCTGCAGGCTTTCCGGTGCGGCGTAGCCGATGTAAGGGTAGCTCTGGTGTCGGTTCAGACCCCGCAGAAAGGTCTTTTTTCCGTTGAGGTAAAAGCCATCCGCCCGGAACTCTGCGGTGCGGAAGCCAAACGTCACCTGTTTGCGATCGATGGGCTGTCCGGCTGCGTTCAAAAGCTCTGCCACGGCATGATGCAAAACCGGGTGCTCGGTATCCCACGGCTGTGCGTCCGGGACGGAAAACTGCATCTTCCCGGTTTCTGCCGCCTGTGCGGTCTGCTCTGCCAGCAGGGTGCCGTCTGCGGTCTCCAGCCGGATGCGGACTGCCACGGTTGCGGGTGTAAGGTCTGCCGTCCACTGCACCACGGCATCATGCAGGGTGGGCGTGTAGACGAACAAATCGGTCAGGCGGCTCTCTGCCGTAGCTTCCAGCCAGACCTCCCGATACAGCCCGCCGTAGGTCAGGTAGTCGATGACAAAGCCAAAGGGCGGGATAGCCGGGTCTTCCCGGGTGTCCAACTGTACGGTCAGCAGGTTTTCACCCTCCCGGTCCACAAGGTCGGTGATCTCCACCGCAAAGCCGGTATAACCGCCCCGGTGCTGCCCGGCAACCCTGCCGTTGACCCGCACCACCGCCTGATGGGCGGCTCCGTCAAAGCGGAGGAACAGCCGGGGCGCAGCCTGCACCGGCGGCACCCGGAACCGTTTGCGGTAGCCGCAGACCATCTCGTAATCGGCGGGGGAGGCATAGTGCAGCGGCACCTCCCGGCAGGTATGGGGCAAGCGGACGGCTTGCTGTTTTGGTACAGGCAGCCCCTTGCCAAAGGCTTCGGTCCAGTGGTGGGTAAACTCCCAATCCTCGCAAAAACTGTGTTTCATCGCGGCAGCACTCCTTCCAGTAAGATCGAGATCATTTCCTCCAGTACAGCCACATACTGTACCCCGCTTTCTGCCAGACTGCGGTCTGCCAGAAAACTCTCAATGGACGCGGTGATCATCTGCCGCAGCACCGGCAGGGACACCGGGCGCATGACCCCCTCTGCCACAGCCTGTTCCAGCAACGCCATGGTGGGTTCCCACCCGTTTTCCAATTGACTGCGCACCCGCGCCGCCACCACCGGGTATTTCTCGTCCAGCTCCTTCATCTGCCGCAGGTCCAGCGCGGCGTATTCTGTCGGCATGGCAATGATGACTGCCCGCAGCTTCTCCTGCAAAGTACCGCTGCCCGCCAGAATTTTCTGCTTGCAGTGGTGGATGTCCGCAAAGGCATGGTCTACCATGTCCAGCAGAAGCGCCTCTTTGGAGGGGTAAACGGTGTAGATGGTCTTTTTGCTGATGTGCAGCGGCTCTGCCACCTGTTGCATGGTGAAATGCAGCCCCTGTTGACGGAATAACTGCATCGCCTGTGTGCGCACCAGCGCATCGAGCTTTTCCTGCATGAGCGTCCTCCTTGTGGAAACTGTGCTTGCTTTTCTGGTTTCCATTCTAGTGTGGAAACCGAGCTAAATCAAGCGGTTTCCGCATTTTCTGCGTTCTGCCAAGAAAGTGCAGACATTTTGCAGCAGAATGACAAAAGAACCCCGGCGTGCCTTGAAAGCTGCCGGGGTCTTTTGTGTGCAGGTGCTTTTCCGCAGCGGCAAGCCTCGTCAAAACTCCGGGTGCCATTCGTCCCGGATGCCAATGTCGGCACAGACGATTTTTCCGCACAGCGGCGCAGAAGATTCTGCGATATGCAAAGGCTTATAGCTGTCGAAGGTTACGGTCAAATCTGCATGGGCAGCACCCTCGGCAACCGCCCCGGTATCCGTGTTGATGCCGCTGGGTAGGTCTACGGCAAGCACAAAGGCACCGCTCTTGTGCAGACGGCGTATCAGCCCGCAGGCAGCAAGACCGGAAGGCCGCAGTGCACCATGGAACCCGGTGCCGTAGAGGGCATCCACGGCAGCATCAAAGCGCTGGATTTCCAGTACGGAACAGTCTGTGCAGATGTGCACCGGAAGGGAATGCAGACGCTCAAAATTGCGGGTGGCGTCCGCAGTTTTCGGCTCGCCCTCGGCCAGAAGAACGGTCACATTCCAACCATCTTTTGCGGCGGTGCGGGCAATCACGAACCCATCACCGCCATTGTTGCCCTTTCCGCAGACCACCAGCAGCCTGCCGGAATGAGGGAACTGCTTTTGCAGTTTAGCGTAAGCCGCCAGTCCGGCATTTTCCATCATTTGCAGGTAGGGCAGACCGTGGGCATCCCCGGCTCGTTCAATTTCCTTCATCTGCGCAGCCGTCACAATGCGATGTTTCATGTTGGCACCTTCTTTCTATCTCTATTATAATGGATGAGAATGTTTGGAACAAGATGAAAGATACCGGTGCATAGAATCTGTCCCCGGAGAGTTGGAACAAGCCCTCCGGGGGCATTTTTGTTTTTCACTATCTTTTCCGTAGGGGAAAACCATGGTATACTGGACGCAACGAATCCAAAGTAATAAACCGGGAGGTACCGTTATGAAGTGGGGAATTTTAGCCACCGGCACCATTGCCAAAAAGTTTGCATCTACGGTGGAACAGATGGGCGCAGAAGGGGAGCAGCTTGTTGCCGTGGGGTCACGGCATCTGGAAAGCGCACAGGCGTTTGCACAGCAGTACGGCATCCCCCGCTGCTATGACTCCTACGAAGCCCTTGCCGCCGACCCGGAGGTGGAGGCTATCTATATCGCCACCCCCAACACCCTGCACTACGAAAACTGCAAGCTCTGCTTGGAGCAGGGCAAGCACGTTCTGTGCGAAAAGCCCTTTACCATCAGCCCGGAACAGGCGCAGAAGCTGTACCGTCTGGCAGAGGAAAAGCACCTCTTTCTCATGGAGGCATTCTGGATCTGGCTGCTGCCGCTGTACGACCGCCTGCGCGAGATCCTTGCGTCTGGCACCATCGGGGAGCTGAAGCAGATCACCTGTCAGTACGGCTTTGTTGCCTCCGGTGCCCGGAAGGACCGCAAGTTTGATTCCGGTCTGGGCGGCGGTGCGCTGCTGGATATCGGCATCTACAATCTGGGCTTTCTGCGCATCCTCACCGGACAGGACCCGGAGAAGGTGGAAACCAAAGAGGTGCACATCAACGAGTACGGCACCGATGATTACAGCCGCCTTGCGCTGACCTACCCCGGCGGCTGCATGGCAGAGTCTGTCCAGACCATCGGGCAGGAGTTGGAGCGCAACGCCCGCATCGTTGGCACCAAGGGCAGAATCTTTCTGCCGGATTTCCAGCACGCCGAGACCATGACGCTGGAAGTGGAGGGCAAAGAGCCGGAGGTCATCCGCTGCCCGGTGGACATCAACGGCTTTGAGTACGAGATCCGGGACGCAAGCCGCTGCGTCAAACTGGGGCGCACCGGCAGCGACCGCTACACCCCGCAGGACAGCCTTGCCCTGACCCGCCTGATGTACGACACCCGCATGATCTGGGGCATGAAGTTTGCGGGTGAGGTGTAAGCACACACCTTGCCGCAGGGAGCTTTTTGCGTGCGGAGACTATGGCATACGGAGAGCGGCAACTCGGAATTGATATAAAAAAGAAGGACACATAGATGAAAACAGTGGTTCTTTATAATATTATTTCTTTTATCATCCTCGTTGCTTTGATTTTTGTCTTAAGGATTGTTAGTAAGAGTAATTTAAGACAAAATCAACAACTTGTTATTAAAGTCATTGCAACTATTTTAATTGTTTGTGTGATAGCGTTCGTGCTTTTTATTGATGCAATAGCATTTGGCATTATAGGACCAGTTCAAGATTAACAATTCCAGTTTGACAAGGAAGTGCTTTGCATGAAAAAGCGTATATCAAGGATTCTCGGTTTAATAATGCTGATTATAGCTATTGCATTTATAGTGTTTGCATTGAACCATCCAGAAATGAGTTTTCCTTGGAACAATACCATTACTTGGTTACTGTATGGTTTATATATTCTTGTGACAGTCATGTTGCTTATTGCGCCTAAGACGAAGAAGTAAACAATTCGCGTTTGTGGAGCGAAGCGGAACAATGAAAGCCCCAGTGGGGCTTTTAAGTGACAGAACAGTCTTGCGTAGCAAGATGGAGGGGCCTCGCCCCGACAAGTTCGCGTTTGTGGAGCGAAGCAGAACAATGAAAGCCCCAGTGGGGCTTTCAAGCGACCGAATGGTCTTGCGGCAGCAAGATGGAGGGGCCTCGCCCCGACAAGTTCCAGTCTGCCGGGCAGACAGGCAACTGAAAACCACACAAAAAACGAGGAAGCAGCCATGGTACTTTATTTTACGGGAACCGGCAACAGCCGGTATCTGGCACGGCGTATTGCCGAAGGGTTGGAGATGCCGCTTTACGACCTGAACGCCTGCATCAAGGCAGGGAATACCGCCCCGGTGCAGACCGGGCGTGACGTGGTGCTGGTCACGCCTACCTACGCATGGCGTATCCCCCGGGTGGTGTCGGAGTGGCTGGGCAAGACCGAGCTGACCGGGGCAGAGCGTATCTGGTTTGTGATGGATTGCGGCAGCGAAATTGGCAATGCGGCAGGCTATAACCGGCAGCTTGCAGCGCAAAAGCAGCTGCAGTATATGGGCACAGCTCAGATCATCATGCCGGAAAACTACATTGCCATGTTCAATGCACCTCAAAAGGAGCAGGCACGGAGCATCGTGGAGCAGGCAGAGCCTGCACTTCAGAAGGTGCTGGCGCAGCTCAAGGCCGGGCAGGAATTTCCTCCGCCGAGAGAGAACCTCTACGACCGCTTTATGAGCGGCCCGGTGAACCCGGTGTTCTATCGCTTCTTTGTAAAAGCCGATGCCTTCCGGGCAACGGACGCCTGCATCGGCTGCGGTAAGTGCGTGGAGTTGTGCCCCTTGAACAACATCCGTTTGGAAAACGGAAAGCCGGTCTGGGGCAAAAACTGCACCCACTGCATGGCGTGCATCTGCTATTGCCCTAAAGAAGCCATCGAGTACGGCAAAAAGAGCAAAGGCAAGCCCCGGTATCACTTTGAAGAACTGGAAAGGAAGCAGCAGGACGTGTGAAGGAGAGCGGAAATTAGATGAAGTTTTTGTACTTACATGGGTTGGGACAAAAACCAAACAGTTGGGACAGAGTAATAAAAGAAACGAAGGTCTCGGACAGCAGCGTCTGCTTGAGTTTGGCAGAGATGCTGGAGGACAAAGCG